>SKEE01001021.1_pt1 | contig 26010 bp, 25 predicted proteins | sample 4826661 | NCBI WGS metagenome assembly SKEE01 (sample SAMN11008817, study PRJNA524170) | human gut metagenome | biome: Human fecal sample; material: Feces; isolation source: fecal sample from pouch patient p20 | host: Homo sapiens | place: Israel: Tel-Aviv | collected 2016-11-14
GAAAACAGTCGGCATAAGCATAAATCATTCCTCCAATCCCGGCGTTCGGGTCGGGGCAAAAAATCTGAAGCGTCCATTCAGAAGGGCTTTCCGGGGAGCCTAGCGGCTCTCCTTTTGCCCTTCCTCCTGAGCACGCCACTGTTATAGCACCGTTCATTAGCAGTGTCAATAGAAGAGTGCTAAAATTCATGAAAGAATAATACTTTTATAAAATCCTATGCAATCTTTTCAAAATTCAGTCGTATCATCGTGTTTTTATCATTTCTGCCGGTACATCGGCGTAGACAGATATTTCATGCCGTTGTCCGGGACGATGACCACGATGTTCTTTCCCTGATTCTCCGGTCTGCGGCCCACCTGCACCGCTGCGTGCAAAGCCGCTGCTGCCGATGTGCCTAGAAACAATCCTTCCGCCCGCAGCACCTCATGGGCCGTTTCGTAGGCTTCCTCGGTGCGGACATTGATGCACGCATCGCTCCAGTCTGGCCGCAGATAGTCGGAAAGTGCGCTTTCCGGCACATCATACGCCGGCAAAACGCCATCTATGATCTGCGCATCCGGGTGCTCCGGGGTCAGGCGGGAGTCCGGATGGGGCTGCGGGTATTTTTCGTGCAGCAGGGTCAAAACAGCGTCCGCTTCAAAGGTCTCGGTTCCGGCAAGGGCGCAGGCTTCCACCTCGTTGACACAGAGTACATCTTTTTTACTCCATTCTCTGAATCACCGCACCCAGCCATCGGCACAGGGTATCGCCTGCCTGATTTGCGATCTCCAGCACGCGGGCGTGGCTATGCTTGACCGTCTGGATGCCGGTGGCCATGTTGGTGATGCAGCTGACGGCCAGTACCTTCATGCCCATGTAGTTGCAGACCATGGTTTCCGGCACGGTGCTCATGCCCACGGCATCGGCTCCCATCCCCGCAAAGGCGCGAATTTCAGCCGCCGTTTCATAGCAAGGGCCCATAAAGCCCATGTAAACGCCCTCCTTGTAGGCAATGCCCAGTTCATCGGCAGTCTGCTTGGCAAGGTTCCGCAGTTCCAGACTGTAAGGTTCGGTCATGTCCGGGAAGCGGGGGCCGAAGCGCTCATCGTTGGGGCCAATGAGGGGGTTCGTGCCCATCATGTTGATGAAGTCGGTAATGAGCATCAGGGTGCCCGGCGCAAACTCCCGGTTGATGCCGCCGCAGGCGTTGGTCAACACCACCTTTTCCACGCCCAACAGCTTGAACACATAGAACGGGTAGCAGACTTCCTTCATGGAGTAGCCCTCATAGAAATGGAAGCGGCCTTCCATGGCGTAGACTTCCGTGTCCCCCAGCTTGCCAGCCAACAATGCGCCTTTGTGTCCTGCCACCGTGGATACCGGGAAGTTGGGGATATCCTTGTAGGACAGTTCTTCCGTGTCCGTAAAGTCCGCGGTCAGCTTGCCAAGGCCGGAGCCCAGCACCACCGCGATCTTCGGGCGCTTTTTCGTGTGCGTCTTGATATATTCCGCACTTTCCAGTGCCTTTTCATAAAGATGTTCCATACCGTTCTCTCCTTTTCCCAAAAAATTCGATATACTCTCTGGGTTCAGTATATCGGATTTTTCAGGCCGATGCAAGACGCCCTTCATCGAGTCTTATTAAAAACCAAGGAGCAGATACTTCACATCACGAGTGTGTTGTATCTGCTCCTTGGTTCTCCGAATGTCTTATCTCTGGCCGATGTTCCACCGAAACAGCTCATATCCTTCCCGGATATCCTCCGGCAGACGTTTCAAAGTCTCGTCCCGCAGTTCCTGCGGCATCCCGTAAAAAGCTTCGGCAATGCCGCCTGTGATGCAGGCAAGGGTGTCGCTGTCGCCGCCCAGAGAAACTGCATTGCGAAGTGCATCCTCAAAACTGACGCTTTCCAGAAAAGCAATGATTGCTTCCGGCACAGTTTCCTGACAGGTCTCCACATGATGATAGGTCGGCCGAATTTCATCACAGGTACGGTTCAGGTCATAACCGAAGCTCTGCTCCACATATTGTTTGATTGCCGGCTTGCTGTGGCCGGTACGGGCCAGAAAAATTGCTGCCGCCGTGGCCTGTGCGCCCTTGATGCCCTCCGGGTGGTTGTGGGTGACTTCAGCGGTCACTTTTGCCATTTCCAGCGTTTTGTCCAGCGTATCGAACAGCCAGCCCGCTGCTGACACCCGCATAGCCGAGCCGTTACCGAAACTGCCATAGGGCTTCGGATTTTCTGCGTGCAGCCACCGGCGGAACATCCCGCCGTAACCGGCATGGGGATATTCACGGCCCCAGAACCGCATTTCATGCTGCACTGCACAAAATGTTCTCTCCGGCAGACCCTTTCCGTCAATCAGACCAACTGCCACCGCAGCGGTCATGACGGTATCATCGGTGAAGTGCGATTTCTGGCTCAGCAGCGGAAAATCCTTGTGCTTGTAATTGTTGTGGTCAAATTCATAGGGACTGCCCACGATGTCACCCAAGATTGCTCCCAACATAAAAATGCCCTCCGTTTTGTGATATGTACCTTTCGTTGGCAAAAGGATACCACAAACCGGAGGGCAAAAGGTCAACGGGCAGGCGACAAATTACGCACCCAGCTGTTCCTGATCGTATTCAAACAGCAGCGTATTGACCTGATTGATGTTATAGATTTTGTGTTCCAGGCAATACCGCACGATCCAGTCCCGCTTGGAGCCATCCGAAAAGGCATAGCCCGCACTCTTGAGCAGGTCGATGGTTTCATCTTCAGACAGGTGCAGGCCCACCGCAAAGGCCAGCACGGTTTTCTTTTTAGGGTTGTACTCGCGGTTGCACTGAATTTTGGAGAAATGCTGCCGGGAGATGTTGGACTGCTTGTACACGGTGGAGTCTTTCAGCCCCCGCTCGTCAATGAGCCGCAGCAGCCGGGTGGTGAAGCTTTCACCGAGATTATCCATCAGGCTTTCCAGACTGCGGGCTGTCCTGGGTGCCGCGGCGGGTGCCGGAACTGCACCTAGCATCGGCACGGCGGCATCTTCTTCCAGAAGCCTCCGCCGCTCTGACAATTCCCTGCGCCGACGGCCAAATCCGTAGCTTTCATCGTTCTGTGCTACATAGTGGTCGTCAATGTACTCCTCCACCGAGGCGAACAGCTTCCGGCTCACGGCCAGCGAGTCCCGGTCGTAGAGCACCAAATACACGGTCAGGTCGTGCTCCATGACGTACTGTGTGATGGTGTCCACCGCAATGCGGAAGGCCTGTTCTTTGGGGTAGCCATAGTTTCCGCTGGACAGCAGCGGAAAGGCCACGCTCTCGCAGTGGTACTCTGCGGCTAATTCCAATGCGGAGTGGTATGCACCGGCTAATTGTTCAGCTTCGCCGAACCCGCCGCCGTGCCACGCCGGGCAGACTGCATGGAAAATATATTTTGCAGGCAGCCCGAACGCCGGGGTACACACGGCCCTGCCCAAATCGCAACGGCCGATGGCTTCGCAGGAAGCGGTCAGCTCCTGCTCCCCTGCCGCCTGATAGATGGCACGGCTGGTGCCGCTGCCCTGCAAAAGGTTCCGGTTCGCCGGGTTGACGATGGCATCCGCTGCCACCTTGGTGATGTCATTGCGGATCATCAGAAACGGCATGGTGGTTCCTCCCTCACATGGTTTTCTTCATCCTATCACATCCGGCGGGGCGGTGCAAGGGGTGCTCTTGTTTCCTGTCCGCGCAGCTATTATAATAATAGGTACCGAAAGAAGGTGAGCTTCCTGCACGACATCTGGAATCCATGGCACGGCTGCGTCAAGTGCAGCGAGGGCTGCCAGAACTGCTACATGTATTTTCTCGACCGGATGCGGGACCAGAACGGAGCCGAGATCTACAAAACGAAAAGCGGCTTTTCCTATCCGCTCCAGAAAGACCGCACCGGACACTACAAAATCCAGAGTGGTGAGCAGATCCGGGTCTGCATGACCTCGGATTTCTTCTTGGAAGAAGCCGACCCGTGGCGAGCTGAGGCGTGGGACATCATGCGCCAGCGCAGCGATGTGGTGTTTTTCCTGCTCACAAAGCGGCCGCAGCGGGTGCGGGAGTGCCTGCCGCCGGACTGGGGCAGCGGATGGGACAACATCTTTTTCAACGTCACCTGCGAAAACCAGCGCCGCGCCGATGAGCGCATTCCCATTCTGTTTGACCTGCCCTTCAAGCACAAGGGCATCATGTGTGCGCCCTTCATCGGGCCAGTAAGCATCCGGCAGTACCTTGCCGCCGGGCAGATTGAGCAGGTCATCTGCGGCGGCGAAAACTATGATGGTGCCCGCCCCTGCAATTTCGATTGGGTCAAGTCTCTCCGGCAGGAATGCGTGGATGCCAATGTGACCTTCTGCTTTATCGAGACTGGCACTGTGTTCATCAAAGACGGTAAACGCTACCACCTGCCAAACAAGCAGTTGCAAAGCCGAATGGCCTGTAAATCCGGCATGAATTTTCAGGGCAGGCCCATTCATTTTGACCTCGTGGACGACTGGGGCTACCCCATCCCGCAGGAAGATCTCTATGTGCCCCATTTCCGCGCAAACTGCGAGACCTGTGGCAGCAAACTGATCTGCAACGGCTGCAGTGACTGTGGAAAATGCTTATAAAATAAAGGAGTTCTATGAAGAACCAGAAGAAAAAATCGTTTCCCCGCAGAGTTTTCCTGTGTCTGCTGGCTGTTTTGCTGGCCGTCTATGTTGCGTTCGGCGTTTACGTCAACGATTACTACCACGCCGACCCCGCCGCCGAGGATGCGCTGGCGGCGTGGATGAATCTTCAATAAAAAGCAAAATATCCCGACCATTTTCCTGTATGTCACAGGAGAATGGCCGGGACTATTTTTATTATTCCGCGAACCAGCACTCAATACAAATGGAACTTATGGCTGATCTGGTGTGCAATTTCATCCGGCAGCGGACGGAACCCGATGCAGGTCAGGGTCATGCCTTCTCCGTTTTCATCAAATTCTTCCGGCTCCAGCTCGGTGTGGCAGGCATCCCGGATAAGGAAGAAGTCTTTGTTTTCCACAAGGCCCAATTCCTCGGCAATGGTCTTTGCTTTCAGCAGTTGATTGCGGTTCTTTGCCCCGCAGATAGTTTTGGTAAAAGAGCCATCGAACCATTCTTCATAGGTTGCTTTCTCCAACATGATTTCTGCCCGATAGCCGGTAATTTCTCCGTCTTTCTCGATGGGTTCCACGCCCTGTCCCATACCGATGGGGTCGGTGAGGAACGCCAGCGAAGCGTGGCAGCACTGCGCCGCCAGCTTACCAGGCGACATCTGCAGATCTTTTCGTGCAATGATGAGTTGACGCATTTTTTCTCCTTCTTACGACAGCTTGATCTTCAAATCTGCCAGCAGATTCACCGCTTCCGGCAGGGAAAATTTCGCATCCTTCAGGCGGCTGCCCAGAATGTCCACCTTATAGCCTGTAGCATCCCGGAAATCCGCCTTGCGCAGATCACACTGGTAGAACTCCGTTTCGTGAAGTTCTACACCCTTGAAATTCGCCAGCTGCATCTCGCATTTGGCAAACATGGAGCCGACAATTTCGTTGCCGTCCGAAAAATCGAAGCGGTTAAAGTTCATTTCGGTGAAGGTGTTATATTTCAGACTGCACTCTTTCAGCGTGTGGATAGGGTCCGGGAAGGCACCGTTGGACATCAGCGGTGCCCACTCAATTTCATTCAGGCGGCAGTCCTCAAAATCCAGCGACTGCACCGAGGAATGGGTACTGCGCAGACCTGTGATCTCACACCGCACGAATTTGCACTCGTTCAGCGTGGTATGATCCAGTTCGCACTTGGTAAAAGAGCAATCCGCAAACACGCAGTCGGTAAAGTCGCAATCCTCAAAAGTCTCCTCGGTGAACGACAGGTCAGCAAACCGTTCACCTTCACAATAACGCTCTGTCATAAAATTCTCCTGTCAGCGCAGTTCTTCCAGCAGAGCCGTGCAGCCTTCCAGCACATCCTGCCAGGTAGCTTCAAAGTCCCCGGTATACCATGGGTCGGCCACATCGCCGGGACGGCGGGTATGATCCATCAGCAGAGACACTTTATGCTCCGGGTCGCCGCCCACAAACCGTGCCATGTTCCGCAGGTTGTTGTGATCCATTCAAATTCCATTATACGGGTGAACATTAAAAGTTTCTTGCGATTGTATTTATAAAGCGTTCTGCGTCTTGATCACTATATTCTTGTTGAATTAAATCGAAAACTCGTTCTAAGACCTTTCGTTGTTCCATTGTGAGCTTAAAATTAATATTAAGGGCTCGATATCTAGTTTGGGTTCTCTTTTGATCGATTAATAAGGATAATTTATCCATATAATCCATTTCAGCGACTACTTCTGACTCACCACTGTCTAAAAAATCACTTTCCGTGGTGTCCTCTGCATAGCCATAATCCTCATAGCAAAGGTCATTTACATCTTCGAAAGATTGAGCTTCTACGACTGCCTTTTTTTCTCTGGAAAGACTTCTCTCATAAGATATCCGACGAATATCTTTTGAAACAGAAAGTGCCCATTCCTTGAACACCTTAATTAGCGTATAGTACGCTTCATTCTTTTCAAAGTCATCTCGACGAGAATTAACGATCAGGTCAGGGTCAAGAACATGCAACTCACCTATAATCCAACCATTGAAGCGTTCTTCTTTAAAATAGGAATTGCAAGTCGATCTGTCCCCTATCAAGATATTTCCTTGGCGAATTCGAATGCCCTTTACAGTGTTGTCATTGATTGTTCCATAAAAAGCAGTATGAGCATACCAGAGAACGGCACTTAGAATCTCACCTCTGTAAAATTTCTTCACTTGGATATCTTGGATGCTATCAGAGATCTTTTTCACACGATCCGAAACAAAGCTATCTGAATAAGGTTTGTATAATTCTTCTCCATTAAGACAAATGCAATATGTTGGAATAATATATCCAGCAATCCTCACTTTTTCTTGTATCGTACTTCTCCATTTGAATTCTTTATCAAATGGGAGAGGGGAATGCTGAATTAAATAATCGCGTACCACGTCCTCATCCATTAATCCATTGTTACATGTTACGCCAAGCATTTTCACTTCAAAATAGTGTCGACTAGCCTTTTCGCTAGATTTTTCGATAGAGACAATCCGCTTCATGACATCATGCACACTGACATTATCTTCGTTGGAAATAAGTAGCAATTTTCTTAATAGCTTTGCGTTATAACGGATTATTGTTTTGGAATCTTCACCTGCGAAAGATGTAATAAAAATAAGTTCATCACAGTAGCCCAGACCCGCCAAACGTCCAATACCACGAAACCCTCTGTTTTGGTCTCTTTGTTTATTAGAATTACCAATATCTATAAGCGTTGATATTGCATGGTTTTGGCAAAGTCCTCGGCCATTATCGAAAATAGAGAGCGTATTCTTCTCGGGATTAATATTTATTGCAATTTCGAAATATTCAGGTCTCTCAAGTTTTTCCATGATAGCAGCATCGATGGAATCTACTGCATTTTGAATATATTCTCGATAAAGGTCGAGAGGAGAAGCGTACATACCATTAGTGAGTGATTCCAAGGTATATTTTCCTATTATAAGTTCGTGATCCATAATCAAACATCAAATATCGAGAGCTGCTTGTAAACATTGGTAAGCTGCTTGTTCAGTTCATCAATAATATACTCTGCACCAACTTCTCCATCAATGGCATCCTTAAGCACTACTTCTTTAAAGTGATCAAAGTGCTTCAGAAGAAGTTCTCGAGTTGTCCTTTCATCTAGATTTTTTATGGAATTGATAATTCTGCTTTTGCTTTTGCGATTTAAAACTCCATATTTGGAATACATAAATAGACACTTGATAAGTTCAAAATCGAAGAAAGATTTCTTTGTCATCATCTGAACCTTTGACAGATTGTGGACAACAAAAGGCGTCTGTTCTGCTTCATAATCCAAAAAGCTAAGGATATCAGAAATAGCTTTTCTACCCATAGCTTGACAAATGCCTTGCAAATATGAACAGGGTATTTTACTATTCGCAATATACCTCATCACCCGACGATACATAACGGGGAACTCATTTGTAATATAATCAATAAATAGATTCCTATCTTCAACCGGTTCCATCGAAAAAGCTTTTAACATTGTTGTTGTCGTAAAATAATGAATAAGTAACTTTTTGTATGTAGGATCAGTTAAAGAAATAAACTTTTCAATCGTAATATTGTTGTCGCCGATCATAGAAATAAATACATCTTTGGAGTCTCCCAATAGAGCAAATAATCGGTTCCATTCTTTTAAATAAAGTTGGTTTTCGTCCCAAACTGTTTTCCTTGCTTCTATTTCACCAGAGGTTTCATTTCTCCGAGGAATAAAATTTCCGCGCCATCCGAGGTGACTTTCTGGCATTGCTAAGGCACGGACAAATTCCTCAGGGGTCTTTCCGAAATCTGCCTCGAAGAACGATCTAGAGGAAACTCCTTTTCCTTGTGTAGGAATCAGCATCCGTTGTAGAGCCCGAAGGTACTTTGGATTCCAATGGGTTCCTACAAATCCTCTTTTGAGATCTTCCAGGGGAATATATCTCATGGGGAACGAGAAAATTGCCACTTTGTGACCTGTGCTCTCAATCAGTTCTTCCTGCAAATCCATAGAAATATGCATACGTTCATATAAGTCTTCGGGAGTGTCTGCGTGATAACTGTGCCCTTTCCCAGTAAAATCCACTCCGTTATAAAGCAAATAATTTGACATATGCGTTATGCCGTTTTCAGCGCAAAGTCGTATTGCTTTCTTATATGCTTCGGCATCCTCTATGTGATCAAAAGCAATTCTGGCAGGTCTTATCGCCAATTCTCCAAGCCTCTTTGCTTTATGAGGGGTTAGAAGAAAAGCATCCAAACCTTGGTTAAAATCAACAAACCGCTGCACGCGTTTTCCGGTTTTGGGATTAATGTATGTGGCACCTTTTGCAAACCCGAGTGCCTTTATTTCGTCAATGATTTCATCAAACCTTGGAGATCTGAGAACATTATTGTCCATAAGCAATAGATCCTTTTTGGGCCCGAATTGCTCATCGACTCTCCTGATGGTATCCGTAATTGAAATATAGGGATAATACTCAGGCTCAAGCGTTTGCACAGCGCAAAAAGCGCATTTCATGCCACATCCACGAGTCATATATGTAAAGTAAGCATCGTGTGCAGGATAAACGTACTCGTCGACAATATCGTCCAGGATCCCATAGTCAAGCGTTAATCTGTCAATGCATTCTTCATGTTCAAGCCCCAGAGTGCCTTTTTTGTCTAGCAACCCTGGATTATTTTTCACAGTCGGAAAATTCTCAGCTATCAATTCGGGCATCAACGTTGCTAAAATTCCGCCGGTATATACTTGGGAAGGATCTTTCACCACACTAAGAGCATATTCAATAGCTTCTTTAGTCTTGGGCCATTCAAAAGTAAATAGTGTGGTCACATAGACTCTATCCCATTTCTTTCCGTTAAATGCATCCGGGAGCTTTCCTTTTGCAAAGCGCACATAATCATGATGTATGTATTTATGAAAATATGAAATTTTCATCAAGCCTATTGGTGGATATTTATTAGAGTATCCCGGCTCTAACAATAATATATCTGCCATCAGTTCCTCCGTTGTATTTTGTGTTTCTAACCTATTGCCTTTTATATCTGAGCTACTTAAATTTGGTAACTTACAATATACAAATAATACTTAGCCCGTGTTCCTGCCACATAAAGCCTATTGTAGTATTTTTGGTTTTTGGGAATCGAATTTGGCCAATTATCTAAATAGATTACAACACTTGCCTCCAAGCCCTTGAATTCAGAAACAGAGGCAAGCTTAATATCAAACGCTCCATTTTGAGTATTCTTGCTAAGCGTGTACTGACCCAAAAGCTTATTATTCCAGTTGTCATAGTCATTATCGTTTGTCAATACTACAATAGATTGGGGATCAACGCTTTCTTCTGAAATCAACTGAAGCAATACACTATTAACAAACATCTCTGCTTGTTGACGTGTTTGGTAATTATGCACTTCAGGGTCACATCCGCATACATCGTTAGATATTATTTGCTCACCCATTTGAGTTTTCTCTTTTATCCAAGAATGAATATTCCTGGTATTTCGGATATTGTTGATAAGAAGGTACGGCTCTGTATCTATAGCAAATCCATTACCAAAACTTCTTCTGTATACATTTTGATTTTCATCGTAGAAAATCCACAAGATCCCATCTGATTTTAGAAACAAGGTTACTGTTTTAGCCCAGTCTTCCGTGCAATCTTGTGCTTCATCAACAATAATACAGTCATATTTAGGAAGCACCTTTGTTCTGAATTTATCATAATAACAAATGTCGCCATTAGGATCAAGTTCATATTGGTTCAATTCTTTAGGCGTTGCAAATAAGGAAAACAACCCTTCAATAGAATAACAATCCTGTCCATCGATTTGCTTCTTAACAAATTCTACTAATGAAGGGTTGTAACTAATAAATAAGCACTTCTTTCTCAACAAACTTTGTTGCCTGATTTTTTTGATAGCAATCCACGTTTTTCCGGTTCCAGCACCACCAACTATCTGAATTTTTCTATAATTATTCAACATAGATACTATAGAGTCCTGAACGATATTTATTGTCTCAAGTTTTCGTTCTGTTATTGGAATCAGAGCACCCGCAGCTACTGTTAATGCTACTCGTTTGTTCACAAGGCTAATGAATTTTTCTGCTTGACTATTGGAGAGAAATGTACCTTGATTGCGCTTTCTCCAATAGTGGAAAATTTCATTTATGCGATTTCTTAAGTTATCCATATCGCATAATTGTATCGTTAGTTCACGAGGAGCATCATTCTCCAGTTCTGTGTCCAAATTAAAAAAAGGAAATGCAACAGCCATACCATAGGAACCTTGAAATTTACTTAAAGTTTCTTTCTTATAGTAATCGTAAAAATAGTACATACTCTTGTCGGCCTGCGCATAGGGTCCTTTACCTAAATCTCTTTGAGTAGGTGCACCACTTTGATCAGAATAGTACAAAATCCAATGTCGATCATTGACTTCGATTCGTTTTCCCCCTTTAACTTCGATCGTTAAATAACCAAAGTCAGGCGAGAATACCAAAAAGTCGCATTCACTATTGACACGATTCCCCTTTGAATCCGTACCATACCATTTTACAGAATAAAAAACATGGTAGCAATTATCCAGTTGATCTTTTAATGCATCAAAGAAGACTTTTTCTGATTCAGTTGGATCGTAATTATTTAAGTTTTGAGGATGCATTATAGCCATGTATTAGTCCTCCCAAAAGCCCCAAAATCGCTTTCCCGTTTCTTTATCGTATTTCCCGATCAAAAGAGTTCTATCCAAATCATGGTTGAAGTGTTGGCATGAAATCTCATTCGTATATACACAACCTGCGCATGCCGCCTCATGTTCAACACAGATTGGATCAAAAATACATTCAGATGCAGTTTTTAGGGCACCATCCATCCATTTTTCAAAATACATTTCAAATACGCTAAACAATGCACCCATGTTAAAACCTTGAGTATTCTGGCAATATATAAATACTGCCGGAATTGCTGGAAAGATGTATTCAGAAAGAGAGTTTTTATCCAGGCCGCAGATTTCAGCTGCGGCAATGATCAACGTGTGCGAAATAGTGTGAATTAACCGATATACATAATAGGTAACCGGCATATCTTCACTAAGAATAGAAAATGGTTCGATTTGAGAAGTATCAATATTATTAATAAACCATGCCCTTAACTCAACTTTGTCATCGAGGTCAACCGGAAGATCACTATCTCTAATTACCCCGTTTTTTTTCAACCATTTTAGAATCTTAACATGATCAAATTCAAATAAAACGCCTTCAGTACATAGTTTCGTAGCATATACTGTTTTCTTCTCCGGTGTTTCGTCAGGAAAACCCACCAATACCACAGGACCACCTTTTGGCGCAGTAGCCGTGTCAACAAATTCGCGTGTATATCCGTAAGCACATTGAATAAATGGAATTTTATCACTTGCTTGCACCAATGAAAAACCGTATTTGCGTGCAATTTCAAAGTATATATCTGGATTTGGATGCGTATTCAGTTCTCTGGATCGCGCTACAGCATCAGACAAAAGAAGAACATCCTCGCTATTTTTTATAGTGTTGTACTCTAATACAGCTTCTGCAAATTGATCCAACTTACTGGTATCAGTTATATACCCTGTAGTTTTCTTGATTGCTTTTGCAACAGGGTCATTATCTTTCGTTTTCACCATGGATTCAGCGGCTTTCTTTGCGTATTCTTCTGGTATTCCTTGTGAAATAAACTCCTGGAGCATTTTTTCATATGTAATTTGCTGGAATTCTTTTTGGGTCTCTCGTCCGTATTTTACTGTTTTTATAAACTCTTCGTTGGATAGCAGAGAAAGATAGTTCGCAGTAATTATTCCCGCTCCATCCTGTTCATCAGATAAGAAGGAATCCATTTTCTCGTCTAACAAGTCAATTACACTAAGTGACTTAACAAAGCTCTGTGCAGAATCCAGCACGTTATTCGGAGTTAGCCTTTCTCCACATTCTGGGCATTTTCTGAATATGATTGTGGTTCGATGACAAACTGAACATTCATATTTATGATCCCTAATTCGCATGAGAAGCGGTTTCCCAGGATGATAATCACAATCTCCAATAGATACTTCTCCAGCCCATCCGCATCTGCAGTAATAAATATCACGAAGTTGAACTAAATTACCGCCACAATTCGGTCTAGCACACTTTTTACCCATGATATATGAATACTGAGATTCTCTTTTAAAACGGTGGATCTGATGGCATTTCTCGCAAAAGAAAATACTGGGGCTAATATATCCATTAATGGCTCTATCAGTTTCACTTACTCTTGGCGTTAACACAGTATAAGTGTCGGGAGAAATCTCACTGGCAAATCCTTTTGTACATCTTGATTCTCCGCCCTCGATGATAGATCCGCACTGTTTTTGATAACTTTGTACGGCATTGCTCACTTTCCTAAGCAATCTTTTTTTATTAATATCCTCAAGAGGAATACTACTCCATCCCTTAACAAAAGCTGTATATCCTCTCCTGTTTGAAGAAAAGTAAAAATCTATCCACCTATTGGGTACATATTTGTATAACGCTTGTGACGTGCTGCGAGTCACTTGGTTCTCTTTGAGCTTTGCCATCATAACACCTCTTAGTTTACTTCAACAATCAACTGTTTCTCCGTATCACGGAGACTTTGCATTACATGAAAGCCTAAATTGTTGAAACCGCCCGTAATGTATTCTTCTCCTGCGCTCTTATCAATGATTCGTTTAAACAAGACATCTACAAATTCATCGATCTTTCTCCTATAGATCTTTGAAATAGGGCGAATAGATCCATCTGCACCAATGCATCCATAAATTTCATACAATTGCTGCTTAATGATCATTGGGTCAAGCTCGCCATCAACCACAGCTTTTTTTAATTCGGGCATCATATAAATCCTATGTCCAATAATAGGATAATAGACACTTAGAATTAACCCACAAAGAATACCTGGCAATGTTACATCAATTGCCTTATTTGCCCAACGATTAATCGGAACCGGATCAACCAAGATATCTTTATATTCATGAAATTTCTGGAAATATCTAAGATAGCTTTGGTCTGTTGGCCTAGAAGGCCGAATAACATCAATTACGATTCCAGGATATTTTCTCCCTGCTCGAGAATAAGCCTGAATGTATTCAGCAGTACTCCCCGGAATTCCAAAGAACATAATCTCATTAAAACGATCTGCGTCAACTCCATGAGAAATCATACTTGTTGCAGAAATCATATTAAAGTCGACATCATTGACAATATCTTTGGCTGTTTCAATTTCTGCTAAAATCTTACGAACGTCTTGGAAAGAATCATCGCCAGTCATTTTCACAGCCGCATATGTTCGTATTCCTTCATCATTTAACTCGATATTTATTGGGTTGTTTAATGCACCAACAACGTTAGTGCTATCTGTTTTGACATTGTTATATTCAATACTTAGCCAATAATCTTGCACTAGCTTTTTGCACTGCTCGTCAGTCAATTCCCCTAAGCACTTGATCTTTCGAATGCGATCCGGAACTAAAACATATTCCCAAATTACTTCGCGTAACGCTTTTAAGGAATATGCTACCCCGCTGATTATCGCCCTGCCGAAGGGAGCATATCCGATGATAATTCTGTTTAGATCATTTTCGTCAATATATGAGTAGAAATTTTTCTTCAAATCAATAGATTCACACGGGAATCTTCGCGGTGTTTTCAGAAACAGCTGGTTAATTTGATCTTCGTAATTTGATATAGTCGCTGTTGCTCCAATAACTTTCATTCCACGTCTTGAAGACGTATGATTACGGCAGAAATAATCAATCATAAGCTCATAATGAGAGTCATATGTACCCAAAGACTCTCGAATAAGATGAAGTTCGTCCTGAATCATCAACGTTGGTACCGGATCATACATCGAAACATTGGAAAAATGTTCTTCTTCACATTCCTTGAATTCGATACATCCATCTGGTCCACAATATCCATGCATTATACATTTATGATCTGAACCTCTAAAAATCTGAGCAAAATTTCTGTTGAATCCAATTGCAGACATCTTATCCACTGTACTTATAATTACAGATGGTAAGTATCTATATATCTCGTTATCAACAATGTAAATAGGAAGAACAGATTCACGACAAAGTTTATTTCCGCAAACATGAACGAGCTTCATGTGATCAACATCAGCGACCATGTGGAGATCTGCACCACAGAAAGGACATTTTTCCACAACCAGATACTTTTTATCACGTTCTTCCTGGGAGAGAGAGTTAATCTCATCCAACTTATATTTACTAAGCTTGTTCGGCGTATTTCCTTCTCCACATAAGTATCCTAATCCAAAGGAATCCGAACTTCTCATTTGTGGATGTTGACGCCTTATTAACTCTGCCTGGGCTAGAATATTAGCCACTCGAGAAGCTTGCTGTGCAGCAAGTAACCTCAGAGGATATCTAAGAATTGCTGTAACACCGCACTTCTTTCCACGAAGTCTATCAAAGAACAAATTGAAAACAACTGTACCTAAAAATGCCTCTGTCTTACCACCACCTGTAGGGAAGTAAATAACATCGGCTGCATCAAATGTTGATTTAGCTTTTATATTTTCCGGCAAGGGCAACTTCTTTTCGCAAGATGTAATATCAAGAATAACCGAAACAATATAAACAATCTGAAACAGACGCCATCCTCCATAGCTTTTAGGAGAATTGGCAAATGCTTGATTCATGCAAATAAAAGCATCGCGGATAATAGAGTAATCGCGAATCAAATCTATTCCAAGCTTAAAACGTTCAATTTCAATTTCGAAATCATCTATTTCTGAGCTCATCTGACGTTTTGCTTTTTCTGACAATACAACACTCTTTTCTTTCTGTGTTCTACGCCAATCCGAAAGGACTTTAAGCATTCCTCGATGAATTGTATCTAAGGTTTCCACCGGAGAACTAATAAGATCTGTAAAATGAGCCGGAATATCATTATTTGTTTTAAGGCGATATTGTTTGAAGGTCGGCACATTAGTCGTAACAATGTAATCCATTGTTTCTCTTAATTCAAGAAAGTCTATATTACAGTTAAATCCTAATGCAGCCTGTTCTTTGCTATATTTGTAATCATCCTGAAAATGGCTTAACTCAATAGGAATATACTTCGTTCCTTCGAGCTGAACCTTCAATCGTGCATTGAATATTGTTGAGATTTTCACATGGTCCTTATGTCGTTTTTTTAGAAGTTCTCCTTCAACTTGCTCAGCTTTGTTAATCAGTTTAAGTCCAATAGATAGAATTCTGTTTTTTACCTTAAACTCACCGGTAACGGCCATATTCCAGTTGACAGTGTTAACTACTTCTTTCTTTTCTCGTTGAAGAAATGCATTCCATTTTTCTTCAGTCACCAAATCCCCTAGGGTAATTCTAGATTTGACATCGTACTTATAGTAATGTGGGTCAGTAAGGACTTTTTGTGCAATGATATCCTGAATCTGCCTAAACAATTCCTGATTGATTGGATCCAAATCATCGACGATACCCATCTGATTCTCAGTGTCAACCAGATCAGCAACTCTGAATACAAGCGCAGAGCATTCCTGTTCAATAGAAACACGTTTATAGATTTGAAGAAGGGGAATGTCGTAACTATTTGACTTCTTTCCTTCCACACTTGCAATCTTTTCTTTTACTTCAGTGTCACTCCAAAATTGACCAATAGTTGTGTATGCTCGGTTAAAAAGCTTATTATACTGTCGTATCGTTGCCTGACATTGCTCCGTGTATGAAGGATAGACGCGATAAAACCAATTGCCGCATGGCTGCACTGTCAATACCGCATTAGGAATGTCCTCCACCGGAATATTGAAATTGACGCCTATTCCGTTGATAATCACACGTGAAGTAATATAACTAGCCATATTCGTAGATGCTGGTGCTAGTTGTCCAACAATGAATAGGTCTTCCGGAACTTTGCCTTCAATTCTAGGTATTTCTTCTCCTGTGAGTTTTCCTATGTATTCTTTCGTGATTTCTTCGGCAAATAACTTGTGCCATAATTGCTCATTCATCATAAGTTATTCCTCCAACATCAAGCAGACAGTACTATATTTTAATCCGATTTTATTGAACATCGTCTCAATCAAGAAGTTGTAAATATCCAAGCTAATATGTTCTTTATTTGACACCAATATATTCAATAAGGATGCAAACTCCTCTTGATTTAGCGATGGCATTGCTAATTCAAAGACGTATTCTTTGGATTTTTCAAACAGATCGACTTTAATAACGTTATATAAATCAGAGGCCTTGGTTAGTTCACCAGCGCAAAGGATGTCTTTCATCAAAGTAATAAATTGTTTAAGATCGCATATCTTTGAAAACTCAGACCATGAAAACAACTTTACATACGACAAATAATCCTCAGTAAGTTCTGGATGTAGCTTTGATAAATCCTGTAAATACTGTTTACACTCATCCCAATCTAAATCTTCAATATTCTTTAATTCCAAAGTTGATGCTTCTTCTGACTTAGACAAAGAGTTTGCTTTGCGAATTTGATTCATAGACTCTTCTAATTCTGATGCAGTAATGACATTGGCTTCTTCATCAATTGACGCATACTCTCCACATATTACTATAGAACAATCTACTTTTCCACGCCCCATTATTCCATCGAGTGCGAGAACTTTCCCACTACATGATAATGTGGTCTCAAAGTTCAATGAATTACATATGATACTGCCATTTACAATCAAAGTATTTGCATCTATGTCTGTCGCTGTTAAGTCGTCCGCAACCATACCATCTGTAACTTCTAATTGACCAAACACCTTGCATGTCCCCTGCACGCTTAAGGTATTAGCCTTACAATTACCAAAGCAAATAAGATTTCCCATAACCAAGAGAGAATCTGCATCAATATTTCCCTGCACGGTTAAATCATAATTTGCTCTAATGTTTCCCTGAATGTCTGTTGCTACAATAAGGCTAACCTCAAAGATTGAATCATTATCTTGAATATTTGATATTATATTCAATTCACCCAGATGTTCACTATTAACTTCGTTATAGCGCATGTCGTTATTCCTCCTGGTAAAAGGCTTCCTTTAATAGTCTAACATAAAATGATGTTTCCTCTGACTCTGCAGATACAATGCGCAGAATGTCTTTTGCTCTAGCCAAAGACATATATAAAATATTAATGTTCCTGTTAAACGCATCTATTACATCTTCGCTTGTGCTATTATTTTTTAATTGTTCCAGTTCCTTTGTGTTGTCATGAAGCCCCAATGGAAGTAGTCCGCAAATCACGACAGCTTTAAAGTCCAAACCGAGTGATGATTCCATGGTTACAATTGGCACACCGTTAATATTTGAATAAGATACCCCATATTCAGATGCAGTGCTGTTTAAAAGCGAATATGGAATATTGGCCTGGTTCAAATAATTTTTTAAATGATCAATAGGCGTGTAGTGTTTTTCTGCTCTGCCTTTGACATATTTATACTGTCTGTTGTAACAGATAACAGCTATGGAATCATAAGGAATGTGATAGTTATCATGAATATCAATTATTTGATTCAAAACCATGATGGCTTCAGCATCCGAATCCAAATAATTCTGGCAGACTTCAAGATACTGTAGGTCCAAGCCTTCGCGAATACTTTTTCCTCGCAAAAAAATATCCGCATCTTGATTCACAGGTATTCCTAAACGATCTGCATACAGTAGTGCACGATCTGTAAATCGTCGAATGAAATCGTTAATCTGAATCGAATTTCTATAGTTGATTTCAATAGGAAAGCTCTTACCTCTAAAATTGGGATAGGCATCTCCGTGACCTTGCCACGGAGCCTTGCCACTTTTTATAGATGTCTTCACACTTTGAGACTTATCACCACAGATAACAAAAAAATGATCATCAGAGCTTTTGTTTTCAACCAAATCGTAACAGACCTTATACCATTCTGGTTCAAACATCTGCACTTCATCGATAAAAACTCCATAGTATCGATTCTTAATGCGCCCTGCTTTCATGTTCTGGATTAAGCACTCTCTAATCCGAGAATAATCCCCTCCAGAAGCAAGCGGAATGCGGACACCATTGTCTTGTAGCAGCTTTACGCATAATTTATCAAACGTCAAACAATCGACATTGTTTGTTGAAAACCCTGCCGACCCAATCAACCATTTAAAATAACTGACCAAATTTCGATTATATCCAGTAATCAAAAAACGTTTGTCCGGATTAAGTCCTGCAACCTTAAAACATTTCGAAATCAGAATTACGCTCTTGCCACTTCCTGCACAAGCAATAATTAGTTGGTCACCTTTCTTAATTTTATTGATGTAATTAATTTGCCCATCGTCTAGCATATATGCAACGGCCGCACGATCAACAGAAGTTGTATCCGCATCCAAAAATGCACGATGTTTCCTTGATTGCGTTGGAGTTTCTATCGCCGCTTTGACTTGAGGAATAGTGTATTCTGGGGCAACTCTATTGATAATATCTGGGATCAAATCCTCCGAAATGCAAGAATGTCCCTCATGCCTCCACAGAAAAGAATCTAAATAAGTTTTGTCCTTTTGCGCGTTTTTCCAAAAGTCTTTAAAAAGGCAAGCGTTGTCAACAAAATCCGTAAAACCATCCATTGTGGAAAACATAGCCAAATCAGGTTTTTCAATGTCCGGAAAAAGATAAACTATTTTTTGAGGGAATATGACTTTCCCGTTTTTCAAAAGATTTCTCTGATGAAGAAATCTTTCCTTTAAAATTTCACTTTCTTCGTTTTGCGCAGGAATACTTTCAAGAATTGCTTTGATTAACAAAGGTAATTCTTTACACTCGGCCACCATATGAAATAGAGCAACACCCTTATCGGTAATAAGAACATGACCAATTCCTCCGTTGTTCTTTGTCGGATTGCAACAGAGCAAACACATGGCATTTTCCTTATATATGGATTTAAATAAGGCAATAAGTTGCTTATCATATTTATCGATAGAGAGTTCATCATATTTCTGCGGAAGAATTCTCATATTGGTTACCTTCTTTTTTCCTGAATTTTGCCCATGATTCCATTGTAGATTATTTCAACCACCTCACGCGACAAATACTCAGATAATGTTTCAAAAACCAACCGAAGTATTTTCTTTTGCTTTTTGTCTATCTCAGATGAGATTTCGCTGTTGATTTTGTAATTTGTTGTTGTGTCAACTTTTTCCTGAACAGAAGCCAATCTGGTTGATGCGACTCTCTTTTCCTCAGCCAATTGTGGAGACCTTTGAGAAATTCTGGTGAGTTTTTTTTCTGCATCGCGTAATTCCTCAACCAGTTGCTCTTTATCCTTCTGAGAGTACAAGCCTTCATCAACCATTTTGTCTACTTTTTCTGTTACTCGAGTTACCTCTCTTAATAGACGCGCATCTGGATTGTTTCTTGTTTTTGATGCTTCTCTAATCTCGCGAGTTATAACATCGCCGACCCGAGCCTTCAGTTTCTCTATCATCTGATAATAAACTTCATTCTGTTCGAAGTCATCTCTACGAGCATTAGGAATAAGTCCAGTGGTATTTACAAAAATCTCGCCTTGGACCCAACCGTTAAAACGCGGTTCTTTAAACATTACATCCATGGTACGTCTATCGCCGATAAGGATATTGCCTAACCGCATTCGCATACCGAGCAATCCGTTATCTGATAATGTGCCATTCCAGTTACATCTTCCATACCAGCCGAGCAGAGATGAAGTCGAATCAAGGTCAATGGAAAATGTAACAACCTCGGTGATCACGTCCTCCGTTCGTTGATTTCTATCAGACCGAAAACGATATCTGTTGGGTTTATGTACCTGTTTTAAATGATCTTCATCATATCCAATAAAAATCTTGAATTCCGTTAGCGTGTAGTCATGTTCATTCAAAAATCTTTTAATTTCAGGTGCAACCACAAAATGTCTCTCGTCGTAGGGAACCGGGGCAACCTCTGACAAGTACTGCTTGATTTCATCAAGATCCAGCAATTCTGAAGAGCTATCTACTTCATCCATATCAACTCTAAAGAAATGGTCATCTTTATCTGCATCGATCTCTTCAACCTCAGTAATGCGCTCTATTACACTTTGAAGATCGAGTTCCTCTTCGTGATCAGGACTTAAAAGGCTTTTGAGAAGTTTGCAGTCAAAAATAATTCTAGTCGCAACATCTTCTCCTTGGACAGAGGTGGTAAATGATAAACGCTCACAGTAAGATAAACCACCAAGACGCCCAATTCCTCGAAAACCACGATTAGCATCTTGGCGTTTTGTGGATTTTCCAATACTCAACAGCACATTAGTTGCTCGAGCAACGGATATTCCTTTTCCATTATCAATAATAGAGATACAGCCGTTTTCTGCATCAATAAATACTTTTATGTAAGCATCCTCATTCGACATCAACCCTTCAGCAACAGCATTTTCAATTGAGTCAACAGAATTCTGGATATACTCTCTATACACAATGCGGGGATCCGAATACATGCCAGTTGTCAACGATTCTAATGTAAACTTTCCTACTTCAACCATTTCAAAATACTCCTTTATAATAGTTGCAGCTTATTCGCCCGCAGAGAGGTTTTTCATTTTACATTTAATATACCTTCCGCTTCTAATTCTTCCGTCTTTAGGCTTCTCCGCATCTTCCGGAATTGCCCAATATGATCCTATTTTCATTGCTCCGGGAATTCGTCCGGCGTTGCAAAGATCACTGATCCATCTTGCCGAAAGGTTCCATTTTTTCGCTGTCTGTCTGATTGATAAATAGCCCATACAATTCTCCGATCTAATTCGAGCAATTTCCACAAATAATCACAATAATTGTACTCCAAACCTCGCGGAAAATCAAGCCGTAGTCTGTTCCTCGTGCTCAATATTTTGTGCACCTTACTCTTCTGCAAGCAGGGCTTTCGTGACACGAAAGCCCTGCTTGTTGGGGAAGCTCCCCAATTCCCATAGAACGCTGCCTGCGGCATCGAGCTTCGCATCCGTTCCGGATACTTTAACGGCAGTTCCTGCCAAAGAAAAAAGCCCGGTGCAGCATGGGCATTACACCCACACTGCACCGGACTTTCCATCATCTACTATTCTGTCTATTTTCTTCTTCCTTCTGCACTTCCTGCTCATGCAACTGCTCTTTTTTCTGTTCGTCCTCTTTCAGGATTTCCTTCACAATCTTCTGTGCCACAAGCCAACCCTGCATTTCAGATTTGGTCTTGCAGTACTCTGTATATGATGCTTGTGGGAACGGTTCTGCTGTTGTGCTTTCCAAATGCAATCCTTTCCCTTTTTTTCTGCGTCGGAAGAAATGCGTGCATTTGGCGTTTCTGCCATGCGCATTATGTTACTTGGCTTTGTATTCAGCGGACTTTCTACAATGATTGCAACCTATGAACAGACGACGGATAAGGTGCTGCCCAGTATGATGATTCAGCTTCTTAGGCAGGGCGTTTTGCTGGTTCCTGTGATGTGGCTGCTGAATCAGACTTTGCATCTGTCCGGAATCTGGATTGCTTTTCCCGTGACGGAATTGATCGTGTGTATCATTTCAGTGGTCTTTATCAGAAAGGATGGGGCGTGTCATGAGAGTTGATTATGGATGAAACAAAGCAGGAACTAAAAACGTTTGGCTTCAAAGAGTTTTGTACTTTCGATAAAATGAAACCGATTTATCATTCATTATAATAGAACACCTCCCGATAGCACCATTCAAAACAAGTGCCTGCCGGGAGGTGTTTTGCAGTTTGGGAGAGCAAAAAAGATCAATCTTCTAATCGACTGTGGATTCATGCTTCTTCAACGTTTCCGGATGCAAAAACGGCACCTGCTGCTAAAAGCGGGTGCCGTTTTTTCGTCATTCAAGGCTCTTATAAATGGTGTAGCAATTAGCACAAAACGAAAAATTCCATTTTGTCATCGTCATTATTTCACATTTTCAAAGATATTGCCATGGCAGATGAAAAGCACTTTCGTCATGTCAAAGTATTTCTTTATATCGTATCATTTTGAATTTTGCACACATGCGTGCAAAATTCAGTTCTGCTTCAAGAACTCCCGCAGCACATCCTCTGGGCGAGGTGTATGGTTCGGGTACTTTTCCCGCAGCGGTGCGGCGGCACCATCCATAATGTAGGGCACACCCACAATGTCCAGCATCGACACATCGTTATAATTGTCGCCAAAAGCCATCACATCGGCAAGGTCGATGTCCAGAGTTTTGCAGATGCTGCGCACACCAATGCCCTTGTTGGCAAAGGTGGTGTCGATCCAGTACGGCCCTGCCACAGCGCAATTCGCCTCTTTCCATCGTAGGACAAACCGTTCCGTGTAAGATTCTACGCCTTCGTGCAGATACACCGATACTTTTGTGATCTTCTCCGGCACCTCGGAAGGGTCATGGATGATTTGATAGCGATTTCCGATGAACTGGATACGTTTGAGCATTCCCAGACCCCGCTCCATCAGGTATGCAGTATTCTGACCGGAAAGCATCACTTCGCCCTGCCCGTCGCTGCGGGTCCACAGGTCGTTGGCAATTTCTTCGGCCAGTGCACGGGGCATCGGGTTCTTGGCGATGCACTGTTCGTCTTTATAGATCACGCCGCCGTTCTCACAAAGAAACACACAGCAGTCTGCCACCGGTGCAAAGAGCTTGCGCAGGCTGGTATACTGCCGACCGGATGCCGGGCAAAACAGAATACCGCGCCGATGCAGCTCCCGTATCTGCTCAAAGATCTCGTCTTCCAGTTCCTTTTTGCCGTATTGCAGCAGCGTACCGTCAATGTCGCTGCAAATCAGTTTGATTGACATTTTCCGTCCTCATTTTTCAAGATAATTTTAGGCAATTCCCCGGCATCCAGAACACGGACGCCTTCGTCCATCAGCATCTTTGCAAAAACGCCCTGTCCGGGAATCTTTGTCCCGGAAAACGTTCCATCGTAAATTTCCTTCACGCCGCAGCTGGGGCTGCGGGATTGCAGGATGGCAAGCTCCACCCCATTTTCTTTTGCGATGGCAAGGGCCTTGGCTGCACCTGCCCGGAACTCCCGGTCCACATTGATGCCCTCTTTGTTCGTGACAACGCCCTGCACGATTTCCGCCGGGCACCGCGGTGTGGGCAGGCCGCCCAGCACCTCCGGGCAGACCGGAACCACCTGATGCCCCCGCGCAAAATCACAGACCGCCTGATTGTAATTGTTTCCGCCGCTGTATTTGCAGTTTTCGCCCAGCAGGCAGGCGCTGACCAGAATCTTCATTGTTGCGCACTCCGTTTTTCAGATACTGAATCTTTTCCCTATTCTACCACGCTTTTGGGCATTGAAAAAGAGGATTTTGCTTTTCCTATCCCCATACCGGGAGGTCCGCCGTAATCTTTTCTAATTCCTGTGCAAGAAACGTCAATCTTTCCCTCAGATGGTTGTTATGCGGTGCATCTCCGTTCAGCAGATATCCATCCCGTTTATACACAGTTCCGAACCAAAAGAACCGTATAAAGTTCTCATCAAAAAACAGGGAGTGACATCAAATCACTCCCTGTTTGCATTGATTGTATCAGAGTTTCGTCATCCAGAGCCCATGTAGATTGCAGTATGCGTAAACGGCCACCGGCTTTTCGCTTCCCAGTTCAAACACCGCGTTGGGAGCCCGCCCCGGATTCAGATAGCGGATCTGCCCACCGTTCTCAGTCTCCACGAAGATCCACTGAATATAGTGAACATCCGCCATGGGGTGCTCCACCGCGCCCACTGTGACCGTGAGACGACTGTCGGAAAGCTCTGCCACCGGCAGATGCTTCTCGCCGCTGGCTTCCACCGTATTGGGAACCAGCTCTTTCATTTTCTCCCCGCAGCAGACCAGCGGAACGCCTGCGTTATGGATGGTAGTGACGAGGTTGCCACAGTGATTGCAGATGTAAAACTTTGCCTTCATATCGAAATCCTCCATTGGAATGTTGTCGGTGTGTTTCTTGTGTCTATATGATAACATTTCCTATTTATGATTTCTGTGACTGAATCACGCAAAGCGTTTTTCTGCCGTCTTCACCCTTCCCTCTGCTCCACGATTTCCAGACTATCCCGCCCTACATGGCAAAGCAGGAACAGTACACTCACGCCTGCGGCTTTCGCTTCGGCCAGCGCTGTGCCAAATTCCGGTTGCGTGCCAACATTCGGCCTTACCTCGGTGACGCCTTCCATCTGGATCACAAAGGCTACTGCGCACCGATACCCTGCCCGCTGCGCCTGCGCTAACTCATGCAAGTGCTTCACGCCCCGTTCAGTAGGCGCATCCGGGAAATAACCGATACCGCCCACTTCCAGTGTGCAGCCTTTGACTTCCAGCAGATATTTCTGTTCCCCCTTTTCCATGTAGAAATCGATGCGGGATTTTCCGTAGGTAAACTCCGGCCTGACAAGGTCAAACTCATGCTTTGAGAGCCATTCTCCTACTACCTTGTTGGGTGCCTGACTGTCCATGTTGATCCAGCCAAGTTCCTGCTTGCGGACCGCCACAAGGTCGTATTTTATCTTGCGTTTCGGGTTGTCCGACACTTCCAGACGCACTGCTGCACCGGGCAGCAGCAGTTCCTTGCACCGCCCGGTGTTTTTGACGTGGACGGTTTCCACCGCACCGTTCACATCTACATGGGCAATAAAACGGTTGGGGCGGTCAAGAAAAATGCCGTCCACGATCTCTCTGTATTTCAAAACTCACTCCATTTCACTTTTTGAGCAGTTCCAGCGCCTTGTCCATGGGCACACAATCGGCATAGCGGTCCGGCCAGAGGAATTCATTGTAATAGTGGTAGCTCTGCTCCCCTGTCATGTACTCGTTGTCCTGCGTGGAATTTGCATAGGCAGGAACGATCATGTGCAGGCCATGCTCAAAGCCCGCCTCCACCGTTGCATTGATGCAGAAGTCGGTCATGATGCCGCAGACCATCACATCTTTTTCGCCCTTTTCCGTCAGATATTCCAGCAGACCGCTTTCTTTTTTGAACGCACTGCATACAGTCTTGACGAACCGTTTTTCAGTCAGCAGTGGCGCAAACCCGGAATAGACCTCGAATTCATCGTCCCCGATGGAGAAACCGGTGCCGGGCCCATCGTCATGCTGGACATAGACGACCTCGATTCCCTGTTCGCGGGCAGTCCGGATCAGTTTCCTGATGTTGCTGACAAACTTTTCAAACGCATACAGGCGTTCATCCACGATACCTTTTTGTGTATCCACAATCAGTAAAACCATGTGTAAGCCCTCCTGTTTTTCTTTGATTTCATGCTATCATAGACCTCTGCTTTCTACAAGCGGATTCAAAAAATCCCCACAGGGAAAACCTGTGTTTCACCTGCAGGGATTGATTCAGCC
>SKEE01001024.1_pt1 | contig 25962 bp, 25 predicted proteins | sample 4826661 | NCBI WGS metagenome assembly SKEE01 (sample SAMN11008817, study PRJNA524170) | human gut metagenome | biome: Human fecal sample; material: Feces; isolation source: fecal sample from pouch patient p20 | host: Homo sapiens | place: Israel: Tel-Aviv | collected 2016-11-14
TTTGTGGCTCAGGAGAACTACGACAACGATCTGGCCGTGGTCAATGGCCACAGCTTCAAGGAGAAGAAGAGCGAGCACACCAACCTGGCCATCCTCGTCTCCCACAACTTCACCGAACCCTTCAATCAGCCCATCGCCTACGCCCAGAAGGTGGGTGAGCTGACCAACATGCTGGGCGCGGGCCACATCCTGGTCCAGCGCTACGGCGACATTCTGGACGGCAAGCGCACCTGGCCCAAGGAGCTGGCACAATCCAACGTCAAGCCCACCCTGAAGGATGCCGTGGCCGGTGATATCACCGCCGCCATGCCTTACCGCGCCATGACCAACATCATCGAGTTCATCAAGATGCTGGATATGGTCGTGCCCGGCTTTGCCGCCAACGAAACCCTGCTTTACAGCCCCGAGCTGAAGTTCTACTCCAACAAGGTCAAGATGGACGAGAACCTCGACACCAACATCCGGGGCCTGCACTGCCTGGGTGACTCCTCCGGCTGGACCCGCGGCCTGATGATGGCCTCCGTCATGGGCGTGCTCATGGGCCGGAAGCTGGCCGAAAAGGAAGGCTGCTGATCGCACCTTCCCGCCCCCCAAAACGCAAAAAGGACTGCTCCGACGGAGCAGTCCTTTTGTAATTTCAGCGCAGCTTATTCCGGTTTGGAGAATTTGACAGACAGCGGGTTCTGGCGGGATCCCGGTTTATTTTGGAACGATATGTATTTTCCTGCCAGATTCAATTGATTTTTCACCAAAAAATCGGTATACTATTCCCAGAGTACTGTGCGTTGTGCCCAATGTACAGCGCGCACAGGGAGGTATTGCTATGCACGATTCCCCGGGAAGTGTCGTCACCCAGCTGTGCTCCGGGCTCCAGCTTTACAGCGCCGAACGGCGCATTGCGGACTGCATTCTTGCAGATGTAAAGTGGGCCTCGGTCGCCACCTCTGCGGAGCTTGCAAAGGCCAGCCACTCGTCCGAAGCCACGGTCACCCGGCTGTGCCACAAGCTCGGCTACGCAAATTACCGCAAATTCCAACTGGAGCTTGCGCGGGATGTGCTGGAGCAGCAGGAAACGGAGGCCCGCAAAAGGCCCCCCAATGACCCGCTGCATCAGGCCCTGCTCGATCTTCAGAACAACCGTCAGGAGGAGGTTCAGGCCACCATTCAGGCCTTGAACCTTGTCCAGCTGAGAAAGGTACTGTCCATTCTGCGGGCGGCAGAGATCATTGAGATCGAAGCCAACGGCAGCAGCCTGCCCGTTGCCATGGATGCTTCGCTCAAGCTGGGCAGTCTGGGCAAGCGCTGCATGATCAGCCCGGTGCCAGAAAAGGCACGGTCTTTCGCTTCGGCACTGACCCCAAAAGATGCCCTGCTGCTCATTTCCAGCGCAGGCCGCTGCGAGGCGCTGGAGACGGCCGCCCGTGCCGCCAAGAAGAACGGCACACCGGTCATCCTCATCACCTGCGACAAGCGCTCGGCGCTGGCAGGCCACGCCAGCTATACCCTGCTGGCCTCCAACCGTATCCAGCGCATTGCCAGCGATATGCTGCCTTCCCAGCTTTCGGCAGCGCTGGTGGTGGAGGCGCTCTACTACCTGCTGGTGGGCAATTTCGATCTGAATTAAGCGCAAAAAAGTCCCGGCCGTTCTGGCCGGGACTTTTTGCTTTGATTAAGCGATCATGCGTTAAAAACGTACTTGTCCATGCGGTGGAACGCCTCCTCGATGCGGGAACGGGGAGAAGCCAGATTCATGCGCAGGTGGCAGGGGCCAAAGAACATGGTGCCATCCTGGATGGCAGCGCCCACATCCCAGCAGGCGTGCTCCACATCCTCAATGGTCTTGCCGTGGGCCTTGCACCAGTCGGTGCAGTCCACGAACAGCATGTAGGTACCCTGCGGCTTGGAGACGGTCACGCCCTCGAAGTGCTTCTCGATGTAATCGCAGGCAAAGTCGATGTTGCCGGTCAGTACCTCGCAGAGCTCGTCGGTCCACTCGTAGCCCTCGGGCTTGTAAGCACCGATCAGGGCGTGCATGGAGAGAACGTTCATCATGTTGTAGTGGCTCAGGCTGGACTCTTTTTCCATGCGGTCACGCCACCAGCTGTTGTAAACGATATGGTAGCTGCCCACCAGACCAGCCAGATTGAAGGTCTTGGAGGGGGCATAGAAAGCGGCGGTGCGCTGGCGGGCATCCTCGCTCACAGACTGGGTGGGGATGTGCTTGTTTCCGCTCAGGATGATGTCCGACCAGATCTCATCGGAGACCACATACACATCGTACTTCTTGTACAGCTCCATGGCCTTTTCCAGCTCCCAGCGCTCCCACACACGGCCGCAGGGGTTGTGGGGGTTGCACATGATGGCGGCATGGATCTTTTCCTCTTTCAGGTGCTTTTCCATGTCCTCAAAGTCCATCCGCCACACGCCGTTCTCATCCTTGACCAGCGGGCTGTGGACAGCCTCGTAGCCGTTGTTCTTCAGGCTCATGGTGAAGCCGATGTAGGTGGGGCTGTGGATCAGGATCTTGTCGCCCTTGGAGCAGACGCAGTTCAGGGCACTGATCACGCCGCCCAGCACGCCGTTCTCGTAGCCGATGCACTCCTTGGTCAGGCCCTGCACGCCGTTGCGCTTTGCCTGCCACCGGATGATGGAATCGAAGTATTCATCGGTGGGGTTGAAGTAGCCAAACGCGGGGTGGTTGGTGCGCTCGATGATGGCTTCCTGGATGGTGGGCACGGTGGGGAAGTTCATATCGGCCACCCACATGGGGATGGCGTCAAAGCCCTCCTTGGGGGCGGCGGGGGCAAAGCCGGTGCCAAGGCCATCCACTGCAATGGCATCCTTGCCGTGGCGGTCCATGATGGAAGTGAAATCGTATTTCATAGCGGTGCTCCTTCTCTCAAAATTTTTATCTGGCCCCACTTTAACACACTTTGCCGCCGGGTGCAAGCAGCCAGCACGTTTCCCCGGATATCGTGCGGAAAAATCACGAATTTTTACGGTAATTGCACGCAAAAAGCCGGTCGGCATATGCCGACCGGCTTTTATTGGTATTGACTTTCTGGATCAGCCCAGCATCTCGTGAGCGGTCTTGCAGATGGTCGCTGCATCCAGACCGTACAGCTTGAGCAGGTCCCATGCGGGGCCGGAGCAGCCGAACTTGTCCTGCACGCCCACGCGGCGGACAGGGGTAGGCAGCTTCTCGCTCAGGACGGCGCAGACGGCCTCGCCCAGGCCGCCGATGACGCTGTGCTCCTCGGCGGTGATGACCTTGCCGCACTCCTTGGCGGCCTTGAGGACGATCTCCTCGTCCAGAGGCTTGATGGTGTGGATGTTGATGACCCGGGCGTGGATGCCCTCGGCAGCCAGCTGCTCGGCAGCCAGGCGGGCCTCGTTGACCATCAGACCGGTGGCGATGATGGCAATGTCGCTGCCCTCGGTGATCTGCTCGCCCTTGCCCAGCTCAAAGTGGTAGGTGGCCTCATCGTGGAACACAGGCACAGCCAGACGGCCGAAGCGCAGGTAAACAGGGCCCTGCATGGCGTAAGCGGCACGCACAGCGGCACGGGCCTCCACATCGTCTGCGGGGCAGATCACGGTCATGCCGGGCAGGCTGCGCATCAGGGCAAAGTCCTCGCAGCACTGGTGGGAAGCACCGTCCTCGCCCACAGAGATGCCGCCGTGGGTGGCACCGATCTTGACGTTCAGGCGGGGGTAGGCGATCGAGTTGCGGATCTGCTCAAAGGCACGGCCTGCGGCAAACATGGCAAAGCTGGAAACAAAGGGAACATAACCCATGGTGGCCAGACCTGCGGCCACACCCATCATGTTGCCCTCGGCAATACCGCAGTCGAAGTGACGGTCCGGGTGCGCCTTGCGGAACATGCCGGTCTTGGTGGCGGCAGCCAGGTCAGCGTCCAGCACCACCAGGTCGTCGTGGCCCTCGGCGGCCAGCTCCTTCAGGGTGTTGCCGTAGCTGTCACGGGTAGCGATCTTCTTCACTTCTGCCATCTTACTTGTCCTCCTCTTCCAGCGCGGCGTAAGCTGCATTCAGCTCCTGCATGGCCTGTGCGTATTCCTCATCGTTGGGGCCCTTGCCGTGCCAGTCAACGGAGTTCTCCATAAAGGAAACGCCCTTGCCCTTGAGGGTATCCAGAATGATGCAGGTGGGCTTTTCGTTCTCAGCGCGGAAAGCGGCGATGGCGCTCTCAATGGCATCAAAATCGTGGCCGTTGATGGTCAGCACGTTGAAGTTGAAGGCCTTCAGCTTCTCCTCCAGCGGGGCGCTGTTCATCACGGTCTCGGTGGTGCCGTCGATCTGCAGATGGTTGCGGTCCAGCATGACGCAGAGGTTGGACAGGCCGTAGTGAGAAGCAAACATAAAGGCCTCCCAGCACTCGCCCTCTTCCACCTCGCCGTCACCCAGGATGGTGTAAACATTGATGGGCTTACCGGCGTGCTTGGCACCCAGTGCCATGCCGCAGGCGGCGCTCACGCCCTGACCCAGACTGCCGGTGGACATATCCACGCCCGGCACACTGTTCATGTTGGGGTGGCCCTGCAGGTAGCTGCCGATCTTGCGCAGGGTCTTGAGGTCCTCCACCGGGAAGAACCCACGCTCAGCCAGCGCGGCGTACAGCGCCGGAGCCGCATGGCCCTTGGAGAGCACCAGACGGTCGCGGTCAGGGTTCTTGGGATCCTTCGGATCCACCTTCATCTCTACGAAATAGAGGTACGCCAGCACCTCAGCGATATCCAGGCTGCCGCCCGGATGGCCGCACTTGGCGCTGTGAGTGCCCTCGATCACGCCCATGCGAATGTGGCAGGCGTGTTTTGCCAGGGTAAGCTTTTCTGCATTTGTCATCTTTGGTCCTCCCGTATGAACCTCAGCGTTTGCATCGGATATGGTACGCACCCGGGCCGTACGCCCCGATGCGCTATTTCTCAAGTCTATATTATCTATTCTATGCAAAAACGTCAAGGTTCTTTCGTCAAAATGTACATCCCTTGGCAAAATCGCTTGTAAATGTTCCCGTTTTTGTTGAAAATGCAGGGCCATTTTGCCCCCGCAAAACATTTTTGCAGCTTTTGGCCGCTTTGCAATATCATCTTTTGCCGCTGTATGATATAATAAGATGAATTTGTTTGCTTTTTTTATCATTTTGGGAGGTTCCTATGTCTTTTTCCTCACCCACATCCCAGGCACAGCGCAGCCGCAGGATTTTGCCCTGGCTGCTGTACCTGTATGCCCTTGTGCTGTTCGCCATGCACTTTGTCCGCATTTTTGACAACTCCTTCTGGGGAGATGAGGGGTTCAGCATCGGCCTTGCCCAAATGAATGTTTTTGAAATGCTCCAAGTCACAGCGGCAGATAACCATCCGCCGCTGTACTATCTTTTCACACAGCTCCTATATCATCTTCTGGGCAATCACGGATATGTCTATCATCTGTCGGCTCTGATTCCCTATGGACTCATTCTGATTCTTGCCTGTACAGTGATTTTCAGACAGTTCGGATTGATTCCCGCAGTTGTTGTTTCCACTTTTGCCTCTTTGACTGATACCGCTATCATGTTCAATGTCGAGGCCCGAATGTATTCACTCGGCGCTTTCTTTGTGTTAGCGGCCTATCTGGCACTCCATAACATTCTTCATTCCGGTAAAACCTCCGATTGGGTCATTTTCAGCGTCGCCTCTCTTTGTGCCGCTTATACGCACTACTATGCCCTGATTTCCGTTGCATTTTTCTATCTGGCTCTGCTTTCTTTGCTTCCGCAGGATAAGAGCAGCTTTAAAAGAATCCTTATCACTTATTGTGCCGCAGTGGTCGTCTACCTTCCCTGGCTTCTGGTATTGCTTCCCACTTTCAAACGTGCTGCGGCAGACTGGTGGTCCACCTTCATTCCTTCTCCGATCAATTGTATCGGATTCTTCTTCAATCCTTCTTGGACAGTCCTCATTTTCGGTCTTGCATTCCTTCTTTATTTCACAGCACAGGCCAAGTCGTCCTCTAAATGGCTCTTCGCCCCTGATACGATCTGGCTTTTGACCGGCTTGCTTTCTGCCGCCGGCACCTCCGCAGTCGGACTGATCGTTTCACATGCCATTCGCCCGCTTTTTCTCGTTCGATACCTTTATCCGCTCACCGCAGTCGTTTACCTGGTTTTTGGCTTTCTTCTGTCTAAAGTCCGTTGGAGAACCATTCTGTCCAGTATTCTGATTTTGGGAACGCTGGTGTGCAGTCTACCGGATTTCTACCAAACCTATCAGCGGGAAAAGCGCATCGACCTTGCGACCACCCAGTGTCTGGAAGTTATTACCCCCTCTCAGGATGCAGTTCTTTATACAACGAACTACTTCCTAGACTGGACACTCTTTGATTATTACTTTCCGGGACGTGTCCATGCTCAAATCGAATCCTCCAATACTTCTCAGTGCTTCACTTCTTCCGATTCTGAGATCTGGCTCTTTATGGAACATGCGCTTTCTGATGCCGAATTGAATGCAGCCTCCGACAATGGTTATTCTCACACCAATGTCTGTAACAGTACATTTGCAGAAGGCCCCGGTGAAGATTCCTTTTATTACATCTACAAATTTCAAAAATCGACAAACACCGCCCTGTAACCATCCTCATCCGCTGAGCTTGACAAGGCGGCTTTGCATCTGCTATACTTTTTGCACAATTCCCGGCTGAAGCCGGGGCTTTGCGGGCCGAAGCCCGTGTTTCTCCCCGCAAACATTATTTTGAAACAGACACCATGAAGGGGTCTGCCGCTGGCGCGCGTGCCGGCGGCAGGCCCTTTTTGTCTGCGCATTTTCAGGAGGAATCATTGATGAATACCAAGACCCGTTCCGCGACCCGTGATCTGGTGCTGGCCGCACTGTTTCTGGCACTGGCCTTTGTGCTGCCCATGATCACCGGCCATGTGCCTCAGATCGGCAATATGCTCTGCCCCATGCACTTCCCGGTGCTGCTGGCAGGCTTTGTGCTGGGCGGCCCCTGGGGCCTGGCACTGGGCTTTGCCGCCCCGCTGCTCCGCTCGGTGCTGTTCGGGATGCCCCCGATGTACCCCATTGCCATCGCCATGGCCTTTGAGTTGGCCACATACGGCGCTGTGGCCGGTTTCATGTACCGCAAGGTGCAGCACACCCTGCCCATGATCTACGCCACCCTTGTCACCTCGATGGTGGCAGGCCGCCTTGTCTGGGGTGCGGTGCGCTTTGTGCTGGCCGGTCTGTCCGGCTCCAGCTTCCCGTTCAGCGCGTTCCTGTCCGGTGCGGTGCTCACTGCCGTGCCCGGCATCGTGGCGCAGCTCATCCTCATTCCGCTGATCGTGGCTGCACTGCAGAAAGCAAAGCTGACGGCTTAAAACCCCTGCGCCGACCGAACCCACACAGCAAAAAAGCCCGGAACCGTACCTGCTATGGCGGCAGGTGGTTCCGGGCTTTTCAGTTCATATTACAGTGTGGCAGCAGCTGTAACAAAAAAGAAGGAGAATCTTCAACCGGCAAATTGGAGAAGATCAGCCGGCAAAGCTTGCATTGACAGCGCGGCGGTTGCTCTGGTTGACGAAGTTCTTCTTTGCGCTCTCGAGCAGGCTTGCAAAAGCCAGGCCAATGCCGCAGTTATCGGACACGCCCTCGGTGACAGTCAGGTAAGCGTCCATCATAGTGTTGTCCAGAATAGCAGTGTTCTTGTTCATCATAATAAATATCCTCCGTATATCGGTAAATGTCATTGTGTTTTTTGGCAGGGTCTCTATCTCCCTGCATCCTCAAAGCGGAACCGTTCAGAACCCTTCGTTCTTTTGTTCCCCTCTCTGAGGATGGCCATATTATGCCACTCAATTATGAAATCGTTTTATAAATTCTATGAACAAACTATGAATTTAGTGATACATTTTTAACGTTCTTTCGTTCTTTGCGCAACTAGCACAAAACGTTTTTTATGAAAAATAAAGTTCTTGTATACATGGACGATTGAAACCTTGTTTGGAAAGTTTTTTCAGATTTTCTCTCCGTTTTGCCCAGAATTTCTTCTGCAAAAGGGGATACTCTCATGCAAAATCCGTCAGAATCCGTCAATTTCAAACAGGACGAGGGCTTTCCTGTGCAAAATGCCCAGAAAAAAGTTCCAAACAAAAAGGCCGCCGTGCCAGCAGCACAGCAGCCTTTGAAAAGCCATTTCAGTTTTGTCAGTTTTGCATCACTTGCACAGGAACGCCGGCAGGGGCTTGCCTTCCTTGCGCCACTGGTGATATTCCGCAGTGGCGGCAAATTCCACGTCACCGGCGGAGTTCAGGGCAGTTTCCACGGAATCCTGCACCACGCCGATGATAAAGCCGACACCGACCACCTGCATGGCGATATCATTGGAGATGCCAAACAGGGAGCAGGCCATGGGGATCAGCAGCAGGGAGCCGCCAGCCACGCCGGAAGCGCCGCAGGCACCCAGAGCGCTCATCACCGAAAGAAGGATGGCGGCGGGCAGGGACACCTGAATGCCCAGCGTATTGGCCGCAGCCAGCGTCATAATGGTAATGGTGATGGCGGCACCATCCATATTGATGGTAGCGCCCAGCGGGATGGAGACGGAATACATATCCTTATCCAGCCCCAGCTTTTCGCACAGATCCATATTGACCGGGATGTTGGCGGCAGAGCTGCGGGTGAAGAAGGCGGTCAGGCCGGATTCACGCAGGCAGCGGAGCACCAGCGGATACGGGTTGCAGTGCAGATACACAAAGATGATAAAGGGCGAGACGACCAGTGCCATAAAGAGCATGGTGCCCACCAGCAGGAGCAGCAGCCTGCCGTACTGGGTAAAGATGGACAGGCCGTTGCTGGACACGTTGGTGTACACAAGGCCCATGATGCCGAAGGGTGCCAGATTGATGATCCAGCGGACGATCTGGGAGACTGCATCCGCTGTGTTTGCCAGGAACAGCTTGGTGCTGTCTGCGCCGTACTTCTTCATGGCCAGACCGAACAGGCAGGCCCAGAACAGGATGCCGATGTAATTGCCGTTCAGCAGGGCACTGACGGGGTTTGCCACAAAGTTGGTGAGCAGGGTGTTCATCACCTCGCCCAGACCCTGGGGCACCACCTCGGATTCTGCCGCCTCAGCCAGAACGACGGTCTGAGGGAACATAAAGCTGGTCGCCGCCGCAATGGCGGCGGCCAGGAAGGTGGTGAGCATGTACAGCCAGATGACCGTGCCAAAGCGCCGGTCCAGCTTGGACGTGCCCTGCGCCAGCGCACTGGCCACGATAATGAACACCAGCACCGGGGCAATGCCCTTCAGGGCACCCACGAACAGGCTGCCGAACTCTTCCACCCAGCCCGCACCGGGCACCGCCAGTGCCAGCACCGCACCGACCACAAGGCCGATGACGATGCGCAGGATCAGGCTGGTGGCGTTGTACCTTGCCGCAACCGCTTTCAACGTTTTCATAACTTTTCTACTCCCCTATCCAGATTGTGCGCCTATTGCGCACAGTTTTCCCATTCCTCTACACGGAACAAGTACGATTATACGCCTTGCAGACCGAAAAGTCAAAGATTTTACCCGCTTTTTTTGTTTTTCATTTTAACATATACAGACACGAGCTTTTTTCACTGTCCGTATATGAAATACAGATTCACAAAAAGAGACCGCACCCCGTGTGTTTCGGGATGCGGTCTGTTCCTGTTTTAGTCGAGATAGGACACCTTGCCGGGCACAAAACCCTGAATGCCCATGCCGGGCGCGTCGGAAACGGTGATGTTCTTTTCGTCGAACACGGCACCGCCGAGGATGTGATCCTCGCTGCAGAGCACCGGGCCGTCGAGGTCGATCTTGGTGATGATCTTCTTGGCGCAGGCCAGCTCCACAGCGGCGTTGACCGAGATCTTTGCTTCCAGCATACAGCCGATCATGCACTCCACGCCGTACACCTCAGCGGCGGCGGCAATGCGCAGGGCATTGGTGATGCCGCCGCACTTCATCAGCTTGATGTTCACCAGGTCGGCCGCACCGGTCTGCATGATCCGCAGGGCATCTGCCGGGCTGAACACGCTCTCGTCGGCCAGCACGGGCACATCGGCATGGCGGGTGACATACTGCATTCCCTCAAGGTCTGCGGCGGGCACGGGCTGCTCCACGAACTCAATGTCCAGCCCCTTCTCCTGCATCTGGTTCAGGATGCGGACCGCCTGCTTGGCGTTCCAGGCCTGATTGGCATCGATGCGGAGCTTGATGTCCCGGCCCACGGCCTGCCGCACCGCGGCAAGGCGGGCCACATCCAGCTCAGGGTCAATGCCCACCTTGACCTTCAGGCAGTCGTAGCCGCGCTGGACGGCGGTGCGGGCATCCCGGGCCATCTCCTCGGGCGGGTTGACACTGATGGTGATATCGGTCACGATGTTTTTGCGGGCACCGCCCAGCATCCGGTAAACAGGGGCGCTGTACTTCTGGCCCAGCAGATCCCACAGGGCCATGTCCACAGCGGCCTTGGCGCTGGTGTTATGGACAAGCGCCTTCTGCACAGCGGCGGTCAGATCCTCAAATTCATCGAGGTCGCGGCCCAGCAGGGCAGGGGCAATATGATCCTGAATGGCACCGAGGATGGCCCCGGTGGTGTCGCCGGTGATGACACCGGTCGGGGGTGCTTCGCCGTAGCCCACCGCACCGGTATCGGTGTGGAGCTCCACGATAACATCCTCAACGCTGTTCACAGTGCGCAGTGCTGTTTTGAACGGCACCCGCAGCGGGGTGGAAATGCGGCCCAGCCGCACCTGTGTGATCTTCATAGTCCCGTCCTCCTTCTTATTCCAGCGGCAGGTTTGCCAGCTTGACAATGGCGTTTGCAATGATCTGGGCGTTCTGCACCAGACGTTCCAGATCGATGCATTCATCGGGCTGATGCTCTGTGACCGGGTCACCCGCGAACAGGGGGCCAAAAGCCACCACGTTAGGCAGCATCTTGGCGTAGGTGCCGCCGCCGATGCACTTGGGCGGGGCATTGTCGCCGGTGGCATCCCGGTAAACCTCCAGCAGGGCGCTGACCAGCGGGGTCTCGGCAGGGTAGTAGAGCTTTTCCTTGTGCACCTGCCCATCCAGCGCCCAGCCTGCGGCCTCAAAGGCGGCCTGCACAGCGGGCTGGCAGTCTGCCCGTTCCATGGTCACGGGATAGCGGTAGTTCAGCTTGACCCACAGATGCTGCGCGTCGCCCTCGATCAGCCCCCAGTTGCAGCTCATGGGGCCGGAGAGCGCATCCTCCAGCCGGTGGCCCAGCAGGCGCTCGCCGTAGGGGTCGGTGCCCAGCTTCTCGGCCAGAAAGTGCACGGCCTGTTTTGCATCCCCCTCCAGCGGCAGCCGGTCGAGGTAGCACACCAGCCGCCCAATGGCGTTTTCGCCCTGCTCCGGGTGGCTGCCGTGGGCCGAAACGCCCACCGCTTCCACCTGATAGCCGCCGGGGATGGCTGTCACGGTGATGTGCTCCGCATCCGGCAGGGCGGCCCCCGCCGGGGCGGTCAGCACAGCGCAGGCGTAGTCCGGCACCACATTGCCGGCCACGCCGCCCTGCACCCTGCTCAGCTGCCAGGCCCCGGTCTGGTGCAGCTGCACAGCATAGCTTTCGTTCAGGATGCCCTTTTCGCCGTTGATGAGCGGATACTCGCCGTCCGGGGTGAAGCCCAGCACCGGGATCTCCCCGCCGTGGGCCTTGTAGTACAGCACGTCCCGGTCGTTGGTCTCCTCGTTCAGGCCGAACAGCAGCCGGACACGGCGGTTGAGCGGAATGCCCAGATCCCGGATGGCTTTCAGCGCGAACAGGCTGGCCACCACCGGGCCTTTGTCGTCAATGGCACCCCGGCCATACAGCCTGCCGCCCTCGATCTCGGCGGCGTAGGGCGGGTGATGCCAGCCCTCGCCCTCGGGCACCACGTCCAGATGCCCCAGCACCGCCACCATCTCGTCCCCGGTGCCGATCTCGCACCAGCCGATGTACCGATCCATGTCGGTGGTCTCAAAGCCCAGCTCATGGCAGAGGGTCAGCGCCTCGGCAAAGCAGGCATCCACCTCCTCGCCAAAGGGCTTGCCCGGCAGCGGGTCGGCCTCCACACTGCGCCTGCGCACCAGCCGCTGGAGCGCCGCCACCATCTGGGGCCGCAGCGCCGCCACGGCCTCGTTCAGTTTTTTGTCCATACGTTCCACCCCTTTTGTGATTCATTTCACAGCTTGTATTATAGAACGATTGCCCCCGCTCCACAAGCCCCAAGTTCGGCAAAAAAGGTCTTGACACCGCGCAGTGTGTACGCTATTATGTACATAAGAGGTGATGCACGATGACGACCACTAATATCACGAACTTTCGCAAGAATGCTTTCCAGTATGTAGAGCAGACCGTAAAGTACAATGAACCGCTGAACATCTGCACCAAAGACGGCAACGCTGTTCTGCTTTCGGAAGAAGATTACAGCGGCATTATGGAAACGCTTTATCTCGTCTCCGTGCCGGGAATGCGGGAAAAGCTCCTGGCGGCCAAGGCCGAACCGCTGGAAGATTGTGTTGACGAATCGGCTGTGGAGTGGTAAATGTACAAAATTGTTTATGCGAAAACCGCGCTCAAGGACATTCCAAAGCTGAAATCTGCCCATCTTGACGAAAAAGCGAAGGCGCTGATCTCCGTTATAAAAGAAAATCCGTTCCAGAACCCACCGCCCTATGAAAAGCTGGTGGGCGATTTGAACGGCTCGTACAGCAGGCGCATCAACGTACAGCACCGCCTTGTGTATGATGTTTTTGAAGAAGAGCAAACCATCAAGATTTTAAGCCTTTAGACACATTACGAAAGATGACCCGAAAACGGACTGTTTTGCAGTTCGTTTTTTTTTTTTTTTTTTAAATTTTTTTGAAAAAGGGTGAAAGGATTTCGCGCGGCGTGTATTTAAGGAAGTAAGAGCATCCATTTTTGCCGGAGCTTCACTTCCGGCCCAAAGAAAGTGAGGGACCCCCTATGAAGAAACGACTACTCAGCCTTCTGGTGGCGCTGTGCATGGCGGTAACGCTCCTGCCTGTGTCGGCACTTACAGCGTGGGCGGAGGGAGGCGGCCAATTAAAAATTGTAGATGGCTATCCTGTCGGTTCCGGTAAGAACCATGATGAAGATTGTTCTGGTGATGGCTGGAGCTATGACGGTTCTACACAAACGCTTGACCTGCATCCTGCCAGCTCGACAGAATATGATTTTTTTTCAATTATTTCCGGCTATGGAAATGTCACCAAATGTAAACTCACGATTGGAGGAAAGGCAACCATTGTTAGGGGAAATTTCGACAACGCTGTGATAAATAACGGAAAAATCAGTGGCGGTTATTTTTTTTCTTCTTCCTCTTCCCTCATAAATCATGGTTCTATCACTGGTGGAAAATTTCTCCATGCCATATCCAATGAATCCAGTGGCACGATTGAAAATGGCACGTTTATATCCGTTACCAACAATGGCACCATAAATGGCGGCATTTTTCGTAAAAAGCCAGAGGGTGGCCATGTTGCTAAAGGCTATACCTTGAATGTGAACCTCCAGAACACTGGTATCTATAAGATTAGCCGCGCAACAATCAATGGTCTCAACGGTGGCTGTTATATTATTCCCAATTCCGACCATGATACCAGTGTCACCATCGAATATACTTTTTCCCCTATCAGTCAACCAATATTATTTCCTATTGATGTTACATTCGGAGACACAAACGGCACACCTTGTTTGTTAAAAGATTGGGCACCAAGTGCAAGCTATTCTACTGACCATGCACCCTCTGATAGTTTTTTTGTCACTTTCACCGCACCATCCACTGGTACAGACACCGTTACCCTGAGCATGCTGACCCGGCTGGTAATTGACGAAAACGGCTACCCCGTTGGCCCTATGGGCAGCAACAAAAAATACAGCGGCAACGGCTGGAATTTTGATGCGAGCAATAACACGCTGACGCTGGAAAGCGGCAATTATGATTTTTCCGGTTCAGGAACCGCACTGCGCCCCCTGAACCCGGATGTCCAGTTGGTGGTTGAACCCGGTGCCAAGCTGACCGGCGGCGCAGCTGGAGATGGGTCTGGTGTCACTTGGCAGCTGACCGAAAACACGGATGACCCGAGTACTTATACGTTGACGATTCGCGGCAGTGGTGCAATGGAAGATTATCTAATGAGCGGTCATCAACCATGGCGCAGTTTCCGGGATCAAATCACCTCTGTTGTCGTTTCTCCCGGTGTAACTTCAATTGGTAATCTTGCTTTTACTCGGTTTAGCAAGCTAATTCATGTTGATATTGCAGATAGCGTAGTATCTATTGGCGAACATGTTTTTTCTGAGTGTTCCAGCCTCACTAACATTACAGTTCCACAAAGTGTCACATATATCGATGCGTATGCCTTTGATTCTTGCACCAATTTAAGCAGCATAACACTTTCAACAAATAACATAACTTCTATCAGGCCTTATACTTTTTCTGGTTGTTCTGAATTGAGCAGTATTGTAATCCCCGACGGCGTAACTTCTATCCAATTGGGTGCTTTTTCTAACTGCACTAAGCTCACCAGTATCACGATTCCTGATAGTGTGACAACTATTGACCCCTGGGCTTTCAAGAATTGTTCTAGCCTGACTAGTATCACGATTCCCAGCAGCGTAACTTCAATTGGCTCGAATGTTTTCACTGGTTGTACTAGCCTGAATGACATCCGCTACTCTGGCACAAGTGAAAGCGTTATTTCTGCTCTTTCTGACTATGTCCCCACTCTCGTCACCTTCGACTATGGCGACAAAGTGCCTGAAGCAGAGCGAATGATAAAAGTGTTCGTCAAAACGGGCGGGACATTGACAGCTCCCACCACAATTCCCACCGTTTCCGGCTACGAGTTCAAGGGCTGGCTCACCAAAGATGACGAGCCGTATGATTTCACTGGCGCTCCCACCGGCCGGTTCACCCTTTACGCCAACTGGGAGAAGATTCCCGACCAGAAGCCCGAACCCACACCTGACCCCACTCCCGAAACCTACACCCTGACGGTAAAAGGCGGCACGTTCACCTACAACGGCGGCGAAGCCATGACCAGCGCCAACGTGCCGGTGGATGCCGAGGTCAAGGTGACGCTGAACCAGCGCGCCGTGCCCGAGGGCATGGTGTTCGACCTGTGGGCCATGGATGGAGCCAGCCTGCTGGGCAACCCGGCGGTCGCCTACAACGAGGAGAGCTTTACCATCCCGGCGGGCAGCGTGGCCAAGGGCAGCACCGTGACCGTGGAAGCCCAGTACCGGGATGCCACCATCGAGAGCGAGCCCAGCGTTCTGGGCACTGCCGCCATCATCGGCGTGGCCGGTGCAGGCACGGCGGTCATCGTGTGGCAGGGCTACCGCATCGGCATGGAGCTGTACGAGAAGTATTTCCAGCCCACGCCGGAAGAAACTGCGGCAGAGCAGCCCGCCCCGGAAGCTCCGGCAGCAGCTGCCGCTTCCTGAACGCAGGCGCACCCGCTCCCTTCCACGCCTGACAGAACTGCATAAAAACAGCGCCGCTCCATCGTTTGGTGGGGCGGCGCATTTTTGCGGTTCAATCCCGGCGCAAAGGCAGGGTAAGGGACATTTTCTGGTAGGCAATGCGGGGCGTGCCATCCTCCACATGGATGATGCCGCACTTGGTAAAGCCGTTTTCTTCCAGCAGGTGCTGCATGATCTTGTTGTCGGCGTGGGTGTCGGCCCGCAGGCTCTCGCAGTGCTCCAGACACCAGGTGATCACAGCGGCGGCAACGCCGGGGTGCCTGCCCGCCGAAGCCAGCCGGTGGATGGTGCCGTAGGGCAGGGTATCGTTCAGCCATTTGCCATCCTCGATCCGGGCATAGGTGGGGTCCGGGCCAAGGATAAAGGCAAACACGCCCTCCAGCTCGCCGTTGACAAGGTAGAGGAACAGCCGGTTGGAATCAATGTCCTCTTCCAGCAGCTCCTGCGGCGGGAAATGATCTCCCCACTGGGTGGGGTTGCCGGAATCCGCCATCGCCTGCCGGGCGCGGGCATAAATTTTCAGGATCGCATCCAGATCTGCACGTCTTGCTCCACGAAACATCTTCATCCAACCTCTCTTCCGGCGGGCCGCTGCCCGCCCTGATCGTTCTGCCTTAATATAACACAAAACGGCCCTCTCCGTCAAAGCCTGCTGCAAAGGCGGAGAGGGTCGTTCACTGATGCACTTATGTGCGCTGGCTGCGTGCCCGGCGGTACTCCCGGGGGCTCTGGCCATACCGCTCATGGAACAGGCGGTAGAAGTAGCTGGTGTTCTCGTAGCCCACCTGGGTGATGATCTGCTGGATGTTCAGGTCGCTGCGGCGCAGCAGGCGGGCGGCGGTCTCCATCCGGTGCTTCTGCAGCAGTTCCTTATAGGTCTTTCCGGTCTGGGCCCGGACGCACTCGCTGACATACGCCAGCGAAACGCCGTAGCTGCGGGCCACATTGGAAAGGCTTGCTTCGCGGTAATTCTGGGTGATCTCCTGTAATGCCGCCTGGACCAGCGCTTCGCGGCTGACCGCCTCGCCGCGCGTTTCCAGCGGGAAATTCTTGGTCTGTACCATAGCGTTAAAACCCTCCGTTGCGGCAGCGGCGGGCGGGGACAGGGGGATGCCGGACACCCGCCGCAGCCAGTTCATCAGGCTTTCTGGGGAAGCCTTTCTGCCTATAATACGGGCGGGTCACAGAAATAATTGCAGGAAGCTCAAATTTTTACAGAAACAAAAGATCAGAACATATTTTCGTTATGATAACGCCCGCTGCGGACGAACTCCACCCACTCGGCCAGGTTTACGGCGTGGTCGCCGATGCGCTCCAGATATTTGATGACCATGAGCAGATCCAGGGCGGCATCCACCTTGCCGGGGTCGGCGGCGATCTCCTGCGCCAGCGTATGCTTGATGGCGTTGAAATCGTAGTCCACCTCATCGTCGGCAGCAATGACCCTGAGGGCGGCCTGCTCGTCCTCAGAGGTCAGGGCATTCAGGGCATCCAGGATCATCTTGTGCGCCTTCTGGCCCATCCTGATGGCCTGGCTCACAGCAGGGTCACCCTCCTTGCGGACAGTGACCAGATGGGGGATGATCTCCGCGATATCGGAGGCATGGTCGCCGATGCGCTCCACATCCGTGACCACCTTCATGGTGGTGGAGATGCGGCGCAGGTCGCCTGCCACCGGCTGCTGGCGGAGCAGCAGGGTCATGCAGCGGTGCTCAATGTCCCGCTCCATGTTGTTGATGCGGCCATCGCCCTGCGCCACGGCGGCGGCAGCCTCGGCATCGGCGGTGCAGAGGGCTTCCATTGCAGCTTCCACGGCATCGGCAGCGCTCTGCCCCATCTCGGTCAGGGCCGTTTTCAGGGCAGCAAGGTCGTTTTCGTATTGTGTACGGTTGCTCATTGCGTTTTTCTCCTTAGCCGAACCGGCCCGAAATGTAATCCTCGGTGCGTTTATCCTGCGGGGTGCTGAAGATCTGAGCCGTGGGGCCCGCTTCCACCAGCTCGCCCAGCAGGAAGAAGGCGGTGCGGTCGCTGATACGGGCTGCCTGCTGCATGTTATGGGTCACGATGACCACAGTGTAGTTCTTTTTCAGCTCGCTCATCAGCTCCTCCACCTTCATGGTGGAGCCGGGGTCCAGGGCGCTGGTGGGCTCATCCATCAGCAGGACTTCGGGCTTGACAGCCAGGGCACGGGCAATGCACAGGCGCTGCTGCTGGCCGCCGGAAAGGCCCAGAGCGCTCTTTTTCAGGCGGTCCTTGACCTCGTTCCAGAGGGCGGCACCCTTCAGGGAGCTTTCCACCAGCTCGTCCAGCTCTGCCTTGTTGTGCACACCGTGCAGCCTGGGGCCGTAGGTGATGTTATCGTAGATGCTCATGGGGAAGGGGTTGGCCTTCTGGAACACCATGCCCACCCGGCGGCGCAGCTCAGTAGGCTGCATCTCGCGGGCAAAGATATCCTGCCCTTTCAGGCGGACATCGCCCTCGATGCGGACCCCGGGCACAAGGTCGTTCATCCGGTTCAGGGTCTTCAGGAAGGTGGACTTGCCGCAGCCGGAGGGGCCGATGAGGGCCGTGATCTCCCGCTCGCCCATGTCCAGCGAAATATCTTTCAGCGCCTTGAAATCCCCGTACCAGAGGTTCAGGTTTTTGGCTGTGATAATGGGTGATACGTTTTCCATAGTTTTCCTCTTGTATTGACTCCCTCAGTCGCGGCTATGCCGCGCCAGCTCCCTCTGAGAGGGAGCCTTTTGCGTTGCGGGCAGGATAAGCCTCCCTCCGTGAGGGAGGTGGCATCGCGCAGCGATGACGGAGGGAGTTATCTACTGCTTCTGTTTCAGTTTGGTTTTGGCCAGCCGGGCTGCCAGATTGATGGCAAGCACCAGCACCAGCAGCACTGCACCGATGGCCCAGGCGGAGTCGAAATCGCCGTCCTCAAAGGCACGGAGGTAGAGCAGCACCGACAGGGTGGCACCGTTGGAGGTGTAGGCCTTAAGCACGCCGTTGGCAATGACCTCGGCGGCACCGGCGGTGAAGAGCAGCGCGGCGCTTTCGCCCACGATGCGGCCCACGGCCAGGATGCAGCCGGTCACAATGCCGTCGATGCTGCAGGGCAGCACGATGGTGCGGATGATGTGCCACTTGCCCGCGCCCAGACCCAGCGCGCCCTCACGGTAGCCCTGGGGCACCGTTTTCAGGGATTCCTGGGTGGTGCGGATGATGGTGGGCAGGTTCATGATCACCAGCGTCAGGCTGCCGGAGAGCAGGCAGGTCTGGAAGCCCAGTGTCTGGGCGAACACCAGCATCCCCACCAGACCGTAAATGATACTGGGGATGCCTGCCAGCGTCTCGTTGGTGAACTCGATCACCGAGATGACCTTGCGGTTCTGGGCGTACTCGGTCAGGTAAACGGCCGCGCCCACACCCAGCGGCAGTACGATCAAAAGCGTCAGCAGGATGACATACAGCGTGTTGAGGATCGCAGGCAGGATGCCGTCCGTGCCCTTCAGCACACTGGCGGTGGTGGTCAGGAATTTCCAGCTGATGTGCGGGATGCCGCGCACCAGCACCATGCCCAGAATGCCCGCCACCAGTACGATGACCAGCACAGCCGAGGCCCAGACCAGAGCGTTCATCACGCGGTTCCAGGTGCGGCGGGAGGCAGAGGCACTGTTATTCATCGCGCTTTCCTCCCTTCAGCACCACATTGAGCAGGATATTGATGCCCATGATAAAGACGAACAGCACCAGCGCAATGCTGAACAGCGCCTGTTTCTGCAGGCCGCTGGCGTAGCTCATCTCCTTGGCAATGGCGGTGGTCAGGAAGGTGACGCTGCGGAACAGGCTGTCCGGCATGTTGGGGCTGTTGCCAGCCACCATCATCACGGCCATGGCCTCGCCGATGGCGCGGCCGATGCCCAGCACGATACCGGCGGCAATGCCGCTCCTGGCAGCGGGGACGCTGACCTTGAACCAGGTCTCGGCATCCGTTGCGCCCAGAGCCAGGCTGCCCTGCTCATACTCCGGCGGCACAGCGTTGAGCGCTGTGACCGACACCGACACGATGCTGGGCAGGATCATCACCGCCAGCACCACGATGGCGCTCAGCAGGCAGGCACCGGAGGCCTTGCCAAAGGTCTTGGCCACGGCGGGCACCAGCACCTGCATGCCCAGCAGGCCGAACACCACGCTGGGGATGCCGCTCAGCAGCTCAATGGCGGTCACGACCACGGTGCGCACCTTCTGGCCTGCAGCCTTGGAGAGGAACACCGCCGTCAGCAGGCCAATGGGCACACCGATCACGGCGGCACCCAGTGTGCCGTAAACGCTGGACAGGATGAAGGGCAGGATGCCGTAGGCCGGGTCGGCAGCGGTGGAAGCCCACCGGGTGCCGAACAGGAACCGGAACAGCCCGATCTTCTGGATGGCAGGCACACCGGAGAGGACCATGTACACCGAGATCAGGAGCACGCAGCCCACCGCCAGGATGCCGCAGAGGAAGAAGATGAAGTTCATCACCGCTTCCAGCCACTCAGCAGGGGTTCTGGGGAGAGAAATCTTTTTGTTGTTCATAGCATCATTGCTTTCCGCAATTACTCATTCACAGGAACAGCACCGGCAGTGCGGATCAGGTCAGCAGCATCGGCACTGGTGGCAAAGTCGAAGAAGGCCTGTGCCTGCTCAGACAGGGTGACAGACTTGTTGGTGACGAACACGAAGGGGCGCTGCACCTCGTAGCTGCCGTCCTTGACGGTATCCTCGCTGCACTCCACGCCGCCAACGGTGACCATCTTCACGGTGTCGCCCACAGCGGACAGGGAAGCGTAGCCGATGGCCAGAGGGTTGGCCTCCACAGCGCTGATGACAGCGCCGGTAGCGGTCAGCTCCTGCGCGTACTTGCAGCTGTCCTTGACATCCACGATGCTCTCAAAGCCATCACGGGTGCCGGAGCCAGCCTCACGGCCGATCAGAACGATCTCGCCGTCGTCGCCGCCGACCTCAGACCAGTTGGTGATCTCGCCGGTGAACATCTGTTTGAGCTGGTCAACGGTCAGATCCTCGACCTTGCTTGCATTGTTGACGATGATGGCGATGCCGTCCAGAGCGATAGTGGTGCCATCCACGTCAGCCTTCTCGTCGTCCTTCAGGGCACGAGAGGACAGGCCGATGTCCAGGGTCTTATCGGTAGCACCGGTGATGCCTGCGCCTGAACCGGTGGGGTCGTAGCTGACGGTGACACCCGGCTCAACCTCAGCAAAGCCTTCGGTCAGGGCAGCGATAACGTTCTTCATGGAGGTGGAACCACCGGTAGCAACGTTGCCGGACAGAGCAGCAGCGGTGGAAGAAGCAGTGGAGCCTGCAGCGGCAGAGGTAGAAGAAGCTGCAGCAGAGGAAGCAGAACCGCCGCAGGCGGTCAGAGCAGCAGCGGCAGCAACTGCACCACAGACAGTGAGAAACGAACGACGCGTGATCTTTTTCATAATATTTGTCCTCCAAACATCCGGGCTTTCCGTTCCCGGCTCTTGTTTTCGTGTTTTCCTTGGGTACGGCACTATTGTATCCCAGTCGGTAAGCCGCTTCGACCACATGCGGGAAAAATCGAGGTAAATTGTTTGGACATGTTTTGGTCCCAATGTAAAATTTGGGCGCAAAAAAGCCCGGGGTGCGGGTGCACCTCGGGCATTTGGGGGATATTAGACTTTATCGACAGCGGAAACTGTCACTTTGCCGTCACTCGTCAGAGCAAACTCAGCATTCTTGCCCTGCAAGGTCACATACAGCTTGAACGGCGTGCCCTTCTTAAAGGTCTCGTAGTCGCTGACCGATGCCTTGAACTGCGGCACGACGGTTTTGCTGAACGCACCGGCGGTTTTCACCAGAACGTCTGCCTTGTTCTGGAGCTCCAGCTCGTTCTTGTCGATCTTGGCGTGGAACACTTTTATAAACGCATCTCCCACAAGGCCGCTGCCATTGTACTTGATACGCACATTGGGTTTGCAGAGATAGCTCTTGGCGTTTTCATCGCCAACCACTTCGTCGCCGGTCAACACCATATCCGCGGCTACCGTCACTTCAAATTCACCCAGCCCGATGGTTGCGGACGGGATCTCGCTGCCGCCCCCATCACAGCCGGTGAGGACACCAGCGGCAGAAGCGGCCAGCACAGCGGCGGCAGATGCTTTCAGAAAATCACGGCGGGAAAAAACATTGCGCATCAGAAATTCCTCCCATTTCAGATCTGGTTTGTTCCTATCATCATAGTACCATATTTACCCAGACTGTCAAGGGACAGAATTCAACCTCTCAGAACTGCACCTCCACGCCATCGGGGCGGTAGAAGGTGACGTTCCTGCGCCACTGGGGCTCGCCCATGGTGCGGCGGTAGCAGTCTGCCAGCTGCCGCACGGCTTTCTCGGGGCTGCGCACCTTTCCGCCGCAGCAGGGGAGCACCAGCACCCGGAACCAGGCATCAAAGAGATGCTCTGTCCAGCCGGTGTCCTTGGCCCCGCACCGGGCGTAAAAGCCCAGGCGGCGCACGGCCATGGCCTTGTCCTCGGCTTTTTCAGGGCACTCCGCTTCAATGAGGATGGCCTGCGCGCCCTTCTCGTGGTCAGGCAGGGCGGCCAGCAGAACGGCTCCGATGCCGCCGGCCCGATACTGGGGCAGAACGGCAAAGTAATCCAGCTGGCTCACCTCACAGCCCACGGGCCGCACCATCAACAGATACGCCACCAGCACGTCGTCCTCATACACGCCCCAGGTGTGGGCGGTACCGGCGGCCTCGCTGTTCAGGATCATGCTCAGGGGCTTCAGCTCTCCGGCAGGAAAATCCCGGCGCATCTCGTTCAGGTAAACGTTTGTCAGCTCTTCGGCGGTCAGCAGCCGCCAGGTCAGGTTCTCGGGGTTCATACGATACGGGTTCCTTTCTGGTAGACAGCCTGAATATTCAGTTCCTTGTCTGCCAGGATCACATTGCCGTAGCGGCCTGCAGCCAGACTGCCGTAATCATTGTCGATGCCAATGCTCTTGGCGGGGTTTTCGCTGGCGGCGCGGACAGCGCTTTCCAGCGGGACGTTCATCTCCAGCACGGCACGCTTCATGCAGTCGTACAGGCAGGTGGCACTGCCCGCAATGGTGCCGGGGTGCTCGGTCAGGGTGGCGCGGGGGCCGCTGACCGTGACCGCCTGACCGCCCAGGCTGTACTGGCCATCGGGCAGGCCGCAGGCCATCATGCTGTCGGCGATCAGGATGACATGGTCATCCCCGAAGGTGTTGAAGGTGAACCGCACCATGGCCGGGTGGATGTGGACATTGTCGGTGATGAGCTCCACCTCCGCGCCCCGTTCCAGCGCCGCAATGATGGGGCCGGGCTCCCGGTGGGTGATGCCGGGCATGGCGTTGTACAGGTGGGTCATGTGGGTCGCGCCTGCGTCAAAGGCGGCGTTGGCGGTGTCGTAGCTGGTGCAGGTGTGGGCAATGGAGATGCGCACCTCGTCATGGCAGGCGGCAATGAACTCCAGCGCACCCGGCTCCTCCGGGGCGATATCCACCAGCTTGATCAGGCCGTTTGCCCGCTTCTGCAGGCGGCGGAACATTGCAACATCCGCCTTGTGGAGATACTCCGGGTTCTGGGCACCCACCTTGTTGGGGCTGATGAAGGGTCCCTCCATGTTGATGCCCACAAGGTCTGCGCCTCTGCCGTTTTGATGGGCGGCGGCAGCATCCATCACGCCGTTCAGGATCTCTTCCGAAAAGGTCATGGTGGCGGGGCAGATGGCCAGCACGCCCTTACCGGCCTCAAAATCGGCCAGGGTCTGGATGGCTTCTTCATTGCCGTCACAGAAATCCTTGCCCATAGCACCGTGGAAGTGGATATCCACCAGGCCCGGCAGAGCGTAAGCGCCCTTGGTATCCACGATCTCTTCGCCTTCCTCCGGCTGTGCAAAGGGCACGATGCGCCCCTCCCGGATGGTCAGGCTCCCTTCCTCAAAGGTGTGGCGGGGGGTATAAATCAGAGCATTTTTGATGATCATAGTATCGGTCTCCTAACCTCTCAGGCGCTTCGCGCCAGCTCCCCTGATAGGGGAGCCAAGTTCATGCTGTTACTTTCTTGCCTCTCCTACTAGGAGAGGTGGCATCGCGTCAGCGATGACGGAGAGGTTGTACTAAGACAGAGCCTTTTCTTTTGCAAGTGGCTTGACGGATGGCTGACGGGCCGTAAGCACTAAAAAGGACCCCCTTTCGGAGATTGCAGCTCCGGGAGGGGGTCTTTCCTTTGGGTGCGCCGATGGCGTATTTGCTTTTTCTTTTGCTACTTTTATTATATGCCATTCCCCGCAAAAGTCAAGCGCTGCACAGAAAGTTTACAATCGCACATCACTCCCCGATAACGACCACGAGGCAGTATTCCCGGCCCTCGACGGTCTTATGGCAGACGCCGACACGCAGCTTGGTGGGCGTGGGCCACCCAAATGGAAGCTGGACCCCGACCTGCGGCACACTATTAATGCTGTCGAACCGCGCTGCCTGCTCACCGGCGCTCATCCCGGTGGATTCGAAGGCGAAAAAGCCCACGTAATTGCTCTGCACGAAGTAGTCCTTCAGGCTGTCACTCAGGAAGTCGTACAGCGTCCGACCGGAGCCTATGGAGAGCGACGGGTCCAGCCCGCTGATGTTCCCCTCCCCGTCCTTCAGGAACCAGCCCGGGGTGAACGCGGGCCGGATGGTGCTGGTCAGTTCGGGGACGCCGTAAGAGACCTCGGTGATCGGGTAGACGCTCTTGAAGTGGGCGGCGGCGCCCTCCGCGACTACGCGGTTTTCGGCGTCCTCTGCCGTCGAGCCGGTGCCGCCGGTGCTGCTCGACCCGCCGCCGAAAATCGAATCATACACGAGCTCGGCTGCGTCCAGCGGGGTGCAGGCGGTGAGGGTCGCTGCGGTTATCACCCCCGCAAGGGCGAGGGCAAGGAGCTTTTTCAGTTTCATGGTTGTATCCTCCGTTCACTGTGGTGTTTTTGACCCTTCCATTATAACCCGTCTCCCGCCGCCGCTGCAACGGCCATTCGCGCAGGTTTTGGGGCGATTCACGCAGAAAAAAGCCCCCGGGGAGGTCGCAACTCCTTGGGGGCTTGGCATTTATTGTATCTTTTTGGCGAATTGTATGTTATAATGGTTTTGCGGTTCATCCCCGCTATCTTACGGGAGAGGGGGTGAAAGGTTTGAATCATTTACTCACAATTTTGGAGTCTGTCGTAGCAAATGTAATTTCTCATTACATCTGCAAGTGGCTTGGCAAACTCGACAAGAACCGTAAGCCCGACTAAAGGAAAGCCCCCGGGGAGTTGCCGCTCCTTGGGGGCTTTTCTTTCCGTGGGTGAAAAAGTTTGGAACATACTCACAATTCCATCTTTAGTATATGCCATTCCCCGCAAAAGTCAAGCTTTGCACAGAAAGTTTACAGAAACCGCCGCGCAGCGGCTTTCCATTTCTTTCAGTCCTGCGTTTCTTTTCGGATGCCGAACAGCCTCCGGAGCAAGCCTCTCAGGCACTTGGGGCTTTTGAGAACGACCACCTGCATAGAGCCGACCACCTTTCGTCGCTTGATACGCCATTATAGGCGGTCTGCGCCCGGAATGTTCCGGTTCAGCTCAGGATCGGCCCGTCCGGCACCGTCTCCACCACCACCAGCGCGCCCTTCTGGGTGGAGATAGTGATGCAGTCGGAGCCCTCGGCATACTCGTTGCTGACGCCGAGGGGGTAGCCTGCGGTGAGGACGGCGTCGGTCAGCTCGTAGAAGGAGCCCCGCTCCGAGACCCCCTCTGCCCTGCCCTCCATCGGGAAGACCGAGAGGTAGAAATACTCATCCTTCGGGTAGCGGCGGGTCTCGCCGGGCATCACGAAGGTGATGCGGCTGCGCTCGTCCAGAAGCGTGGCGCGGACGCCCCGCTGTTCGAGGCCGAGGCCGGTGCAGAGGTTGGCCAGCGTATGCTCGAGGCGTCTGCCGCCCAGTACACCCAGCAGCAGCGCCTCGTCGAAGCCCTTCTCGGAGGCCAGCTTTGCCGCGTACTCGGTGTCGGTGTCGTCCTTGACGTGGGGCAGGATGATGGTGTCGCCGCCCTCCTGCGCCGGGCAGGGCGCGGTGTCGAAGTCGCCCACGATGATGTCGGGGCGGCAGTGGAGCGGCCCGCAGTTGCGGTAGCCCGCGTCGCAGGCAATGATGGTGTCGCCGGGCCGCAGGGCCGACGCCAGCGAGGCGCTGACCGGGCAGGCGGAAATGATAACACAGCGGGACATTACGACCCCCTCCTCTGCCACTCCTTCACATCCTTGACCTCATCGTACATGGCGCAGTAGCTGTCGTAGCGGGTCTGGGAGAGCTTGCCCTCCGCGAGGGCGGCGCGGACGGCGCAGCCCTTCTCGGAGCGGT
>SKEE01001036.1_pt1 | contig 25639 bp, 20 predicted proteins | sample 4826661 | NCBI WGS metagenome assembly SKEE01 (sample SAMN11008817, study PRJNA524170) | human gut metagenome | biome: Human fecal sample; material: Feces; isolation source: fecal sample from pouch patient p20 | host: Homo sapiens | place: Israel: Tel-Aviv | collected 2016-11-14
GTTTTGATAAAATGGAACTCTTTTTCTGAAGAATCATCTTACCTGTAAAATCCTTTGCCATCTCATGGTGAAGATCTGCAACCTGACGGATCGTTGTGCAGGAATCCATCTTCAGAATATAGAAGTCGCTGAGCCTGTAAGCCTGCTCTGGTTCGAGCCCACCGTCGATACAATAACGGGTCAACATTGCAGCAGTGACAACAAAGTGGTATTTTATATTAGTAAGCGCATTACGGGACAGAACGCCCGTTCCTTCCAGGCGAATAAATTCATCTTCGGAACAGTTTTTTATGACTGCTTCCATGTCGCCGGAGCGTACAGCATTATAGAAAGAATATTCTACAGTTGGTGATCTGTGAAGCGTTTCTAATTCGTTGTTTTCGAGTTCTGCATTGTACCATTCATTAGATAAAGCCATAAAAAACCTCCTTTTTTATATTATGACACGAATTTGATATTTTGTTAAGATAAATAATATAATCGGAGGAAAAAAGATGGTATATTTAGTTCAACACCAAGAAAAGCATAGCAGAGTGCTTAGATAAAGGAGGATTTATAAATGAAAAAGAGAGTTGTTGCGATTCTTATGGCAACAGTAGTTGCTGTTGGATTACTTGCCGGATGTGGAAGCAAAGGGGAAAATGGCGGAGAGGCCAGTACAGAAGAAGGAAAGGTAATTAACATTTATTCTTGGAATGATGAGTTCCGTGAGAGACTGGAAGCTGTATATCCTGAAGTTGAGTCAACATCCAAAGATGGAACTGTTACAACATTGAAAGATGGAACAGAGATCCACTGGATCATCAATCCAAATCAGGATGGTGTTTATCAGCAGAAACTTGATGAGGCACTTATGAAACAGGCAGATGCTGATACAGATGATAAAGTAGATATCTTCCTGTCAGAGACAGACTATGTATACAAATATACAGATGCTGAAGCAGACGCTGCAATGCCACTGAAGGATCTTGGAATTGATCCGGATAAAGATCTTGCAGATCAGTACGACTTCACAAGAACAACAGCATCTGATGCAGACGGAGTTCAGAGAGGATCTACATGGCAGTGCTGTCCGGGAACAATGGTTTACCGTCGTGATATTGCAAAAGAGGTATTCGGAACAGACGATCCGACTGCTGTAGGTGAAAAAGTAAAAGACTGGGATACTATGAAACAGACAGCAGAAGAACTGAAGCAGAAAGGATATTATGCATTTGCTTCTTATGCTGATACATTCCGTCTCTATGGAAACAACATTTCTGATTCATGGGTAAAAGATGGAGACACAAAGGTTACAGTTGATCCAATGATCATGCAGTGGATTAATGATTCAAAAGAATGGCTGGATGCAGGTTACTTAAACCCGACAGTAAAAGGTCAGTGGAATGATGACTGGAACAAAGCAATGGGAAGTCAGTCCAAAGTATTTGCATTCCTCTTCCCGGCATGGGGTATTGATTTCACACTGAAACCGAACTGGGATGGAGAAGACGGCGTATGGGCAGTAACAAACCCACCGCAGGAATACAACTGGGGAGGATCTTACATCCATGTTGCAACAGGTACAGATAATCCGGAACATGCAAAAGACATTATCCTTTCTATGACAGCAAAAAAAGATAATCTGTTAAAGATCTCCCAGGATTACTCAGACTTTACAAATACAAAATCCGGTATGCAGGAAGCAGCAAACGATGATGCTACATATGGTTCAGAATTCCTTGGCGGACAGAACCCATTCCAGTATTTTGCACCAGTTGCTGAAAACATCAAGATCGCACCACTTTCCGCTTACGATCAGGGATGTGTGGAGTTGCTCCAGAACTCATTCAGCGATTACTTCCAGGGCGAAGTTGACTTTGAGAAAGCAAAATCAAACTTTGAAACAGCAATTAAAGAACGTTATCCTGACATTACAGAGGTTGTTTGGCCAGAATAATGTCTGGAATGAACAGATACTAACGCAGGGAGCTCTGTGACAGCAGAGCCTCTGTTCTGTTAGAAGATATTGTGGAAAGGAAGAACCATTATGAAGAAAAAGAAAAAAAGTATTGATTATGGAAAATGGGGATATATATTTATTCTTCCTTTTTTCGTAACATACATTATTTTCTCATTGATACCGTTGATCGATACAGTAAGGTATAGTTTCTTTGAATATTACCGATCAGGAATTAAAGAGGTTGGACCGAATTTTATAGGAATGGCAAACTATGTGAGTCTTCTTCATTCAGATATGCTGAAATATGGAGCGAATACTTTAATTCTGTGGATGATCGGATTTATACCTCAGATTGTGATCGCGCTGGTACTTGCAGCGTGGTTCACTGATGTCCGATTAAAGATTAGAGGGCAGCAGTTTTTCAAAGTTGTCATTTATCTTCCAAACCTGATTATGGCATCTGCATTTGCATTGTTATTCTTTACAATGTTCTCAACAAATGGACCGATTAACTCAATTCTGATGTCAATCGGAATCCTGAAAAAACCGATCGATTTCCTTGGATCTGTATTTGGAACAAGATCGTTGATCGGATTTATGAACTTCCTGATGTGGTTTGGAAATACAACTATTATGTTGATGGCAGCAATTATGGGAATCAGTCAGGACGTCTTCGAGGCATCTGACCTGGATGGATGTAACAGTATCCAGAGATTCTTCTATATTACACTGCCTTTGATCCGTCCAATTCTGGCATATACATTGATCACATCCATTATTGGCGGACTTCAGATGTTCGATGTTCCTCAGATCCTGACAAATGGACAGGGTAACCCGAACAGAACATCCATGACTCTGATCATGTTCCTGAACAGTCATCTGAAGAGCAAAAACTATGGAATGGCCGGTGCACTTTCTGTATATCTGTTTGTCGTAAGTGCAATCCTCTGTTTCTTTGTATATCGTATGACAAATGATAACGATCCGGATGGTTCTAAGAAAGCAGCTAAGAAAAGAGCAAAAGCAGAAAGGAGAAAGAGATAATGAAATCAAAAACGAAGTCAAGTCGTGGACGTAGCATACTGGCACATACCGTATTGATTCTGTTATCTTTTATGTGTCTGTTTTTCTTCTATGTGTTGATTATAAATGCAACACGTTCTCATGCAGATCTGCAGAAGGGATTCTCAGCACTGCCGGGAAAATATTTCTTTACAAATCTAAAAAATGTAGCGAATGACGGAAGCTTCCCGATGTTCCGTGGTATTTTGAACAGTTTGATCGTATCAGGGTGTTCAGCAGCATTATGTACCTATTTTTCAGCTCTGACAGCATATGGACTTTATGCTTATGATTTTAAAGGGAAAAAAGTAGCATTTACATTTATTATGGCAATCCTTGTTATGCCTACACAGGTTACAGCAATGGGATTCCTGAAATTGGTTACGAACATGGGAATGTATGATTCTCTGCTTCCATTGATCATTCCATCAATTGCATCACCGGCTGTATTTTATTTCATGTACAGTTATCTGCAGTCTTCCCTTCCGATTTCTCTTGTAGAAGCGGCAAGAATAGATGGATCTGGAGAATTTAAGACATTTAACCACATTGTTCTTCCAATCATGAAGCCGGCAATTGCAGTTCAGGCAATCTTTACTTTCGTTGGTTCCTGGAACAATTACTTCGTTCCGGCTTTGATCATTCAGTCAAAGAATAAGATGACAGTCCCGATCCTGATCGCAACACTTCGTGGAGCAGACTATATGAACTTTGATATGGGTAAAATCTATATGATGATCACAGTAGCAATCGTGCCGATCATTATTATATACCTGCTGTTGTCTAAATATATTATTGCAGGAGTTACTCTTGGTGGAGTAAAAGAATAATAAGAATTAAGTTGTTGGAGGAAGGCTGTCATTTAGTGGGCAGCTTTTTTCTTACAGTTGGTTTATCTCAGTCGAGAAGACTCCCACCTCTTCAGGTGGTGAGTAATAGCAAATTTGTCTCAGTGGGAGTCCAATCTCCGACTGAGATAAACACTCCGCGAGGATGCGCAGTGATTCTGATAGGAATATGTCAGCTTCGCTGACCAGAATCACGCGCCAAGTCTCACGGATGTTCGACTTGATTTAAGGAGATGTGTAAATGGAAACAAATTTGAAACATAGTGGAACAAGAAGTACAGAAGTTTGCCAGCGTGAAATAGATCATGCAGTGTTTGCGCGTGAGGCAGCAGAAGAAGGAATTGTCCTGTTGAAAAATGAAGGACTTCTTCCATTAAAAAAAGATACAAAGATTGCACTTTTGGGAATTGGGGCAGAGAAGACGATCAAAGGTGGTACTGGTTCCGGAGATGTAAATAACAGAGAAAGTGTATCTATATATGCCGGAATGAAAGAAAAAAACGCTGATATTGTAAGCGAGGAGTGGCTGAAAGATTATCACAACCGTTATGAGCAGGCGAGAACAGAGTGGAAGGAGCAGATCTTAGAAGCTGCAAAACATGTAGACAATCCGTTTGATGCCTATGCTGCCAATCCATTTGCCATGCCGGATGGCCGTGCGGTGACAAATGAAGATATCAAGTCTGCAGAAGCAGCGGTTTATGTTATAAGCCGTATTTCCGGCGAAGGAAAGGACAGAAGAAAAAGAAAAGGGGATTATTATCTGAGTGACCAGGAAGAAAAAGATCTGTATTTCCTGAATGAGCAGAAAATCCCAACTGTATTGATCATTAATGCAGGTGGACCGGTAGAACTTACAGACCTGCTGGCTGGAACAGAAAATATATGTGCGATCCTGAATATTTCCCAGCTTGGACAGGAAGGTGGAAATGCAGTTGCTGATATATTGTTTGGAGAATTTACACCGAGTGGAAAGCTGACAACAACATGGACAAAACGCTACGATGATTGTCCGGCAGCAGAGGAGTTCAGCTATTTGAACGGAAATCTTGAGACGGAAGAATATGCGGAAGGAATCTATGTTGGATACCGCTATTTTGACAGCTTTGGAATTGAACCATTATTTTCATTTGGTTATGGTCTGTCTTATACAGAATTTGACATTCGACTTTGCGGTATAAATACTGATTCGAAAGGTGTGACAGTAACTGTTGAGGTAGAAAACACAGGAACAACATACAGCGGAAAAGAAGTTGTGCAGATTTATGCTTCTCTTCCTCAGGATGGAAGCAGAAAAGAATTCCGTCGTCTGGTCGGATATGAAAAGACAGAAGAACTGAAACCGGGAGAGAAAGAGATGCTGAATATTGTTCTTCCTGCAAAGGCGTTCGCAAGCTTTTTGGAAGAGCAGCAGGAGTGGAGAATCCAGGCAGGTGCTTATGGAATATGGATTGGAAACAGCTTGTCAGAGGCAAAACTTTCAGCGGGGGTAAAGGTATCTGCTGATGTAATGATGGAGAAAACAAAGAAACTGGAAGATCATAGTGAAGTCGTTGAAATCAAAGACTGTGCAGAAGAATTATGCAGACGCGCAGAAGAATGGACAGCACTGCTTGAGGAACTTCCGAACGTATCATTTGAACCAGAGGCAGAAGAAAAGAAAGTATGCAGATTTCCAGAAGAAACGGAGATTCCTGTAGAAGATTTGATTCCACTTATGTATGGAAATATGTCTGAAATCAGAAGTACACTTGGAGCATCTGGAATTAAAGTGCCGGGAACAGCAGGAGAGACGAGTGAAGCACTGCTTGATCAATACGGAATCCCATCTTTGATCATGGCAGACGGACCGGCCGGAATCCGCCTGCAGCAAACTTATGAAGTAGACCGTGAGAAAGATACAGTTTATGGAACAGGTGTGCTTGGTTCACTTGAAAATGGTTATCTTGTTGGAAGAAAAGACCATGAGGGCGCAGAACGTTACTATCAGTATTGTACTGCATTTCCGGTAGGAACAGCACTTGCACAGTCCTGGAACAAAAAACTGATGGAACAGTTTGGACGGAAGGTTGCGGCAGAGATGGAAGAATTTCATATTAATCTCTGGCTTGCACCAGGATTGAATATTCACAGAAATCCGCTGTGTGGAAGAAACTTTGAATATTATTCAGAAGATCCATTTCTTTCAGGCACACTGGCAGCAGCAGTGACCAGAGGAGTTCAGAGCAGACCGGGATGTGGTGTTACAATCAAGCATTTTGCATGCAATAATCAGGAAGATAACAGAATGGGTGTTGATGCACACATATCAGAAAGAACATTGAGAGAAATTTATCTCAGAGGTTTTGAAATTGCGGTGAAAGAGGGTGCACCAACTGCAATCATGTCTTCCTATAATCTGATCAATGGTGTGCATGCAGCAAACAGCAAGGACCTTTGTACAAGAATTGCACGTGAAGAGTGGGGGTTTGACGGAGTTATCATGTCTGACTGGAATACAACAGTACCGGAGGATGGAAGCATTCCGTGGGTTTGTGTGGCAGCAGGAAATGATATTATTATGCCGGGAAATCCGGATGATGATAAAAACATTCGTGATGCGTATAAAGAAGGAAAACTTACAGAAAAAGAAATCCGTCTTTGTGCAAACAGAATCCTGAAACTGATTCGAAGATTAAGCTGATTATGTCAATTTAGTTGTTACGAGTCGGAGCTTCTGCCACAAGGCAGGGCTGGTTTGAAAAAGAAAGAGAAATACTGACACTGGAACAGCAGGAAAGCTTCTGAAGTTTGTGGAACAGAGTAATGTGTATAAGCCTCATCTTCCAATGATGCAGGTTATGCTTGGGGCTTGCCTGAGAGTGAGTGAGACCATCGGCTTAACCTGATCAGGATGCGACTTTTATGCGACTGAAACGTGATTACATGGGAAATGACCAACTGCTCCCAGCGTATAACCTGCAGACAGCCATCTGCGATGAGTACATCGCCGTAATCGATGTAAAACCTTATGCATCGGACATGGAATGTTTTGTGCCTTTGGTGGAAAAATTCAATCGTTCATATGGTCATTATCCGAAATATCCGGTTGCCGATGCAGGATACGGTTCTTACAATAATTATCTTTACTGTGAAGAACACGGCATGGAAAAATATATGAAATTTACCATGTATAAAAAAGAAATGACGGACAAAAAATATCGTGAAAATCCATATCGTGCTGTAAATTTTACAAAAGATGCAGATGGGAATCTCATATGTCCAAACGTACAGAAATTTCTCTTCAAGAGAACACAGCCTGTGAAATATAATAAATATGGAAGAACGGAAGAACTGTACGAATGCGAATCCTGTGAAGGGTGTCCTCATAAGCAGGAATGCTGCCCGAGGGCACATAAAAATCGGCCCATCCGAATGAACCAGGAGTTAACCGCTATCCATCAGGAAGTTCTGAACAATCTTACGTTCATACATGGAGCTCTTTTAAGAATGAATCGAAGCATTCAATCCGAGGGTACTTTTGGTGTGTTAAAGTGGGATAAATCGTATAAAAGATTATTTCGGAGAGGCGAGAAGAATGTAATTCTCGAACTTGCACTGATTTCATGCGGATTCAATCTTTATAAATATCACAACAAAAAGCGGCGGCAAATGCCGGTTCTGGCGTTTCTTAATCAGAGGCTTTTTTTACAGCCCCTTTTCACGTAGATGTGCATGGCTCGTAACGTTCACACAATCTTCACAAATAATTAGCACCCACCTCTTGATAATGGAAGTCGATTTTTGGCCTGTCTTGTGTATCCTAGAAGTGCCTGTTTTACAGGCTTTCCGGGGCATCGGTCATTTTGTCTGGTATTGTAAAGCAGTGTCAGATTTGTCGTAAATGTCGTAAATTTGTGGTCAAAAAATGATGAGAAATGGAGAGTGCTAATAAAATGAACGCAGGCAGTGAAAGCAACTGCGTTCATGAGCAAGTAGCGAAAGCGGATTGCGAATGTCCTATTTATATAACGTATACGAATGTAAATGGATACCTGATTCCGAATCTCACTTATAAGTCCGGTGAGCAGATGGAGCAACCTGGAAAAGATGGATTCTTACGCAGAGATTATCTGAAGAATCATCGAAACTCAATGTATCAGGTGATGCTTCTGCGGGACACCATTGGAGAGCATCTTCTGGAAATGGACAAGGCAGCCAGAGAACGGGAAGAAGTGATCCTGAAACAGTTGGAAGAAAAAGATCCATTGTCGGATGAGGAGAAAGACCAGATGGCATGGATAAAGACTTTCTGGTATTGGATGTCAAAACACCAGAGATTCATACAATGAAGTGTACAGCAATTGCTTCCGGATGCAGAGGAAGAATTGAGGTTAAGCGTTGCAGGCCCTCTTCCTATACTCAGAAGGTGTCATTCCGAATTGTTTTTTGAATGCGGTATGAAAATGGCTCTGACTTGAGAAGCAGAGGAATTCACTGATTGTACTGATGGACTTATCCGTATATTGCAGAAGTTCTCTTCCTTCTTCCAGTTTACAGCGAAGGATAAATGCACTGACGGAAAAACCAAGCGTTTCCTTAAAATAAGCAGAAAAGTAGGATTTACTGAATCCAACATAATCAGCAACATCTCCAACGGTGAGATGCTGATTCACATTCTGCTGAATATAACGAATTGCTTTTTGCATGCGCTCGTCTGTAGAGACGGGCGTTTTTGATTGAGCAACTTTCTCTGCAAAAGTATAACTGACTTTACTAAGAAGGTCGGTTAAACGAGCAGCACTTGTCAGTCGTTCAGAAGACTGGATGAAATAATCGGAGAGCTGATAAGCAGTGTCATAATCCAGTCCGCCTTCAATTGCAGCACGGGTACATAAGGTCGTTGTGATGATAATATTATTTTTTAACTGGCGCAGAGCAGTAGAGCCAGTGACACCGATATGAAAGTTACTTTCGCTATACATAAATTCCTTAAATCCGTCGCAGTTACCCGTGCGGACAAGTTTCAAAAGCTGTTCTTCAAGAATATATGTCTGGTTGTGTTGCTCATTTTCCTTTTTCTGATAAGTTTCTTCCAGAAGAAGAGAGGCATCGGTTGTAACATCATTTTCAGAAAATGTCTGCCCAACAGAAGTAAGCTGGTCGAGTGAAATGGTTTCTTCATGCAGACAATAATTTAAAAAGATACATTTTTTCAACAGAGAAGGCAAGGATAGACATGGAATCTGGCGGAGAAACAAATTGAAGTCAGAGCGGCTGTCGTTTGATACCATGTAGTCTTTGTATAAATGCTGCAGATCAGAATCAGAATAAGGCACAGCTGTGACTGGACCAAAAACAATGTAACCGTTTTTCCAGTGATTTAATCTAAGAGAGCAAAAAATAATACCATATTCGGTCGTGCAGTAAGTAATACGGTCTGAACCGGAAAAAAGTTCCTGAAGATATTGGAATGGTGGATAAGTCAGTTCATTCTGTTCCGGCATGCAGAAAATACATTTTTCATCCGAAAAAAGATACAGCGGAATATTTAAGTCCAGGTAGTAAGTTTCAATAAAATGAATCAGGGAATAAGTTCTTTCCATAAGTTTCTGCCTCTGTTCTATGTGTAATAATAATTTGTATGTTACATTCTATCTATCAGCGTAATCGAAAATATTTTCCGAGTCAATAGAAAAACAGAAAATAAAAGTGTAAATATATAAATAAAAGTTTAATAGTGAAATAAAAACAACTGTTTTCTAGTTATTATAAAGCCATGATGAAGAACCGATAGAACAAAGCAGAAAGTAAGAAATCATAAAAAATGGAGGTAACAGCATGGAAAAAGAGAAGATTCAGAATCTGATCTCACAGATGACACTGGAAGAAAAAGCTGGGATGTGCTCCGGAGCAGACTTCTGGCATCTGAAAGGAATTGAGCGTCTGGGGATTCCATCCGTTATGGTGACAGACGGACCGCATGGACTTAGAAAACAGGCACAGGGAGCAGACCATCTTGGAATTAACGAGAGTGAGAAGGCAATCTGCTTCCCGGCAGGATGTGCGACTGCATCAAGTTTTGACCGTGATCTGATCCGCAGGCAGGGAGAACTGCTTGGACAGGAGTGTCAGGCAATGGATGTAAGCACGATCCTCGGACCGGCAATGAACATTAAACGTTCCCCACTTTGCGGAAGAAACTTTGAATATTATTCAGAGGATCCATTCGTATCTACAGAGATGGCAGCAGCACTGATTGAAGGAATTCAGAGCAAGAATGTTGGAACAAGTGCAAAGCATTTTGTTGCAAACAATCAGGAGAAACGCCGTATGACAAACTCCTCTGATATGGATGAAAGAACATTAAGAGAAATCTATCTTGCATCCTTTGAGGGCGCAGTAAAGAAAGCAAAACCTTGGACAGTTATGAGTTCCTACAATCGCGTTAATGGAGAATTTGTAGGAGACAGCAAGGAGTATCTGACAGAGATCTTAAGAGAAGAATGGGGATTTGACGGATATGTTGTTTCTGACTGGGGTGCAGTAAATGACAGAGTATCTTCTCTTGCAGCAGGACTTGACCTGGAGATGCCGCCTGGAGATTTTGAGAATGACCGACTGATCGTGAAAGCAGTTCGGGAAGGAAAACTTGACGAAAGCGTTGTTGACCAGGCTTGCGAGAGAGTACTTGATGTGATTTTCCGCTACACAGAGAACCGCGACACAGAAGCTGTATTTGATTATGAAAAAGATCATGAAGCAGCAGCTGAAATCGAAGCGGAATGTATGGTATTATTAAAGAATGAAAATGAAATCCTTCCGTTAACTTCTGATCAGAAGATCGCATTTATCGGAAAGTACGCAAAGACACCAAGATATCAGGGTGGTGGAAGCTCCCATATTAACAGCTGGAAAGTGGAATCCGCACTGGAAGCGGCCAAAGAGATTCCGGAACTTGCGAATGTGACTTTTGCAGAAGGTTATCAGGACGAGAAAGATGAGGTTATCGAAGAACTTCAGAACGAAGCAGTAAAAGCGGCAGCAAAAGCTGACGTAACAGTTCTTTTTCTCGGACTTCCGGATAACTTTGAATCCGAAGGATATGATAGAAAGCACATGAACCTTCCGGATTGTCAGAATGAACTTGTACAGAAAGTACTCGAAGTACAGAAGCATGTAGTCGTTGTTCTTCACAATGGTTCCGCGGTTGTTATGCCTTGGAAAGATCAGGTGGAAGGAATTCTGGAAGCTTATCTTGGAGGAGAGGCAGTCGGAAAAGCGGTTGCGGAAGTACTTGCAGGAAGAAAGAATCCTAGCGGACGTCTTGCAGAGACATTTCCACTTCGTCTGGAAGATACACCATGTTATCTGACTTATGGAAAAGGATTTGACAATGCAGTTTATCAGGAAGGTGTGTTTGTCGGATATCGCTATTACACATCCAGAAAGATGGAAACAGCATTCCCGTTTGGCTACGGATTATCTTATACAACATTTGCATACAGTGATCTTCAGTTGGATAAGAAAGAAATGTCCGACAAAGAACATGTAGAAGTAAGTGTAAAGGTTAAAAATACAGGAAAACGTGCCGGTAAGACAGTTGTTCAGCTGTATGTTGCAGCTCCGGAGGCAGAAGTTGTACGTCCGGTCAGAGAGCTGAGAGGATTCGAAAAGGTATCCTTAGAGGCAGGAGAAGAGAAGACAGTTACATTTACTTTAGATGAGAGAGCTTTTTCTTACTGGAACACACAGATCCATGATTGGTATGCAGAAGAAGGTAGTTATCAGGTAATGATTGGAGAAAATGCAGATCAAATGTGCTTAAGCGGAGAAATTTTGGTACATCCGACAAAGGAAATTCCAAAGGTATATTCCTTAAATACTTGTCTTGGTGAGCTGATGCGTGATCCGAAAGCACAAGCTGTGATGGCACCATTTATGCAGGGAATGGCACAAAATGATGCAGCAACGGATATGGCAGAAGCGAATGCAAACGACCAGTCAGGGGTTGTGAATCAGGAAATGATGGCAGCCATGATGGAAGGAATGCCGCTTCGTCAGCTTCTAAGCTTCGTTCCGGGAATTAAGAGAGAGATGCTTGAGCAGATGGTAAATGCGTTAAATCAATTATAGGATGAGATTGTAATAAAGAGTTGTTATTCACAGTAAGCTGAGAATAACGGGATAAGGAAAAAATAAGAGAGGGACAAAAAATGGCTAAAACAAAAAAAGAACTTGGTCTGGACTCAATGGGAGTTCAGAAATCAATGAGAATGACAGATTATCTCGGTGATGGTCTTGGACAGATGCCACTGAACATTATGTCTGGTCTGGTGGGACAGCTGACTTACTTCTATACAGAGAAGGTTGGATTGGCAGCAGGAATGGTTGCGACAATGCTTCTGGTTGCAAAGATTATCGATGCATTTTCAGATCTTCTTATGGGTAAGATCATGGACGCCGGAAAATCACCAAAAGGAAAATGTCGTCCTTGGTTCATTAGAATGGCGATTCCGGTATTTGTAATGATCGTGTTACTGTTTACAGTGCCAAAGAATGCAGGCAGCGGAGTACAGGCAGCATACGTATTAATCACAAATATATTGATCACAGCAGTTGTTTACACAGCAGTTGCAATTCCTTACGGAGCATTGATGGCTATGCGTACAGAGAGCTCTGAAGAGCGTGGTAAGATGGGTATCTTCCGTGCAGCATTCGGATATCTTGCAGGAATGATCATTGCGATCCTTTTGATTCCGATCACAAATATGCTTGGCGGAACACAGAGTGCATGGATTAAAGTTGCTGTAATCTTTGGATTGATTTCAGTACTTTCTTTATTGTTACTTTACAAGGTTTCAAAGGAAAATGTGCAGATTGTAGAAAAAAGTGAAGATGAGGATGTGCAATTTGTAGAAGGCCTTAAGATTCTTTTCAAGAACAAATACTGGGTGATCATGCTCATACTTCAGTTTTTAATGAATATTTCTTACGGACTTAGCACATCCGGTGGTACATATTATGCAAAATATATTCTCGGAAATGATAACATCATAGCACTTCTTGGAGCAGTCGGACTGATCCCTACATTCCTTGGATTTATCCTGACAGGACCGATGACATCCAAATTAGGTATGACAAAAACTTGTATGGTTTCCTGTGTTATGGGAGCTGTAGCTTGTTTAGTCAGAGTATTTACTCCATATAGCCTTGCAACATGTATTGCAGGTGGTGTTGTTACAACATTTGCCAATATACCTCTGATGTGCCTGTTTGGAGCAATGGTTAATAACTGTGTTGAGTATAATGATTACAAGTTTGGAAAACGTATTGTAGGTATGACAAACAGTGCAAACTCATTCGGAGGTAAGATCGGATCCGGTATCGGAGCATCCCTGATCGGATGGCTTCTCGCAGCAGCAGGTTATAAAGCAGCACTTGAGGTTCAGCCGGCATCGGTAGATACAGCAATCTTTGTATTTGGTATCTACATTCCGCTTGCACTTTTCGTAATCATGTTTATCCTCTTAAAGAAGTATGATCTTGAGAAGAGATATCCTGAGATTGTAGCAGAATTGCAGAAGAGAAAAGAAACAGAATAGAAATGATAGAATAAAATGAAGGGACGGAACTGCCAATGAGGTTCTGTCCTTTTGTGGATTTACTGAAAATGGAGGAAATAGAATGAGATTATATGATTTTAGAACAGAATACAGAGAAAATCCAATCGGACTTACAGAGAAAGCACCACGATTCTCTTGGAAAATAGAGTCACAGGAGAAGGATACTTTACAGACTGCATATGAAATAAAGGTGACTGATGAAAAAGGTAACATTGTCTGGAATAGTGGGAAGAAAGCATCAGACCAGTCAGTTTTGATTTCTTATGAAGGAGAAACACTGGCAGATGAAATGCTCTACAAAGTAGAGGTGTCTGTGGCAGATAACCATGGAAATGTAGAATCCATCGGAGGAACATTTGAGACAGGAATTTTTGACAATGCAGAGTTTATCGCAAAGATGATCACAAGTGATTTCCCAGAAGAAGAGACAGCATGCCCGGTATTTGGAAAAACATTTGCAATTGATAAAAAGGTAAAGAAAGCCCGTCTGTATGCAACTGCACATGGTGTATATGAGGTGACATTGAATGGACAGACAGTAGGTGATTACCGCATGGCGCCGGGATGGACAAGCTATCACAACAGACTGCAGTATCAGATTTATGATGTGACAGAGCAGCTTGTAGAAGAAAATAAAATCGCAATTACAGTCGGAAACGGATGGTATAAAGGAATCCTCGGTTTCTATTGCCAGCCGAATCAGTATGGTACACAGGCAGGAGCATTTGCAGAGCTTCATGTGGAATATGAAGATGGAAGCAAAGAGGTAATCGCTACAGATGAAACATGGGCTGTAAAAACAGGAGAGATTCGTTACAGTGAAATTTACATGGGTGAGACAATTGACACAGATGCACCGGAGATAAAAGAGGGAAAAGTCGTTGTCAAAGAGTTTGATAAGGCTGTTCTGACCGCACAGGAGAATGAACCTGTTCGTATCACAGAGAAAATTGTGGGTAAAGAGTTGATTGTGACACCAAAAGGTGAAAAACTTGTTGATTTTGGACAGATTGTTACAGGTGTTGTAGAAGTGCATGCGAAAGGCGAGAAAGGACAGAAAATTGTGATTCGCCACGCAGAGGTTCTGGACAAGGATGGTAACTTCTATCCGGAGACACTTCGCCAGGCAAAATCAATCGACACATTTATCTGCAACGGAGAAGAGCAGATCTTCCGTCCACATTTTACATTCCATGGATTCCGTTATATCAGCGTAGAAGGAATGGAAGAATTTACAGCAGATCAGTTTTTCGCCTGTGTGACACATTCTGATATAGAAAAGACAGGTGATTTCCACTGTTCTAACAAAAAAGTAAATCAGCTGCAAAGTAATATTACATGGAGCCAGAGAGACAATTTCCTTGATATCCCGACAGATTGTCCGCAGAGAGACGAGCGTCTTGGATGGACCGGAGATGCGCAGGTATTCTCCTGGACAGCGGCATTTAACAGAAATACAGCATTATTTTACAAAAAATGGATGCGTGATGTGGCAGCAGAGTCTTCCCTTGAAAAGGGTGTTCCGCATGTAGTGCCTGATATTCTGGATTCCTACAGTTCTTCTGCATGGAGTGATGTAGCAGTTATCGTTCCATGGGTGGTTTATCAGATTTACGGAGACAAAGGTATTCTGGAAGAAAACTGGAAATGTATGCATGAATGGGTAGATTATATCAAGAATAACTGTGGAGAGAACGGTCTCTGGCAGAGTGGATTCCAGTATGGAGACTGGCTTGCACTGGATAAAGAAGAGAGCGCAGACAGAACCGGTGCGACAGATAAATATATGATCGCAAATGCGTACTATCTGTATGTAACAGAGCTTGTCAAGAAAACGGCAGAGGTGCTGGGAAAAGACGAAGAAGCGAAAAAGTATGCGGAGCTTTACGAAACAACTTTGGATGCATTTCGACGAGAATATTATACAGAGACAGGACGTATTGTAAGTGAAACACAGACAGGTGCTATCATTTCCCTATACTTTAATCTTGCAAGAGAAAAAGACAGAAAACGTATCTTGAATACTCTGCTTACAAATATTGCAAATCACAAAAATCATTTAGCTACAGGATTCGTTGGAACACCATATATCTGCCATACACTTTCTGAAAATGGAGCTCATGAAATGGCTGCAACTCTCTTCATGAAAGAAGATTATCCGTCATGGCTCTATGCAGTAAACATGGGAGCAACAACAATCTGGGAGCGTTGGAATTCAATCAAACCAGACGGAACATTTGATGAATCAGGAATGAATTCTCTGAACCATTATGCGTATGGTTCTGTAGGAGACTGGATGTATCGTAAGGTTGCCGGATTATCTCAGTTAGAGCCAGGATATAAGAAATTCCAGGTAAAACCAATGTTTGTAAAAGGCATTGAAGAGTGGGGCACAGAGTTTGATTCTGTTTACGGAAAAATCGTGGCTAATACATCCTGTAAGGCTGGAAAGATCCATGTGCATGTAGAAGTTCCGGCCAACACAACAGCTGTGATTGTTCTTCCAGAAAAAGAGGAAGTACACGAAGTTGGTTCAGGTGTATATGATTATGAATATGATACAGAAACAAGTCTTGCGGTAGAGAGATTCAGTATGGACAGCACACTTGGCGAAATCGTTGCGGAACCACTTGCTGTAGAAATGTTTAATCAGATGGTACCGGGAATGCTGGAAGGACCTATGATTCAGTTCGCATATGGAATGACACTGGCGGAACTGTTGGGAGCTACACCACAGGCAAAACCGATGTATGAAGCAGTTTTGAATGCGTTAAACAAGAAGGAGAAGAACTGATATAGCCTCCGGCAGGATTGCAGAGGCATTCTTGAATGAAAATGAAAGGAAAAGAGACGGAAAATAGAATGAAAATCAGAAATCTACAGGTAAATCACCTAACAAAGCCAGTTGGAATCAGTGGGAAAAATCTGCGTTTGAGCTGGAATCTGGAAGGTGGAAAAAAGCAAAACGGATTTGAAGTGACAGTTCAGGACACAGAAGGAAACAGATGGAAACAGCAGAGCAGCAAGGGGCATATATTTATGCAACCTGTCATGGAATTATGAATCTTTTTATCAATGGAGAAGAGATAACAAATCATCAGTTCATGCCTGGAACACAGCAGTATGATAAGCGTCTGATGATTGAGACATTGGAAGTGACTCGGTTTTTACGAGAAGGTGAGAATGAAATTATGGTATCTTTGGGGGATGGCTGGTATCGTGGTGCAATGGGATTCTCCCAGAATAAAAATATTTATGGAACGGATCTGGCATTATTGCTTCAATTTGAGATTGCAAGAGAGCCAATTGTTGTTTCGGACGAAACATGGACTGCAACCTAGGATGGTCCGATTGGAGAAAATGAGTTTATGGCAGGGGAAGTATATGATGCCAGGAAAGAATTCCCGATGGAACATGGTCTGATGGAAGACTGTGGGGAGCGGTTTCATCTGGTGAAAGTTCAAAATTATGGAATGAAGCAGTTGATTCCGGTTGATACAGTTCCGGTTACCCCGCATGAAACCTTATTCGCAAAGCAGATCATCACTCCGGCAGGAGAGGTGGTTCTTGATTTTGGACAGAACATCGTGGGATATGTTTCCTTTGAATTTGATGAACAGGAAGGAAAGAAGTTGACCTTGATTCATGGAGAAGTTTTGGATGGAAAAGGCAACTTTACGATTGAAAATTTCCAGAATAAGGCAGTTCCGACAAAACAGCAGATTGATTACATTTGCAGAGAAGGAAGAAATAAATATCATCCGACAAAAACTTATATGGGATTCCGTTATGTGAAAGTGGAAGCGGATTTTGAAATTGATCCGGCAGCATTTCGAGCGGTGGCTGTATATTCTGATATCAGGACAACAGCAGAATTTTCCTGTGGCGTATCAGAAGTGAATCAGTTATTTCAAAATGCACTCTGGTCTATGAAAGGGAACTTTATTGATGTACCGACGGACTGTCCGACACGTGAAAAATCAGGTTATTCCGGAGATTGTCAGGCTTATATCCATACTGCAATGTATCTGATGGACTGCTATCCGGTCTATGCAAAATGGATTCGCGAACAGGCAGCAGGTCAATATAAAGATGGCGTGGTGCCACAGATTGCACCGAAAGCGAATACACCTGGGAAAAAAGAAAAAATCGGAGGGGTATTGACAATAGATGGAGGAATCGGATGGTCAGATTCTTTTGAAATTGTACCATATCGCCTGATGAAACGATATGGAGATGATGCCCTCGTCAGAGAAAATTATGAGGCGATGAAACGATGGACTGCATATGAGATTAAGAGGGCACAGAAAACAAGATTCTGCAATTGCAGACTTCTTCCAAGAAAATATAGGAAATATATGATTGATACGGAATGGATGTGGGGAGAATGGCTCGAACCGGGACAGGATGTCAATTATATGAGCGATATTGTCATGAAAGGTGACCCGGAGGTAGGAACTGCATTTTATTATATGAATCTGAACTACATGGCTCAGATGGCGGAGATACTTGGAGAAGATGAGGATCAGCAGTATTATAAGAAATTGGCAGAAAAGGTCAAAGCAGCTTACCGCACAGTATATCTGGAAAACGGCTCTGTGAAAGAAAAAACAAGACAGTGCCGATATGTCCGTCCGATTGCACATGATTTACTGTCAGAAAAGGAGAAAACAAAAGCCGCTTCTGAACTGGCGAAAATGATCGAAAGAAATGAAAATCATCTAAATACCGGTTTTCTTACGACACATGAATTAAGCAGAAGCTTGAGCCAATATGGGCAGAACAGGAAAGCATACGACCTTCTTCTGCAAGAAGAAAAACCCGGCTGGCTGTTTGCGGTTACAAAAGGTTGTACCACGATTCCGGAAAGCTGGGACTGCTATGACGAGGAAGGAAATCCACATGATTCTTTCAATCACTATTCTTATGGGGCTGTTGCAGGCTGGTTGATGGACTGTGTCTGCGGAATCAATGTTTCAGATGGAAAAATCGTGATCCAGCCATATCCGGATGAGCGGCTTAGGTTTGCAGCTGCAGCCTATGATTCTCCGTATGGAAAGATTGTTTCGGAGTGGAAGTATGAAGAAGGAAAAGTGAAATATCACGTTGAGATTCCAACAAACATGTGTGCAGAGATTCTGATAGATGGAAGAGAAAAAATGAGGGTGGAAGCAGGGGTATATGAATTGTAGGAAAAATTAAATCACCTTATTTCCTGTGCCGGAAGAAGCGAAACAGGCTTTGAATGAAATGGCGAAAATGTTCAACGGACAGACTACGCGTGAGAAAGAACAGGCGAATGAAGAAGTAAAACAGTGGCCGGAGCTGGCGGATGAGTGGATAAGAACTACGCTTTAAAATGCCGAGATGTATAACTGGACACACATAGTGTGAACAGCAACCGCTAAGTGTCACATGTCACAATTCTCCAGCATCCTTACTTTAATGCGTTTTCTATGTCAGAACATTATGTTTCTGTACCAGAACAGGGTGGCGGTAAGCCGATGGGAAGGATGAAATTACCGGAAGTCTCATGTGGAGAACGAGATGTCTAAAATGAATCTGCCAGAAACCGTACCTGCTTTGGTATAAACCAGAAGCCGCTGTCGTAAAATGTGGTAAGAAAATCAGACGAATATATTTTTCCAAGATTTTGTCGTAAAAATGTGGTCAAATCAAGAAACCTCCGTGCGAAAGTAAGTGAAAAATTCCTGTGAAGTTGTGAGATACGCCATGCACAGCTCGGGAAAGAGTTCCCTCGCTGTAGGGCTGTCGCCCTATACATTTCCATGAAAAAGGGGGTGTAAAAAACTTCCCTAATAGAAAAATCGCCCAGACCGTGAAGTCTGAGCGATTTTTTGGTATAATGAATTATGCTACTAAATCAAAATACCAATGATAATTATACAGCTCGTCAGCTGAAATTACCATTAGAAATCGAAAAATTAATTGATATTTCTGATCCGGTATACACTTTTTGTGAGGTTATGGATCACATCGACCTATCAAGATATTGTTCGCTGCGTGAAATCGAAAAACTATGTCGCAATGACATTCGTTACATGTATCTTCTCGACGAAATGAAAGCACCTACTTTTGCCACTTTCGGAAATCTTATCCAATGTAACAATGGAAGTGTATAATCATATCGGAGAGATGACAAGGATTGAAAAAGAGATTGCAAGACTGGATAGCATGGTGTTAAACGCTTGACACCATAAAAAGAAAAATTGGTGTCAAATTGGTGTCAAAATCGAAAAAATCACAATTTTAAATGAAATAAGATACTGCAAACCATTGATTTTAAAGGGTTTGCAAAAAAATAACAAAAAAATTAGCACTCACCTCTTGACAGTGCCAATAATGAATGCTATATTACAAATAGAACAAAGGTAACAAGGATTCATCAAAAAGTAATCAACACTCCGGATCGTCCGGTTGTGCTTTACATAGATGATTGTATAGTAGGAAGGAGATATGACTTATGATGATGCCTAGTATTTTTGGAGAAAACTTATTTAACGATTGGATGGATTTTTCATTTCCGGACATTGACAAGAAACTGTATGGTAAACGTGCAGATCGTATGATGAAGACCGATGTCAAAGAGACAGAATATGGCTACGAAGTAGCGATCGATCTGCCGGGATTTAAAAAAGACGAGGTGAAAGCGGAACTGAAAGACGGATATCTGACCATCAGTGCAGCAAGAGGTCTCGATAAAGATGAGCAGGATAAGAATGGTACCTACATTAGAAGAGAGCGTTATGCAGGAAACATGAGCCGAAGTTTCTATGTTGGAGAGGATATCACAGAGACCGATATTCATGCAAAATTTGAAAATGGTATTCTGATGCTTGATATCCCGAAGAAAGAGGAAAAGAAACCTGTGGATGAAAAACGGTATGTAACAATAGAAGGATAAAGGTGTTTTCCCCGGGAGTGATCCCGGGGATTTTTTTTGAACAGGAGGTGAAGAAAGGATGGCAGCAAAAAGAGATTATTATGAAGTGCTCGGAGTCAGCAGAAATGCAGATGCAGGAACAATTAAAAAAGCATACCGGAAACTGGCGAAAAAATATCATCCGGATACCAATCCAGGAGATAAACAGGCAGAGAAATCATTTAAAGAAGTGACAGAAGCATATACGATTTTAAGTGATCCGGAAAAGAAAAGGCTATACGATCAGTTTGGACATTCCGCATTTGATGGCAGCGGGGCAGGACAGAATCCGCACGGTAATCCTTTTGAAAATGCAGGAGGAGGCTATCAGGAGTACCATTTTGAGAGCGGAAATATGGACGATATTTTCGGAGATATGTTTGATCATATTTTTCACGGCAGACAGTCCGGCGGTTTCCAAAACAGTGGATTTGAAAGCGGAGGATTTGGCAAAAATGGATTTTACAGGCAGGGGTTTGACAGCAGTCAGTTTGTGAGAAAAGGCCAAGACTTAAGAGCAGAAGTTTCGATTACTTTTGAAGAAGCTGCATTTGGATGTGATAAAGTGATTCATCTCCAGAGTCCGGACGGCAGAGGAAGCACACAATCTCTGCAGGTTCATATACCGGCGGGCATTGAAACAGGAAAAAGTGTAAGACTCCGTGGAAAAGGAATGCCGGGAAGCAATGGGGGAGAGGCAGGAGATCTTCTTCTGAAAGTAAAGGTAGGAGATAAGCCGGGATACGAGAGGAACGGGCAGGATTTGTATACAAAAGTAAATATTCCATTTACAACAGCAGTTTTTGGCGGGGAAGTTCTGGTTACTACATTATATGGAAATGTAATGTGTAAAATTCGACCGGGGACGCAGTCCGGAACGAAGATCCGTCTTCGTGGAAAAGGAATCGTATCTATGAAAAACACTTCCGCACATGGGGATCAATACGTAACAGTACAGATCGAGGTGCCGAAATATCTGAATCCGGAAGCAAAACAAAAGTTAAAAGAGTTTGAAGCAGCATGCGGCCAGACGGACAGATACCGAAATGGCAGTGTGGCATAATAAAAATGGAGATTGTCTTAAAAGACAGTCTCCATTTTTTGAACCATTTTTTACAATCAGGAACTTTCCCGTTCTACAAGTGTAGCTTCAAAAACAAGGTGCTGAGGACTTGGTTTTTGATCGGAGGGGGCATCAATTTCTTCAATGGCCATAAGCGCAGACTTTTTCCCCATTTCATGCGCAGGAATTTCAAGAGATGTCATGGTTGTTTCCAACATTCCTCCGATCGAATGTCCGGTCAGGCTGATCAGACGGATATCTTCCGGAACCAGCATCGCCTGTTCTTTGACCGCCCGCAAAGCTCCGATTCCCTGAATATCTACGGATGTGATGATTGCATCCAGGTGAAAGTAGTTGGTCAATAAGAATTCCGCGCACTGAAAGCCGTACTCAAAAGTGTTTGCCTGTTGTGTGGACTCCGGGCAGATTTCTTTCAGACCGAGTTCAGAGATGGCTTTTTTATATCCCTGATATCGTTCATAATAAGTGGGAAGGGACATAGGACCATTGATCAGCCCGATTTCTTTACAGCCTTTCCCGGCAAGGTATTTTACGGCACGATACGCGGATTGCTTATAATTAGCGATCACACTGCTTAAATGGGATTCCTGCTTTCGGATGATCTGTACGACAGAAATCCCGCTGGCGTGGATATCCCGGATCAGGCGTCCGCATTTTCCGGTTCCGGCGATAATGATGCCGTCTACAAATCCATTTCTCAATCGATTCAGACATTCTCTCTCTACATCCGGATCATCTTCAGTCGTACAAACTAAAATAGAATATCCGTGGTAACGGGCTTCTTCATCAATCCCCTGGATCAGTTCTGCAAATACAGTCATGGATAATCTGGGGACGACGATCCCGATGGTGTGGCGTTTGCCCTGACGCAGTCCTTTGGCAAGAACGTTCGGCTGATAACTCAGTTCTTTGACTGCCGCCAGGATACGGGCTTTTGTGTCAGGGTGGACATAAGAAGTATTATTCAGAGCACGTGATACGGTACTGACATCTACACATGCAAGTTTTGCGACATCTTTTAATGTTGCCATGATTGCCTCCTTTATGAGTCTGTTCGATACAAACGATTGCATATGATTTTAATGCAACCATTTTATCTCAAAAAATAAATTCCGTCAAATAGTTGAAAAATCAAAGAAAAAGGGAGGGGATATATAGAAAATATGCAAAAAATTGCATGGTATATGCAACTTCTTGCAGAGGGAGTCCATTTCGTTGACGGTGATTTCAAAGATATGATATATAAAGACTAACAGATATGCAAACGTTTGCTGACACATACAAAAGATTCAGGCGCAGGATCTTTGAACCCTGAAAATAATCATGAAATGTAAAGTAAAGGAGATTTTAACAATGGCAAAAGTAAAAAATTTTAAAACAATTTTCCCGGCAGTTTCAGTACCGCTCAATGAGGATTATTCCATCAACGAACCAGAATTCAGAGCATATTTAAGATGGATCAAGAGTTTTTACGGAAAAGGAATGGACGGTCTTGTATGTAACGGACATACAGGAGAGATCACAGGACTGACAAGAGCAGAAAGAAAACGCGTTGTTGAGATCTGTGCAGAGGAATGTGGAGATGTGATGACGATCATTTCCGGTGTAAACTGTGAAAACACAGCAGAAAGCATCGAAATGGCAAAAGAAGCAAAAGAAGCAGGAGCAGATGGAATCCTTCTGATGCCTCCTCATATGTGGCTGAGATTTGGAATGAATCCGGATGCACCGTTTGAATATGTAAAAGATGTGGCAGAAGGCGCAGATATCGATATCATCATTCATCTGTATCCGGCAACAAGCAAAGCATTCTATCCGGTAGAGACTTTGATCAAAATGTGCAAAGAGATTGATCATGTGAAATGTATCAAAATGGGAACACGAGTGACTTCTATCTATGAACATGATGTACGTCTGCTTCGCCAGGAATGTCCGGATATTTCCCTGATCACATGTCATGATGAAACATTGTGTGTAAGCTGGTTCCCAGGAATGGACGGAGCGCTGATCGGATTTGCAGGCTGTGTACCGGAAATCATCTGCCCGGCAAGAGAAGTATTTGCAAATCCTGACAAACATACATTAAAAGAAGCACAGGACTGGTCAGACCGTATTTATCATATTTCACAGGCAATTTATGGAGGCGGACAGCCATCCGGTGAAGCACATGCCAGATTAAAAGAAGCATTATATCAGAGAGGAATCTTCTCAAATGCATTGATGAGAAAACCGGTACTTCCTCTGAATCAGGAAGAAAAAGACTGGGTTTCTTTAGGACTGGAACGCAGTCAGCTTCCAAAAGTAGATATGGAACAATACAAATAAAGAGGGATCAGAGAAAGAAGTGGCTTTATGGAAAACAAGACAACAGAAGTGTTTGGGGCAAATGTTGAACGGCTTCCATTAAAGGATCTGATAAAAAGAATTGGACCGGGGTTGATCGCAACGGGAATTGTGATCGGCCCCGGGGCGATCACCACAGCAGCGATGCTGGGCAGCAATTTCGGATATACGCTGATCTGGCTGATCATACCGATTGTTTTTATGGGAATTACATTTATGATGGTGACAAACCGGCTGGCGATCGTGACGGGAATGCCGACCATTCATGCAATCCGTAAATATTATGGACCTGTGGCAGCAGGATTTGTAGGAATTGCGTTGTTTATGGCATGTCTCTTTTTTACAATGGGGAACATCTCAGGAACCGGCGCCGGTGTGAATTTGATTACCGGACTTAACTGGAAAGTAGGTTCTGCATTGATGATAGCGGTTGTAATTTACTGCTATTTCACAAAAAATGTATATTCAAAAGTAGAAAAAATTATTACGGCGTGCATTTTGGGTATGATCGTAGCGTTTTATGCAACGTTGATCGGAGTCGGAGGCCCGGACTGGGGAGAGACCGGCAAGGCATTTGTCAGTTTTCAGATTCCGGCAGGCGGACTGGCGACAGCATTGGCATTCATTTCTACAAACGCAGCAGTAACAACCGGAATTTACAGTACATATCTGGGAAAAGAGAAAAAGTGGAAAAAAGAAGATTTGTTTAACGGCGTAATGCTGACAGATGCAGTGATCCATATTATCAGTGTTGTGCTGATCACAGGCTCTATTATCCTGGTAGGTGCGATCGTACTGCATCCTACAGGACAGAAAATTACAGCGCCTGCTCAATTGGCGGAAATGCTGGTTCCGATCATGGGAAATGCAGCGAAGTATATTATGGGAGTGGCGCTGTTAGGCGCAGGATTCTCTTCTTTATTAGGAAACACACAGCGAGGTATGGTGTTGTTGAGCGCAGGATTTGATAAAGATACCGCACTGGAGTCAAAAGCAATCCGCGTAGGCTGTCTGATCTGCCTGATCGTGACGATGATCATTTGCTATAGCTATGGCGGATCTCCAACACAGCTGATCCTGATGGCAAATGTCGCAACCTCGATCGCTACACCGGTAGCAGGTTTGTTTATTCTGCTCCTTTTATGGAGAAAAGATGTAAACGAAGGATATAAGAAGCCGACAGCATTGAGAATCTGTATGACAATCAGCTATATTTTTGTACTGTTTATGACATTCTCAGCATTGAAAACCCAGATTCCTAATTTAATTCAATCTATTACATCGTTATTTTAACAGAGGAAGGACGTTGCTTTCAGAAGTGATGTCCTTCTTTCTTTTAATATGGAAAAAACCATTAAATTGTCTGAATTGTGCGAAAAAAATAAAAAACAGAAAAAACATTGACAATTCACTTTTCCCGTGATAAGATACCACTTGTCGCTGAGACAGACCGATGAAAAGAATAAGCCCAAGGGCCACTGTGGAACAGGATGCGAGAGCAGATCGCTGTACAACGTGAAAAAAGTTCTTGACAGAAGGAAGTGGATGTGATAACCTATTAAAGCTGACTTGTGAGGGAGAAACACTTCCGGAACAGACAGCAAAAAGAAAATGAAAAAAGTTCTTGACAAAAAGAAAACGGCGTGATAAAATATCAAAGCTACTTCTTATCAACAAGAACAGCGAAGAACCTTGATAATTAAACAATAGACAACAACCTTGAAAATTTCTTAAGAGAAGATTTTTTAAGAACAGCATCTAAAAGATGCACCCGTCACATTTAATGTGACAGACAGTAAAAGGGATGAATTA
>SKEE01001039.1_pt1 | contig 25598 bp, 18 predicted proteins | sample 4826661 | NCBI WGS metagenome assembly SKEE01 (sample SAMN11008817, study PRJNA524170) | human gut metagenome | biome: Human fecal sample; material: Feces; isolation source: fecal sample from pouch patient p20 | host: Homo sapiens | place: Israel: Tel-Aviv | collected 2016-11-14
GCGTGGAGATCAGGATATGTTAACAGAACAACAACGTCGCGAACTGGACTGGGAAAAAACCGACGGACTGATGCCGGTGATTGTGCAACACGCGGTATCCGGCGAAGTGCTAATGCTTGGCTATATGAACCCGGAAGCCTTAGACAAAACCCTCGAAAGCGGCAAAGTCACTTTCTTCTCGCGCACTAAACAGCGACTGTGGACCAAAGGCGAAACGTCGGGCAATTTCCTCAATGTGGTTAGTATTGCACCAGACTGCGACAACGACACTTTATTAGTGCTGGCGAATCCCATCGGTCCGACCTGCCACAAAGGCACCAGCAGCTGCTTCGGCGACACCGCTCACCAATGGCTGTTCCTGTATCAACTGGAACAATTGCTCGCCGAACGCAAATCTGCCGACCCGGAAACTTCTTACACTGCCAAACTGTATGCCAGCGGCACCAAACGCATTGCGCAAAAAGTGGGCGAAGAAGGCGTGGAAACCGCACTGGCAGCAACGGTACATGACCGCTTTGAGCTGACCAACGAGGCATCTGATTTGATGTATCACCTGCTGGTGCTGTTACAGGATCAGGGGCTGGATCTCGGAGAAGTGATTGATAATCTGAAGAATCGGCATTAACGCATTGGCCCCCGCAGCAACGGCGGGGGTAGCATCTCTCAGGATTTGCTTTCCAGCAATGTAGTGTAGAGATTAACATAGGCGTCAATCATATGGTCGGCAGTAAACATCTCTTCAAAACGACGACGCGAGTTTTCGCCATAGCGGTTGGAGGTTTCCTCGTTATTCCAGAGCTCATTCATCGCCTCCACTAGCGCCTGGCTATCATTCGGCGGAATCACGCAACCACTCACTTTGTCCTGGTTAATGAAAGAGGTACCTGTACCAATCTCGCAAGAGATCAGTGGCCTTGCGAAGCGTGCGCCTTCCAATAACGTAATGCCAAACGCCTCAGAGCGCAGGTGCGAGGGGAATACCACGCCCCGGCAGAGCTGGAAGAGAATGTACTTATCTTCGTCGTTGAGCATGCCGGTAAACATCACATTGCTCAGCCCGCGCTGCTGCGCTTCACGCCGCACTTCCGATTCCAGCGGCCCGCCCCCTACAACCACCACTGGCAGTCGGCTACACTCAGCGGCATCCATCAGAATATGCAGCCCTTTGTAATAGCGGAAAGTGCCGACGAAGAGAAAGAACTTATCGCCGACAGTTTCCCGCCAGTGCGCGACCCTCTGCGGATCGTGCTGCACGTCCTGCTGCTCCAGACCAAACGGGATCACCACCGTTTTATCCAGATATTTTTTCAGGGTCTGGCTGGAAGCCATGTAATTGGGCGACGAGGCAACGATGCAATCTACGCCGCTGAGAAATCGCTCCTGCAGCGGCTGGTACAGCTTCATTAACCGTTTTTGTTTCACTATATCAGAGTGATAGGTTACCACAGTCCTGGCGTCAGGCCGCGCCGAAAGATGCAGCATATCCATAAAGGGAAACGGAAAATGGTAGTTGATGATATCGTAGTCATCTTTAATCAGCTTAAAACGCTTTAACGCTTTCAGCGAAAACGGCGTGGAGGCAATTTCAAAAAGCTGTTTATTATAAATGACCCGATGATCTTCGTAAGCGACAGGACCTGTATCTTTGTCCGGGCTAAAAGTGAAAACATCGGCTGCGATTCCCCGGCGGGCGCAGCCCTGACTTAGCTGATAAATGACCTGCTCAATACCGCCGTAGGTATTGGGATAGTAAGTCTTATAGACGTGTAGAACTCTCAACTGACACCCTTAGAGTAATTTATAGGCGTTAATGGTCTGGGTCGCACAGTTCTCCCACGAAAACTGTTTCGCCTGAGCAAGACCGCGCGCGGTGGCGATTTCCCGCCAGCTATCATCCTGCAGGCTCTGCAAAATTTGTGCGCTAATCGCGTCTATATCATTAGGATCGGCAACGAGGCCAGCATCGCCAACAACCTCAGGCAAAGAGGTGACATTGGAGCATACTACCGGCACACCGCAAGACATCGCTTCAAGAATAGGTAAACCGAATCCCTCGTAGAAGGAGGGATAAACAAAGACTCTGGCCGCTGCATACAGATACGGCAGGTCTTCATCCGGAACATATCCGAGATAACGGATCCAGCCTTCCCGAGTACCGCGCTCGACTAACTGCCACAGCACATCGTCTTCCCAGCCGCGATAGCCGCTAAGGATTAGCGGATAGCGCATGCGGATCTCCATCGGTAGCAACTGATAGGCATGCAGCAGGCCACGGATATTTTTACGTGGCTCCATGGTGCCGATATATAGCGCGTAGGCCTGCCACGCCAGCTGATATTTCTGCAGTACCGGCAGACACTCTGCCGGGCTGCGTGGGATATAGTCACTGCTGCAGGCTAGCTTGGTGGTTACGATCCGCTCCGCCGGATAGTTGAACAAGCGGATAATTTCACTGCGCGAGAAATCAGAAACAGTCAGGATCAGCTTTGCCGAATCCAGACTCTCATGCAGGGACTTCTCCATATAGCGAACCCGATCTTTTGGATGATATTCCGGGCAGGTAAAAATGGATATGTCATGAAACGTGGTCACGGCGCGTTCCAGTTTATGCGGCAGATAAAAATTGGGGCCATGGTAGATATAATCCTTATAGTCGCGCAATGCCCACGCCTGGCGCCGCGGATGCAGCAAGCGATAAGCCTCAATCAACAGCGTCTGTCGGCGTAGAAACGCCGACAGACGACCATGATTTCTGGCTTTGGTATCGCTTTTATTCTCCACCAAAGGGATCTGTTCGATAAACGACGCACCGTGAAATAGCTTTAATTCTTCAATTTCGCGGGCGACCGCCAACCGCTTAACCAGCTCCAGGGAATACCGACCGATGCCCGTTAATGGGTATTTAATTGGCTCAGTAGCAAAAATAATTTTCATAATAAATGGCACATTATCTAACCCCTCTTGTATTCAAAGGCAAAAAATACAAGAGCGATTTTTTTATTTAAAATATTTAGCTTTAGCTAAGCCTTGACACATATTAACCAGACGGCGTGAAACAGCTTGATAATCATGTTGTTCCCGCCATGCATCGGCACGTTGTTGAGTCCTGGTTGCCCAAGCGTCCTGTTCACGGATGGAATTCAGGATCCGGTCAATCCCCTGACTGATATCATCGACGCTGCATCCATCAAATTTAAAGACGGCATCGTCCAAATCATCAAATATCGCCAGGGGCGTTACCGCAACAGGTTTTTGAGTCGCCATACCGTAACGTACCGCCCCGCTAGCAGACTCCCCAGTATTCTGATAAGCAAAAATCAGAAGATCGGCTTCTGAAAGCAACCGCAGACTCTCCGCATCAGGTAGGAAATCATTATGCATATCAATCAGATCGGTAACACCTAACCGCTGAGCAGCCGCTTTAAGCTCTGCCACCAGATCGCGTGACTCCCCAACAGGATACTCTGCGTTCACCAGTCGTAAACGAACCGGTTTACCGGCTTGCTTGAGTCTATGGACGGATTCTACTAGTTCCATCAGGCCCTTATGCGGTAAGCAGAAGCCATAGCTCGCAATTAGCGGTAAAGACTGCTGTTGACGCGTAACGCTCGCTGCGGAGTAGTTGATAACGCCGTGCGGGAATAAAGCAACATTCGCAGTTAAGCCTAAATCTTTAAGGCGGTTCATATCGGCAATCGAATGCACCAACAACCGGTCGCAAAGTGCCAGCGCCTCTTTCATTTCAGCAAGACGGAAATTCCAGCTCGGCTCTTTTTCCAGCGGATCCACAGTTGAGTGCATCGTCATAACAACTGAACGACCGGCGTCATGCTGGCGACGAATAAACGCCGACAGTTCTCGATGATTAAAGAATCCATAGTTGAATTGGATCACGATGACATCGAGTCTCAGAGCATCAATGTGTGGCTGGAGGTTTTCCAGATAGTTGCTCTCTTTACCTACAATCCAGTTGCGAAGTACAAACTCTTCGTCTGCACACACAAGATCGCCAGCGCTGACCTGGGGAGCAAAAACAACATCCGCGCCATGAGGTGCGCTCTCCACCAGATGCTGGGAATAGGTTGCGATCCCACATTTCGAGTTCCAGGTCGTCAACCAGCCAATGCGCGCCCGATGCTGTGCAATATCAATATGCCCACGCAGAGTCTTGACCGCCTGGCAAGAACGATCAGCCACCGCTTTCCAGGTAAACTGCTGCAGAAGAAGCTCGCGACCAGCATCGGCCATGTCACGCAGCACTGATTTATCGGTTGAGGCTGCCGCTTTTAATGCATCTGTTAAGTTGTCAATATCCACACTGGCCCAGGCTGAGGAAAACAGACCAAAGTGCGTTTTTACCCGAGTGAACTGATAGTCAACCAGCCATGAATTTTGTGAATTAACAAAATCAAGTTGCCCGCTCCAATTGGTGACGATAGCCGGTAGCCCACTCAGCATTGCTTCAGCAATAGGTAAACCAAAGCCTTCAGCGCAACCTGGAGCAACCAAAACATCACAGCTTTCATAAAGCCCTTTAAGCTCGGTGGCTGACATATCCTCTTTGATCACTTCAACTTTGGGATAGTCTATGAATTGAGCCTGGGCCTGAGCCAGCCATGCGTCAATTTCATTGTGCGGATTGTTAAAAGTCTTAATGATTAAGATAACATTGTCACGACGAGTGAACGCCCTCCCCCAAGCCTGAAGCATTGCCTGTATCCCTTTGCGAGGGAAACAAGAAGAGACATGAAGGAAACGGAATGTTCCGTGATCCACATCTTTTGTCGTCTCGGCTGGGATATTGAGCCAATGGTCACAGCCATTGCCAACAACAAATGCGGGCACATTCAGTCCGTTATCAATCAATATTTTACGAACATGTTCCGAAGTACACAGCACTCCGTCAAGTTCCCGATTAAATTCATTGATCCACGGTTGCGGAAAGCCCGTTTCTTCCCAAGCATAACAATGAAGGAATTTTACTTTGGCATCCATTTTGGTAACCCGCGGTGGATAGATATTTCTGCTAAGAATATCTATCTTTTCGTTACTCTTGCGGGTCTGACATTGATTATAAAATGCCAGAAGATCACTATTTTCCGACTGCGCCATAAACGAGGCATCTGGGGCAAAATCACCCGGTCCTTCAGTGGAATGCAATAAGACCTCTACACCATCGGCTGAGAGTGCCCGGGCAAATTCGCGGTTGACCAACGCCAGACTATATGAGCTATCGAATGGGCCTTCTACACGCCAGTTCAGCGATTTATCGTCGATTTGATAAAGTTCTGCCGTTTTCAGATTGTAATCAATGGCCGTTGCGCACAAGCGCAGATCGCGGTCATCTGGCTGCCCTTGTGAGATAGCAAGGATTTTCTGAATCAAAGCTTCAGGCAAAACCTGCGCAGTACCGGTGTCTTCTACCGCGATCTTTTCGAAAGCTTCCAGAGCAGTCACCGCAGCTTTATCCCAAGAGAAATTTCGCGCTTGCTGCTGCGCCATGTCTTTCAGACGCGCGAGGAAAGTATCATCAGTCAAACATTGCGCGATCTTATCCCTCATGGAAGAGACAGAATACGGGTCGAATAATGCCTCAGGATTACCGATGACTTCAGGAATACTGGTGACATTTGAGCCAATCACCGGCGCACCGCACGACATTGCTTCCAGAACCGGCAACCCAAAACCTTCATGTAGTGAAGCAAAGATGAACAGCTTACATAGGCGATAGAGCTGGATCAGCTCATCTTCCGGCACATAACCAGTGAGTACCAGTTCGCCTTGCTGTAAACCATTACCTGACGCAAGGGATTCCAGATACTGACGATCACCGATGGAAAGCTTACTGACGATAACCAGTTGATGACTGCGACGTAAGGCATCACTGAGCCCGGCATAGGCCTCAATCAACCGTTTAAAGTTTTTCCTTGAGTCAAATCCTCCGGGCGCATACAACATGAACTCGCGCTGAATACCGTAATGGCCAAGGACGGTCTCTTTTTCGCTCGCTGTCACCTCCGCCATACAAAACTGAGAATCGACTGCGGCTGCAATATTCTGCACATGATCGCCCTGTAAATGCAGATGCTCGATCGCTTCCTGTGCGGTATAAGCAGAGTTAGTCAACAAAAGGTCAGCGTTTTTTAACCACTCAACTTTCTGTAAGTAGTAGGGTTTGTATACATCGTCCTGCAGATAGGTTTCCGCCTGCACGAGGGGGATAAGATCGTGGTGCAGTACGGCTACTTTATACTGACGACTAAATTTGTGTACCGATGTAGCCGCATCGTCGACATGACCTTCAAACAAGCTCGTAATGAAAACGACATCTGGACACAATGATTCAAGAAACGCTTCCCGAATCAGTTCTGCGCTCTCCCGACGCCATTCATTACCTTGGTCCATCGCACGAACAGGGCCTACGGCATGCCATACGACTATATTTTCTGCCGGCAGGAGATCGGCAAATTGCGCCTTAATATCCGCAATCGACTCATCCAGCATGGCGGATAGCGCGATGAAAATCTCATGCCGGCTGTTATTTCTGATTATGCCTCTGGCGATTGCGATACTATAACGACCGATGCCACGAAAGCGGCTTTCCGTCTGTGCGCCTTGTAAATCTATGACAATACGCATCGTTATTTCTCCGTATTTTTATTTTTTAATTCGTTATAAATACTCATCGCGCGACTTGTCATTTCTTCAGTACCCACATCATATCTTCTGGACTGCATCATCATCGTGTCAGATTGCACCAGCATTACGCGTTGGAACAAACGTTGTAGCAATGTATAGCAGCCAGTTTTTCTCAGAACCTTAAACAGATAAACCTTAGACTTAGGGTAACGATGGAAAAAGACCAGCGAGAGCGCCATCCCTTTGCGCAATATTTTTTTCGCAGCCCTACGGGCTCGCACTTTAGCCCCTTCCTGACGTAATAATTGACGTTGCAAAGACAACCAGCGTAGTGGTTGAGTAATACGCCATGAACGACTGTTATGTAAATCCGCCATTTGCTGATGAAGCTGATGGTTCTGATCGATGACATGACTCAGATCGTCAACCTCACCTTGCAACGTCTGAATAGTCTCTGACATTTGGCTTATCTGTTGCATATAGGTTTGGTTCAACGTCTCCAGCCGTGAGACAACGGACGAAAACTGTTGGCGCAAAATCGCATCGTAACGGTTGCTCAGAGCATCCAGCGTCAGACCGTACTGCTGGGTAAACAGGGTGTCAAAGCGTTCAAGAATATCTGTTGGCGCTGCTTTCTGAGCAATGATGCAGTAGTCGGGGCTCACCCCTTTGAGTACATCGACCAAATTAACGGCTGCATCCGGAGATTGAAGAACCTCTTTCTCCTGCAGACGAACGGTAATTGCTCGATTAAAACCATAATGAATAGGTAAAAACTCAAGCAGTGGTGGTGGCAGAGGATGATTATGCGTTGGATCCATATAAAATGAACAGGTGCCGACGCTTACATTCTCCGGGTTCGGCGTTTCGAGGATCAGCAAACCACCTGGTTTCAGCACCCGTAGGGTATGCATGACGAGCTGCTGCAGGACCTCAAAAGGCAAATGCTCAGCAATATGAAAACCGGTCAACGCTATCAGGCTCTGATCCGCCTGACTTTGCAAAAACTGCAGACAATCCATTTTCTGCACATTCAGTCCGGCCTCCCTGGCGCGCGCCAGCATGCCATCATCGAGATCGACGCCGATGTTCACAATGCCATTTTCATTCAGGATCTCCAACCATTCGCCACGTCCGCAACCAATATCCGCAATCACGCCATCAGGATAAATGTCCTTCAGACCTGCAAGAAAAGGTAAATAAAAACTCAAGCGGCGCTTGATTTCTTCAACCGAACCTCTGTGTCGTTCTTCAAATGAACGATAAAACGACGAACCCATTAAGAAATCTCCAGTTCAGGCGGCAACCAGGACACGCCGACAAACTCTTGTTGTTCCGTGTTAACGACGTTGAATACCACGGCCAGATCGCGCCATTCATAGTTTTTGCCGAGGTGCGTACTGGAAGTATGCAACGCGACAGCGACAGAATAGGAGCCAACCCCCAATCTCGCATCGAAAGAAAATAAGAACGAACGCTTTTCTCCTTTTTTCAGGGAGGTGAGTGTCTGATTGAGATGGTACGTATTGGTCCCGAAAATCGGCTGCCCAAGTCGATCCTTAATCATATATCCGACAACAAGCTCAGGAATATCGTCCTTGACCTCAACGTTGACCTGCAAGCTGACACGATGCCCTACCGAAACAAATTCAGTCACATTGCCCTGTTCATCGAGAAGATGAACCTCAGAGATAGTCACCTCACCAGTGCCTGAAACAGTTTGCGTTTTACCATTATGCTCAACTTGTTTAATGGACTGATTTTGTTTATCGGCCAGAAGAGCATTGTAATAATCCATCACTGCTTCAGGTTCACCTTCCATTTCAATTTGGCCTTTATTCAATAAAATGGCCCGGTCGCAAATGCTTTGGATCGCTTGTTTATCATGGGATACCAGCAACAGCGTGGTGCCTTCCTGACGAAATTTTCGAATACGCTCAAAGCTTTTATGCTGGAAATATGCATCCCCAACAGATAATGCCTCATCGATAATTAGCACATCAGGACGAATAGCCGTCGCTACACTAAAAGCTAATCGAACTTGCATCCCACTGGAGTAGACGCGCACAGGCTGATCGATATAATCCCCAATCTCAGCAAACTCTTCAATTTGCGGCATCAGTTCAGTTATTTTCTCTGACGATAACCCCAACAGTTGCCCAGACATATAAACATTCTGCCGACCAGTGAAATCAGAATGAAACCCCATCCCCAATTCGAGTAATGCAGCGACACGTCCGGAGATTTCAATTTCTCCAGTCGTCGGCCTGGACGTCCCGGTTATGAGTTTAAGCAGGGTACTCTTGCCTGCACCGTTGATACCGATAATACCGACAGCCTCGCCCGGAGCGACTTCGAAATTAATGTCACTGAGGATCCATTTCAAATTATGGCGTTTGGTATTCAGAGGGGATAACCATTCGATCAGTCTCCCGGTCTTTGAGTGATACTGGCGATACGCCTTACCGACATTATTTACTCTGATATAACTCATTATAATTCATCCACCATATCCGCCGCATGCTTGCGGAACATCCTGAAACCGATGACGCAGAAAATAATGGCGAGAGCCAATACTGGCCATAGCGAATACCAGTTGGGGGCCAGATGATAGGCGAAGATGGACTGATAAGATTGCATGATCCGAGTCATCGGGTTATACATCATCAGATTTTTTGCCCATGCAGGTAATGAATTCAGTACATAAACAATGGGTGTGAACCAAAACCAGAATTGCAGCGCAACGCCAACCAGTTGCCCCACATCCCTGAAAAAGACGTTCATCACACCAAGGATCATCCCCAGCCCACCGGCAAACAGGATCTGCAAAAGCAGGACCGGTATCACCGAGAGAAAGAGCCAGCCGGGGAAGTTACCGGTGACAATGATAAAAATTAGAAACAAACTGAAAATAATCGCGAAATTTAGCACCGCCGATAACGTCACGATGATCGGCAGACAGATCTTCGGAAAACTGAGTTTCTTGATCAGATTAGCATTGTTAATAAATACGCTCTGACCTTTATCCAGCATCTCAGTAAATAATCCCCAGGTCAGTACCCCGGAACAGAGATAAATACTATAGGCAAACGACCCGGTATTATCGGGCATTCTTGCCTTCATCACCTCGGAAAAAACCAGGGTATAGACCAGAATCATAGAGAGTGGTTGTAAAACGAGCCATAGTGCGCCCAGCATACTAGTTTGATAGCGCGCCTGAAAATCACGTTTAACACTGCTCCAGATAAATCCCCGATAACGATAAATCGTCGTTAGTAAATCTCTCACCTTATTCCCCGCTTAACAGGTGTAACAGCTCGGTCGTTTTTTCATTCATAAGCGCCACATCAGCTCTGGACTCAACGTTCAGACGCACCACCGGCTCGGTGTTAGACGTGCGCAGGTTAAAGCGCCATTCAGGGTATTCAATACTGATCCCGTCCGTTGTGTCGATGTGTGCAGCCGCCGGCTCATACTGCGCCCGGATGCGGGCGATCGCCTCAGCAGCATTCCTTAGCTTGCGGTTGATCTCTCCCGACGCAGGGAACGCCTTCTGGCGGTCCGCCACCAGCGATTTCAGCGAGCTGTTCTCAGACACAGCAGCTCCGCCACCAGCAGCCACGGGATCATCCCGCTATCGCAGTAGGCGAAATCGCGGAAGTAATGGTGCGCACTCATCTCCCCGCCGTAGATAGCGTCTTCCTGACGCATCCGCTCCTTGATGAACGCATGCCCCGTCTTCGACATCACCGGCTGGCCGCCGTTGCGGGTCACGATGTCTACCGTGTTCCACGTCAAGCGCGGGTCGTGAATGATTTTCGCTCCCGGCTGCTTCTGCAGGAACGCCTCAGCCAGCAGGCCGACAATGTAATACCCCTCGATAAACGACGCCTCGTCATCGAACAGGAAGCAGCGATCGAAGTCGCCGTCAAAGGCAATCCCCATGTCGGCCTGATGCTCGCGCACCGCGTCGGCGGTATCCTGGCGGCACTCCGGCAGCAGCGGATTCGGGATACCGTTAGGGAAATGGCCATCCGGCTGGTGATGCACCTTGATAAAGGTTACCGGCACCCCAGCCGCCGCGAAGCGTTTCTCCACCTCATCAATCACGTGCCCCGCAGCCCCGTTTCCGGAGTTCACCACCAACTTCAGTGGACGGGTGAAGTTCGAGAAGTCCACGTAGCTCATCAGATGGTCAACATACTCTTTCAGTACCGATATCTTGCTCAGGGTCCCGCGACGCGCCGGATCCACTGGCGGGAACTGGTTTTCCTCCGCCAGGCGCTGGATATCCCGCAGGCCGGTGTCGCCGCTGATAGGCTTCGCATTCTCGCGCACCAGCTTCATGCCGTTGTAGTTCATAGGATTGTGGCTCGCTGTCACCTCGATGCCACCATCTACCCCAAGGTGGAAGGTGGCAAAGTAAATCTCTTCGGTACCGCTCAGGCCGATGTCCAGCACGTCGGTACCGGCGTCCATTAACCCGCGGGCCAGCGCCAGCTTCAGCGACTCGCTTGTGAGGCGCACATCGCCCCCCACCACTATCTTCCCGGGTTTAAGAAATTCGCCGTAGGCGCGACCGATACGGTAGGCAATGTCCTCGTTCAGTTCCTCACCCAGTTCACCACGGATGTCATAAGCCTTAAAACAAGTTAACTGTGTCATTCTGCATCTTGTCCCGAAAATAATTAGCAACGACCATACTGGTCTTTAATACGAATAATGTCGTCCTCGCCAAGGTACGCCCCCGACTGGATCTCCAGCACTTCCAGCGGAATACAGCCAGGATTTTCCAGGCAGTGCTCGGCACCAATCGGAATAAAGGTGGACTGGTTCTCGGACAGCAGGAACTGCTTACCGTTGACAGTCACCTGACCGGTGCCGGCGAGAATAACCCAATGCTCGGCGCGATGGTGGTGCATCTGCATCGAGAAGGCACCGCCTGGTTTCACCGTGATGCGGTTGACGTTGAAGCGCGGGGTCTGGACCACTACGTCGCAACGGCCCCAGGGGCGGTAAATCTCACGGTGGCGCTTGTACTCGCTGCGCTGGTTCTGCTTGAGGAACTCGACCGCCTTCTTCACGTCCTGGGAACGCTCGCGATTCATCACCAGAACAGCGTCCTTAGTGCTGACAATCACCAGATTCTCTACGCCAATGGCCGCCACTAGCTTCTCGTCGCTGTTGATGTAGCAGTTTTCGCTGTTGTGTACCCACGCGTCGCCGCTAAGGACGTTGCCCTGCTCGTCTTTCGGGCTGACCTCCCATAGTGCGGACCAGGAGCCGACGTCGCTCCAGTCAGCATCGAGACCGACTACCACCGCATCAGCGGTTTTCTCCATAACGGCGTAGTCCACGGACTCATCCGGGCACTCGCAGAAAATATCATGCGGGATATTGATGAAATCGCTGCCATTATCGGCGGCATTCACCGCAGCCTGGCAGGTTTCCAGGATATCCGGACGGTATTTGGCCAGCTCGATGAGGTATTTCTTGGCGCGGAACATAAACATGCCGCTGTTCCAGTAATACTCCCCGGAGGCGAGGTAAGCCTCGGCGCGCTCGCGGTCCGGCTTCTCCACAAAGCGGGCCACCTGGTATGCGGAATGGGCTCTATCGGTGAGCGCCACGCCGCGCTGAATGTAACCGTAGCCAGTTTCCGGGGCATTCGGCACGATACCGAAGGTGACCAGATGACCTTCATCAGCATACTGCTCGGCGACCCGGATAGCGTCGTGGAAGGCCGACTGGTTATTGATGATGTGGTCGGCGGCGAGAACCAGCATCAGCGGGTCGTCACCGTAGCGGGTGGCCTGAAGGGCCGCCAGGGCGATGGCCGGCGCGGTGTTGCGCCCGACCGGCTCAAGTATAATGTTATTCGACAGCTTATTGAGCTGGCGCAGCTGTTCAGCCACCAGGAAGCGATGTTCTTCGTTACAGATGACCATCGGTTCATGGATTTCAAGACCCGAGAGTCGGGTGATGGTTTCCTGCAGCATGGAGTTCTGCCCGAACAGGCGGAGGAACTGTTTCGGATAAAGCTCGCGTGACATCGGCCAGAGACGACTGCCGGTACCACCAGCCATAATTACAGGAAGTAACATAATGAAATCCTTAAATAAATAATTGTTTTATTTTACTATCAATCAATCGACCAACGGGTTGAATGGCTTTTTTCAGGTACGCTACCGCCATTGGCTATCGCAACCAAAATGCGTAGTGCTCCCGCGCTCCAGGCTAAACGCCACCCTCTTTTGCTTCAGAATGTCGGCAGCCCCTTCACTCAGCGGTCTGAAAAACCATCCTTACGGAACGGGCATCCTGAAAACCTAAAAGCAGAGATATGTCTCAGGGCATATCTCTGCTTTTAATATGTATCTGTTCCTTACCAGGCCACGAAACGCCCCACAATTTCCACATTTGCCGCCAGAGTAACCATCAGGACCTTCTCATTTACGCGGGGCAAAACACATGCTCTCACCGCCATCAAAAAAAACGAATCAAGTGATTTACCGATGCCGGCAACCATCAGAAAGGGGCATTTACGATACGAGGAAAGATAAGAAGAGACATCGTATTCGCCGCCAGAGAAGCAGCGCGCGTTCGGGCTTGACAGCTCTTTGCACACGACGACGGCGTTATGTTGCGACTGGTGGGATAAACGACTCATGCCTCTACACTGCACATTCCACAAAAAAATCTTCGCAGATTATAGCGTTGCATGCTGGGAAAAAAAATATAAAAGCCGACTAATTAATGGATTACTCAAATAATACACATCTTAAACATTTACCAAACCAATTAATTATAATCAATTGATATATAAGTAAAAATGAAGAAAGACATGACATTTTTTTGCCTGGTTGCTAAATAATCTGCTGATAAAAATAACAGATTTGTACAAAATTACGCCATGTTCGCTGTGAGTAATCCCGTTTTGCGACGGTACATACTAACCAATGAGGTGCCTGATTTGATGTATCACCTGCTGGTGCTGTTGCAGGTTCAAATTCTGGATTTAACAACAGTGATAGTGATTCTGCGCACGCGGCATCAGTGAGTTGCGGGGTAGGCGGATGTGATGTTGCTGTCACTTCCGGCAACAACTCATCCGTCATTGCCCGGTGTGCAGGTTTATCGTGCCTACAAATTTTCTCAACATATGTAAGCTGGATAAGATACGCCGGCATCGCATCCGACAAAAAAACGGGCACGGTGTGACCACCCTGCCCGCTTTCTTTTAGCTCAAAAAATCACTTCGCGTTGTAATTACGCAGCGCGTTACGCCCCAGCACAATACCCGCGCCGACCATGCCGCCCAGCAGCACCGCCAGAATCAAGGTGATTGCCTTCTTAGGGCTATCACGACGAATGGGTAACGTAGGTTTCATCACATAGCGGTAAGCGTGAATATCAAGATCATCAACCTTTAAGCTTTCGATATCCAGCAGGTTTTGACGAGTCTGATAGTAGGTTGACGAGAACACCAACGGACGGCTCGCTTCGTGCTTTACCATCGACTCCAGTGCATCACTCCCCAAAAGGAACATGGTATCCTGGGTCACGTCCTGTGTCTGCTGAATCTGCGGCTTTGTCACCTGCGCCTGATTCGCATACTGCAACGCTTCCTGAATTTGACGAATACGCAGCTCTTTTTGCTCCTGAGCGACCACTTCCTGGGTCTTCAGAGAATCCTGCAAGTTTTTCATACGCAGCGCGATGTTGTCTTTCAGATCTTTTTCAAGTTCTTCATTTACCTGGTCGTCAACTTGCTGGATATATTGAGCCAGCTGTTTCTGCGCAGCTTCAGGCGATTGTCCAACATAAGACACCGCTAAAGGTAATGACTGATTTTTAACAGTAGGTTCAATGGTCAGTTTTTCAGGTTCTTCCTGATTATCAAGCGTTTCTGCTAATGCAGAAAATGTCGTGCTGAAGCGACCAATTAAAATCGACTGGATCTCAGACACTTTCGGCGCGGCTGAACCATAAATCACATTTATGGCATTGTTATAACCAGCGATTTGCCCCACATCAGGTTGAGTAACGATAGCTGTGGAAGTCCATTTTTCTTTGGCAACGACCAGATATCCTATTGCCAGGGCAATAGCGACAATGACAGAGATGATGATTGTCATCTTGCCACGCCATAGTTGCACCAGTAAATCAATCAAATCAATCTGTTCCGGGTCAAGGTTTTGCCCAGAAACATTATTATTTTCTACTCTCATCATTACCCTAACGGACGTTATAATTTTAGGTCTGCATAGTGTAGTGATAATCTTAGTGAATACTATAGGATAAATGATAAAAACAATGAATTATTGCACAGGTTACAAAAGACAATCAGGGCGAAACCGCCCTGATCAGAGAAGATTAGTCGCTGCCAAAGAGATCTCGTGTGTAGACTTTGTCTGCCACATCCTTAAGCTCTTCTGCCATACGGTTGGAGATAATAACGTCGGCTTGTTGTTTGAAGGTCGCGAGATCACGTTCCAGGCGAGAGTTGAAGAATGAGTCTTCTTTCATCACCGGCTCGTAAATGATCACTTCAACGCCTTTCGCCTTGATACGTTTCATAATCCCCTGAATGGAAGACGCGCGGAAGTTATCTGAACCGCTCTTCATAATCAGACGATAAATACCCACCACTTGCGGCTTGCGTGACAAAATGGCATCGGCAATAAAATCTTTACGCGTGCGGTTAGCATCGACAATTGCCGAGATCAGGTTATTCGGCACAGACTGGTAGTTCGCCAGTAACTGCTTGGTATCTTTCGGCAGACAATAACCACCATAACCAAACGACGGATTGTTGTAATGGTTGCCAATTCGTGGGTCGAGACAAACGCCTTCGATTATTTGACGGGAATTCAGACCTAAACTTTCTGCGTAGCTATCCAGTTCGTTAAAGTACGCCACGCGCATCGCCAGGTAGGTGTTTGCAAAAAGTTTAATCGCTTCTGCTTCAGTGGAGTCGGTAAACAGGGTCGGGATATTTTGCTTAATCGCGCCTTCCTGTAACAACGCAGCAAAACGTTCTGCGCGTTCTGAACGCTCACCGATGACAATACGTGAAGGATGGAGATTATCGTAAAGGGCTTTACCCTCACGGAGAAATTCCGGGGAGAATATAATATTTTCAGTACGATATTTCTTATGCATCGCTGCGGTAAAACCAACGGGAACCGTTGATTTGATGACCATAACCGCATAAGGATTTATCTCAACTACGTCTTTAATTACTGATTCTACACTGGATGTATTGAAATAATTAGTTTTAGGATCATAGTCGGTTGGAGTGGCGATGATGACATAATCAGCATCCCGGTAGGCTTCATTTTTATCTAATGTGGCATTAAAGTGTATTTTATCTGATTGCAAAAACTGCTGAATTTCCTTATCAACAATAGGAGATATCCGATCATTCAGCATAGCAACGCGTGACGGTAAAATATCTAATGCCACAACCTCATGATTTTGTGCGATTAGAAGCCCGTTTGACAAGCCTACATAGCCAGTACCGGAAATGGTAATTTTCATTTCATGCTCTCAGAATTAACTTAACTGTGAATCATGATGTTTTTAGCATCCTGATAAGAGTTAAAAGTTTTAACGCTACGTTGTAAGATGGTCAACGCAACGAAAAACAATTCAGAATTTCTTTATAAGAATAGCTGATATTTATTAAGTTAATATTAAGCAGTGAAATTTAGTCTATAAGATAATTGGCAAAAAAAAAGCCCGGTGCAATATACGCCGGGCCTCAATTTTATTGTTGGTTAAATCAGATTAATCCAGCCATTCAGTATGGAACACACCTTCTTTATCAATGCGCTTATAAGTATGTGCACCGAAATAGTCACGCTGTGCCTGGATCAGGTTCGCAGGCAGAACAGCGGCACGGTAGCTATCGTAATAGGCAACCGCAGCGGCGAAGGTCGGAACCGGGATACCGTTTTGTACTGCATAAGCAACGACATCACGCAGCGCCTGCTGGTAGTCATCAGCAATTTGCTTGAAGTACGGAGCCAGCAGCAGGTTAGCGATCTGCGGATCTTCGGCATAAGCATCGGTGATTTTCTGCAGGAACTGCGCACGGATGATGCAGCCAGCACGGAAAATCTTCGCGATTTCGCCGTAGTTCAGATCCCAGTTGTACTCTTCAGACGCGGCGCGTAGCTGAGAGAAGCCCTGAGCGTAAGAAACGATTTTGCCCAGATACAGCGCACGGCGAACTTTTTCGATGAACTCAGCCTTGTCGCCTGCTGGCTGCGCTTGCGGGCCAGAGAGAACTTTAGACGCGGCAACGCGCTGATCTTTCAGAGAAGAGATATAACGTGCAAACACAGACTCGGTTATCAGCGACAGCGGTTCGCCGAGATCCAGCGCACTCTGGCTGGTCCATTTGCCCGTACCTTTGTTTGCTGCTTCATCCAGAATCACATCAACCAGGTAGTTACCGTCTTCATCTTTTTTGGTGAAGATATCTTTGGTGATGTCGATCAGGTAGCTGCTCAGTTCACCGTTATTCCACTCGGTAAAAGTCTGCGCCAGTTCTTCGTTGGTGAGGTTCAGGCCACCTTTTAGCAGAGAATAGGCTTCAGCAATCAGCTGCATATCGCCGTATTCAATACCGTTGTGAACCATCTTCACATAGTGACCTGCGCCATCGGCACCAATATAGGTAACGCATGGCTCACCGTCTTCAGCTACTGCGGCGATTTTGGTCAGGATCGGTGCAACCAGTTCATAGGCTTCTTTCTGCCCACCAGGCATGATGGAAGGTCCTTTCAACGCCCCCTCTTCACCGCCGGAAACACCGGTACCGATGAAGTTAAAGCCCTCTGCTGAAAGCTCACGATTACGACGAATAGTGTCCTGGAAGAAGGTGTTACCACCATCAATGATGATGTCACCTTTATCGAGATATGGTTTGAGGGAATCAATAGCAGCATCCGTGCCTGCACCTGCTTTCACCATTAACAGGATGCGACGAGGGGTTTCAAGAGACTCGACAAACTCTTTCACCGTGTAATAAGGAACCAGTTTCTTACCCGGGTTCTCGGCAACAACTTCTTCAGTTTTTTCGCGGGAGCGGTTGAAGACGGAGACGGTATAACCACGGCTTTCGATGTTGAGCGCCAGGTTGCGCCCCATCACTGCCATACCGACGACGCCGATCTGTTGCTTGGACATTACATACTCCTGTCAGGTGTGGTCACCGCGACATACGCGGTTATGCTTGTAAAGCAGATAGTATCAAACAATTAGTAATCTATGTTAGAACTTACTCAAGCTAAGTGTTCATAAATAGAACAAACTAATTCTATTCAAAGAGGACTCATTGATTACATTTCGAATGTTTTTTTAGGACGCATCTTTTTTATCATAAAAAAGCTGCAGAGAAGTAATATGAAACTAATACACTCTACAAGCAGAATCGTCATAGCAGCACCTTTAACACCGTACTTCATTATTAAGAAATACATAGTTGGTATCGATGTCAAAATGCAAACATACGAAACATACAAACCCACTTTATAAAACCCCTGTGACTGAATTATTGCAGTTGTACCACCATTGATACATTTCACACATGCAACAATCAAGAACATCATTATCAAGAAATCATTATTAACATTAGAAATCAATACAAAATGACCCAGGTATTTTATTATAAAGAAATAAACTAATGAACTCAGCACGCCATATGCCACAATACATAACAGGAACTGAAACACCTTAGTAAAAGCATTTTTTTCTTGTAAGTTAATTCGGCAAAATCTTGCATAGGCAACTGTAGAAAATACAGAAGAAACCATAACCAGTGGATCAACCATCCTAAATATCTGGCCATATGCTGCAAGATCCCCTGGGGCAAATGTCTTGAGATAAAAATTATCTATACGGCTATAAATAATTACAACAACAGCTGTAAGACCTATACTTAATGTATATTTATATAAAGAAAGAATTGACATTAGCACATCAAAAGCTGACGTTCTAATAAACCTAAACTTGACACTAACGAATAGTTTTAGTGTAACCAGCGATACGAATAATAGTTCAACACACAGGTAATCCCATGCGTTAAATTTAACGTTTAAAAAATACTGAATAGCGAAGATCGTACACGTTGCAATAGATGCAATTGCGATCGGAAACGTGAGAGATTTATTGGAATTGAGAGATTGAAAATAGCTATTTGAGAAATTAAAAAATAAAGCAACAGGTAAGGCTAACACAATAGGAATATAGACATTATATTGATAACCCTGAACAAAAGAATACAAACAAAACAGTAGTAAAACAATTACTCCAGAAAGAATTTTTTGTGCAAACGTTACATTTAATAGTTTTATTTTATCTGTAGAATCATTATATTTTTTTATAACAAACAGATCCACACCAAAATCAGTAACCACCCGAAGGACTTCGAGAAAACCAACTAAAAAAATGAACTCTCCGCCTACATCTTCTCCTAAGGAACGAGTAATCAGAATTATTGCAAGTGTTTTAAAACCGAAGTAACATATTTTATTAAATAGCGAAAAAATGCCATCGGAGAAAATTTCTTTGATCATGTCATGCCTACTGGTGAGATCCTGGTCGAAAAATAAACCACTTACTGACCATGATAAATTTTATTTTTAACAAGTAATGGAGATATAAGAACAATCGGCAATGATTTTAGAAGAAAAGCCAATGGCAAAATCAGTTCACCACGAACAGCATAAAAAAATCCAGATATCATGGAGATGGCAACAAAGTTTATTATTATCCGTTGATTATTTAGTCCCCATTTAATAAAAAGCATCACCCCTGATAAATACAGTAAATAAATAATCACTCCCAAGTTTAGACTCAGCAACGATGACTCTAACAATCCTGAAGATGACAACGCAATACCAGAGGATACATCACCTAAAACAATTATTGAAAAATCTTTTGCGATTTGTTGATCATCAAGAAAACCAAGACCGCTTAGCGGTAATACTTGTGTGAATACCACAGCGGGATGAAGTTGATCCCATCCTGATGATTGCATATCAAACAAATTCTGCATCCCCCCAAGAGTAGAGGATAGCGAATCTAAAACAATGCCAATATAAATCATAAAATCGATTTGGTACCCTTCACGGAAATACGATACCATCGAGAAGCATAAAAAACCGGCGATGAGAAATATTGGTTTTGAGAGTTGCTTAAATAAATTTCTTACTCTATACTCATTAGAGTACATATATAGTATAAAAATACAAATCACTGAAAAGAAAAACTTATTACGTATTCCAATAGCTAAATCAGATGCAAGTAAAACAAATGCAATAACTTTAATGTAGGTCGGTGTTTTAAAATAAAAAGTGGACAATGACATTACAACTGCAAAACCACTAATAGCACGAATAAAAAATGGAACTTGGGATAGCAATTCTTCGCTTTCAGTATAAATTGCTAAATGCCCTTCTCCTGAATTCAATATAAACATAAGATAAATTAATATTTTGTATAATTGACACAGTGCAACAATAGAAAACAAAATATAAAATAAACTAGTTAAATATCTTTTTTCTTCTTTTATGACAGTCTCTGTTGTTTGCAAGTAAAGGATGGAATTGATCAACATCCCCCAGATACAAATTATTTCAAACCCATGATTTGCGTTTTTAAAATAGTAAAGATAAATCGATGGCAAACCAATAATCAAAGAAAAAACGAATGCAAAAAGTAAGGTTAGTGATAAATAGCGAACTCTATTAATATAATAATAGAACATCAAAACAACTAATAGCGCTGTAGATATAGTGGCTAAAATATCAATATACACTTGCGATACAAATGTATCCGCCCCTCCCCACAAGAAACATGAGGATAGTGAAAGAAATACAGAAAAATATATAGCCAGATGTTTAAACTGTATTTTATTGCACAATAATGAATAATATTGCTTATGCATAGTAATTAGCTTTACTAGTGAAGTAACTCATTTGAAAAATAAGAAACAGTTAATTTTACAATCTCTTATTCGGGATGAACGCAAATAAAAACACCAATGCTAAATATAAACAATTTATAAACAATCTATTACTGAGCGGTTAAATGACAAACCGCTCAAGAGTAGAAAAAAGTTTATATTTTTTTACAAAAGAGTAACTTTATGCAAAACTTCTAACACTAATTTTTCAGCTTTTATTATGTTATCTGCTTCTGCATAGCATCGCAATTCAGGTGCGTTGCCTGACGGTCGCAAATGGATTATTGAACCATCACTTAGTGTCAATCTTAACCCGTCAATTGTATCCACCGATTGTACATGAAGATCGACAAAGCCTATTCTTTCGATAAATTCTTGAGGATTTTCTTGAGCTGACGCAATAATGCTTTTGCTTTTGCTTGTTGCAAAATTTTGAACTCTATTTGAGTAGGTAAATCGTGGTGGCAACTCCGCCAAGAGTTTTGAAATAGTCACATTATTTTTTATAGCCAGTGCCAGTACCATTAAAGCAGGCAAAACAGCATCTCTTGTTGGAAGCGCTTTAATCATACCGCTGTTATAATTTACATCGCTACCTAAAAGATACCCACCGTTAGCCTCAAACCCTGCAACCCTATCAAAACTATTATTCAGAGAATCAAACGCTGAAATGACGTATGGTGAACCAATTTTAGTCAGCGTTACATGATTAAACCACCCGCAAGTCTGAATAACCGTATTACAACTTACAGGTACAGCTACCGCTTCAATATTCATTGCCTTTGAGCAAAATAGTCCTAATATATCACCCCGTAACCAAACGCCATTTTCGTCAGCAACCAAAGGACGATCGCCATCACCATCGGTAGAAAAAATCATATCGAGGTCATACTCAGATGACCAGTGTAAAGCTTTTTCTTCATCTTCTTTTGATACTGCTTCAGTATCAATAGGCACAAACTCATCACTTCTACCAATACTTACAACTTCAGCACCAAGCTTACTGAATATTTCTGAATAAAGATCCCGTCCCGCACTTGAATGTTCATAAATCCCGATACGTTTACCTTTAAATATATTTGAAAAAATTGAAGTGTTTCTCTCGATATAAGTATCAGCGGCACGCTTTGAACATTGTAATTCTGGCAATACAGTTACATCAGGATACTCTTTTTCAGCATGTATAATGCTGTTCTCATTTTCTTTTGAAATTTCCCCGTCTGGACGATAGAATTTCAAACCATTTCTATCAAATGGAATATGACTTCCAGTAACCATTATTGCAGGAATCCCATCGGCAATCGCTTGATTTGCCAAAGCTGGAGTTGGAATTACACCGTAGTAAATAGGTTTAATACTACATTCCAACAATGCTGCTGCGCAAGCTTGTGCCATAGCATAGCTGCTTGGGCGATTATCTATTGCGAGCGCAACCTCTTTAAAAGAAAAATCCTTCATCATTACATCGATAAAAGCATAAGTGAATGCAGCACACACGTTGGGTGTAAAATCTTTCACTAATCCACGAGCACCACTTGTACCAAATGCAATTCCGCTATTTTTAATTACATCATTGGTAATATTCATATAATTATTTATCCTCAACACGACCATATTTATCACTTAGGCGCACAATATCATCATCACCTAGATATACACCCGACTGAATCTCAATTACTTCTAATGGTATCTTTCCTGGATTTTCCAAGGTATGAACTGTGCCAATTGGTATGAAAGTTGACTCATTTTCAGTGACGAAAAAAGTGCGTTCGCCGCAAGTCACCTTTGCAGTACCAGCGACAACCACCCAATGCTCAGCTCGATGATGATGCATTTGTGTTGAGAGACATTCACCAGGCTTAACGGTAATACGCTTTACCTGATAACGGTCGCCACGTTCTACAGAATCATAACGTCCCCAAGGACGATAGACTTCGCGATGGGATATATGTTCGCTACGTTTTTGCTTTTTAAGAATTTCGACAATCTTCTTTATGTCTTGTACGTTGTCTTGCTGTGCTACCAGGAGCGCATCTTTAGTTTGAACTATAATAAGGTTATTAACTCCTACAGTGCTGATCAGTGAACCTTCAGAGTAAATGTAGTTGTTCCTGCTGTTATAGTTAATTACATCGCCATGCGATACGTTTTCATGTTCATCTTTCTCTGATATTTCCCAAAGTGATGTCCATGAACCGATGTCACTCCAGTCAGCATCAAGTGGAATAACTACACAATCCTGAGTTTTTTCCATTACCGCATAATCAATTGACTCATCGGGACATTCTGCAAAGACATCAGAATTTAATCTGATAAAATCTAGATCAGTACTAGCACTGGAAAGCGACTCTTTACACGCTGCTAAAATATCAGGGCGAAATTTTTTCAATTCATCTAAATATACGCTCGCCTTGAACATGAACATACCACTATTCCACAAATAGCATTTTTGTTCGAGATAATTTTTAGCCGTTTCTAAATCAGGTTTTTCGACGAAAGAATTTACTTTAAATACAGAGTTTTTAACTTGTTCGCCCTTTTTAATATAGCCATACCCAGTTTCAGGTTTGGTCGGGACGATGCCAAAAGTCACTAACTTATTGTCAACGGACTCTTGTTCTGCAGCTAAAACAGCTGCATGGAAGGCTTCAATATCCTGAATAGCATGGTCAGCAGCAAGAACCAGCATATGATGATCGCCATGGAGTTCTAGAGACTTTAGAGCAGCCAGCGCAACGGCGGGCGCAGTATTTCTACCTACAGGTTCTAGAATAATCTGGAAGTCATCCACACCGAACTGTCGCAATTGTTCAGCAACAATAAATCTATGCTCATTATTGCTAACAATGACAGGAGGCAAACAATTTAATCCATCAAGTCTCTTCAACGTTTCCTGGAGCAAACTATTTTCATTAATCAATGATAAAAATTGTTTCGGGTATAACGAACGCGAAAGAGGCCATAAGCGAGTACCAGAACCACCGGCCATAATAATTGGGATAATCATTTTATTTAACAGACTCCTTAATTTTCTGGATATATGGGCTCAATTTAGCTTCCCATGAAAAATTCTCACCGATAAACTTTTTCGCAACTAATGCTGTTTCGGTATATTTATCCAGATTTGTTATAAAATAATTTAATACACGTAAATATTCTTCTTTTGTATTGGCAACATAAATCTCCTTACCCTCCTCTGCTCCCAAGCCTTCAAAGCCTACAGTAGAAGAGATACAAGGTAATCCCAACGCCATATATTCAAGTACCTTATTTTGGATACCTGCCCCTAATCTAATAGGACATACACCAATATGCCCATCAGCTGCTGCATAAGTTATGCTATCAACTTCACCTGTGACAACAACGCCAGGCTGGCTTTCTAACCAACTCTTATCTTTATCTGTAATACGTCCGATGACCTTAAATTCAAAATTACCATGCTTGTTAAGAAATGGTAAAACTTCCTTGGTGAACCATCTCACACCATCCATATTTTGCAAAGAATATAAATTACCTATAAATACAAGGGTTATCTTTTTATCTTTAGCTATTTTTCGTTCTGAAAAAGGTAAGCTAACGGCATCAACACCATTTCCACAGACTAATACATTATTCGGACGGTCTGGATATAAATAATCGGAGTCAACCTGTGATACCAAAGTAGTCAAGCTGAACTTGTTATTTATAGTTCGCTCATATCGTTCGAGTCTTTTTTGTTCAAAAGAATATACAAATGTTTTTAAACTCAATAAAGATGCTTTTTCCTTTACTCGTTTATAATTAAGTGAAATGGCATCGGTCATCTCTAAAAAATTTATATCTTTATTCTCTTTCACATAATCACCAACCCTTATCAAATGTGAAAGAGTTGCAGAATGTTCAGGTAATAACTGCTTAAGTTTATCTTCAAATTCTTTAGATTTATAATACCCAATCTGTAGGGGAGTATTTGAAAACAAAGAGAATATGACATTTAAAATAGATTTTTTCTTTGAAAGATATACTCTGTGAACACTACTAAAAACTTCACGATCATATTCATAGTTGAGCTCTTCGCGTTTATCACACAGACTCAGCAACGTAAGATCATAATGCTTAGACAGTTCTTTACAGATCTTATAGATACGTAATCGATCCCCACCAATGACAGGAAACGGGAACCGTGGAGTCAAAACTAATATCTGTTTCTTATTTATATCAATATTACTCATAAATCTTTCTCAATTCATTTTCAAATAAAATATGTTCATGCAGAGCTTTCCTTTCGACACTGGGTGAATTATCTACCAAGTATGAATAGACTTCATAATACTCAGAATAGTAAGTATAAAAGAAAATATTCGAATCCTTTTGTTCGCGGAAAGCAGAGATCCGTGTGCATATAACATTTTTGCATGTGAGTTTTGCTTCAGCTAAAGTCCTTCCATACCCCTCGGCAAGCGAATGAGCCCAAACAATTTTAGAATTACAATATAGTTTGACGACTTCCTCTAAAGAAACAAAACCAATAATTTCAATTTCTTTATCTGTATCCCGCCCATCAATTAAGTCGTTAACCTTGCTAATACCATTCCCACAACCTAATATTTTTAATGGTATTCTTTCTTCCCTTGGGATTGAAAAATAATAGTCCAGAGCTGTGCCTAGATCCTTATTATCCCCTAAACCTGAAACTAGAAGTAAATATCCAAGATCTTTTATTTCGGTAACATTAGCAATTTTCTCAAATGAGAAAAATGGATTTGGGAGCAGGATAGATTCTATACACTTAAATAGCGATATTCTCTTAGATACTCGCTGAGTGCTTTGAGAAATAAATATTACTTTCTTTGCTAAAAAAGATGAAAAATAAATACAGACTTTCACATAAATGGCAGCAAGATTTCGTTTATTTTTCTTAAGACTAATGAAGTCATGAATTATAACAATTGCCTTACCTAATAACAAGTCAATGATGGAACTACTATTATAGGGATATATA
>SKEE01001018.1_pt1 | contig 25518 bp, 22 predicted proteins | sample 4826661 | NCBI WGS metagenome assembly SKEE01 (sample SAMN11008817, study PRJNA524170) | human gut metagenome | biome: Human fecal sample; material: Feces; isolation source: fecal sample from pouch patient p20 | host: Homo sapiens | place: Israel: Tel-Aviv | collected 2016-11-14
GCTTGCATAATCTTCTGACTTGTTATGATAATGCAGGAAAAACGTTCATTATTGGGAGAGAATATCTTTCACTTTCTTATTTTTATATTAATACAAAAATAGTAATAGGTAAAATACATTACATACCAGTTTTTATATAGGTAAAATGCAACACTATTTTTCAGAATTTTCTTTATATTTCCTTATTCCAGACACTCTTTTAATGTACGCAAAAATTCCCTGGAAGCCCTTGAAAGTTTCTCATCAGCAGGATAAGCAGCCACCAGCTTCCAGGACGCTCCCAGTTCTTTATCCAGCGGATAACAGCTTAATCCCTCTGTCCCCGAATACAGCGTCATATAAGACTTTGGCAGAAAAGTAGCTCCCATTCCCCCTGCCGCCAGACGTTTGGCTGTTTCCATGCTCTTTGTAGTGCAGCAGATATCCGGCCGGATCCCGGCTTTTCTTAAGATCTCATCTGCCACCTGGCGCAGTTTCTGTCTGCTTGCCACCATAACAAAGGGGATCTTTTTCAGTTGCCTTATATCTTCTGCCTTTAACGACTTTTCCTCTGACAGCGATACCTGTGACTGAAAAATTTCCGGCACTGCAAGATAAAAAGGATCCTCAGAAAATTCATCATAGCATACTTCATCCAATGCTTTCTGAAAATGCATAATGCAGAAGTCCACTTTATGAGACAGCATCATTTTTTCCAGTTCCTGGGAATTATTTTCACGGATAAATACCTTTACCCCCGGATAGCGCCTGCGAAACACAGGAACCACTACAGGCAGGATACAGGCCCCCAGGTTCATAGGGATGCCGATGGTTACTGTTCCTTTTTTCAGTTCCCGGTATTCTCCCAGTTCTTCCCGCATTTCCTTCCAGAGTTTCCATACTTCCTCTAACTGTTCTAATAGCTCTGCGCCCGCTTTTGTCTCCTCTGCCCCCCTCCGGTCTCTCTGAAAGATCTTAAATCCCACTTCCTCTTCCACTTCTTTTAAGACCTGGCTTAAGGAAGGCTGGGCAATAAAAAGAGTTTCCGCTGCCCCGGTAATACTCTTATTTTCCCGGATACATAAAAGATAACGGATCTCATTTTCCGACCAGATCCGTTTTTCCTTTATTTCCTGCAGGCTTTTTAAGATCCTCTCCCCATAAGAAAGCACGGTTTCTCCCTCGGAAGTAGGGACCATTCCTTCCCGTATCCTGCGAAACAGCTGACAGCCCAGTTCATTTTCCACACTTTTAAGTCCCCTGGTAAGGGCAGAAGGCGTCCTGTCCACACAGGCCTCTGCCCCCCGGATCGTACCAGTCCGTGCGATCTCCCTGATGAAAATAAGCTGCTGTTGGTTCATAAGGCCCTCCTTCTGGTTTATTTGCTCTTAAACTCTTTCTTAAACCTCATTTTACCATATATCCGTCTGACTTCCCAGACCTGTAAAAGAATGTGCCTCGGTGTATACCAGGGAGTTCCAACGGAATTTCCTAGTATACACAAAACAGGCGCATCTTCCTGTTACGGAAGAATACGCCTGTTTTTATATATCACTTACCTATTTTATACGATTTCATTCACTTGCCATGCTTATGTATGCTGTTTTACTCTGCTACTGCCTTAAATGCCTCATCCAGATCTTCAATGATATCGTCAATGTTCTCAGTACCGATAGAAAGACGGATGGTGTTCGGGTAGATGCCCTGCTCTTTCAGCTCTTCTTCTGTCAGCTGTGCATGAGTAGTAGAAGCTGGGTGGATAACCAGAGACTTAACATCTGCTACGTTTGCAAGTAAGGAGAACAGTTCCAGGTTGTCGATGAAGTCCTTTGCCTTCTGTGCATCGCCCTTGATCTCAAAGGTGAAGATAGAACCGCCGCCATTTGGGAAGTACTTCTTGTACAGTTTCTGCTGCTCTGGATCAGTTGATACAGATGGGTGATGAACCTTTTCTACCTGTGGATGGTTATTTAAGTACTGAACTACCTTCAGTGCATTTTCTACATGACGCTCTACACGAAGGGACAGTGTTTCCAGTCCCTGCAGGAAGAAGAACGCATGGAATGGGGATAAAGTTGCTCCGGTATCACGAAGTAAGATAGCGCGGATCTTAGTAACAAATGCTGCCGGTCCTACTGCCTTTACAAAGCTTACTCCATGGTAGCTTGGGTTTGGCTCAACTAAGGACGGGAACTTGCCGCTTGCTTCCCAGTCAAACTTACCGCTGTCTACGATCACACCGCCAATGGTGGTTCCATGTCCGCCAATGAACTTAGTAGCTGAATGTACAACGATGTCAGCACCGTATTCAATTGGGCGAACCAGATATGGGGTTGCGAATGTATTATCAACTACTAACGGGATCTTATGTGCATGTGCGATCTGTGCCAGTCTTTCAATATCAACTACATCAGAGTTAGGATTTCCCAGAGTCTCTACGTGGATCGCCTTGGTGTTTTCCTGGATGGCTGCCTCAACCTGCTCGTAGTTAAATGGATCAACGAAAGTGGTCTTGATGCCGTACTCTGGAAGAGTGTGGGCAAACAGGTTGTATGTACCACCGTAAATGTTCTCAGCTGCTACAATGTGGTCACCTGCATGTGCCAGGTTCTGGAAAGTATATGCGATAGCTGCTGCACCGGAAGCTACTGCTAAAGCTGCAACGCCACCCTCTAAGGCTGCAATTCTCTTTTCAAATACATCTTCTGTTGGGTTGGTCAGACGTCCGTAAATATTTCCGGCATCGGTCAGTCCAAATCTTGCTGCTGCATGATCGCAGTTGCGGAATACATAGGAAGAGGTCTGGTAGATCGGTACGGCTCTTGCATCGGTTACCGGGTCTGGCTGCTCCTGTCCTACATGAAGCTGTAATGTCTCAAATTTAAAGTTTCTTTCATCGTAAGATTTCTTTCCCATGTTATTGTCCTCCTGGATTAAAAATATATCAGTCATTTACCTACTGTTTTTGTTTGTTTTTGTTTATGGACAAATAATAACACTACTTTTTCCATCTGTCTAATACACAAAAAAAAGAGCCCGTTATAGTTTTTACCTATAGCGGGCATCTTCATTCTTATATTTCCGTATCTCATCCAGATATTTCTGGCCCAAAGGACTGATGGCTACTCCCTTGCGGCACAGATACCCAATAGTCATCACTTCGTCAGACTCCAATGGCACTGCACAGTAATCACCGCCATTTAATTCCTCGCAGATAATACCGGAGCAAAGAGTATAGCCATTTAAGCCTTTCATCAGGTTTAACATGGTTGCACGGTCATTGGCACGGATCAGCTGCTTATATTCATAAGTAGAAAGGACTTCTTCTGCAAAATAGAAGGAATTATTGTTTCCCTGCTCAAACGCCAGACATGGATAGGGCTGCAGATCATCCATAGTAACAGACTCTCTGGATGCCAGTGGATTTCCCTTCCACATATAGGCATAGATCCCGCAATCCAGAAGCCTGTGAAATTCCAGCCCGAACTCTGTAAACAGCTTTGTCAGCACCTTGCTGTTAAAATCATTAAGATATAAAATGCCGATCTCACTTTTAAAGTTCTTCACATCTTCGATCACTTCGTAGGTCTTGGTCTCATGAACTGCAAATTCATACTTGTCCATTCCAAACTGGCGCACCATTTCCACAAAGGCCTGGACAGCAAAGGAATAATGCTGCATGGACACACTGAACTTCTTGCGCACATTTTCTTTTTCAATGTACTTGGACTCGATCAGGCGGTACTGTTCCACCACCTGTCTGGCATAGCCTAAAAATTCCTCTCCTTCCGGCGTCACAGTAATACCACGGTTGGTACGCTTAAAAAGCTCCACGCCAATCTCATTTTCCAGCTCTTTAATAGACGCGGAAAGACTTGGCTGTGTGATAAACAGGCTGCGGGCCGCTTCGTTCATGGATTTGGTATCTGCCACTGCAATGGCATATTTCATCTGCATTAAGGTCATTTGTGAAAAACTCCTTTATCATTCGGGATTTAACATTCATACTGCGCCACTTGTTTTTCTTTTGGACAAATTATAGGCTAATCAGGTAACGTTGTCAACGCTCCTGAAATTCTCATTTATGATACCAAATTGCTACGTGCTTTTGACACTTGTATCATTCACATTTCGTTCATAAATCATTCAAAAAAGTGTTACACAATGAACACGATTTCTTCATCTTTTCTTTTTATACTTTAGTCATAGATGAGAGACAGAGAAAACAAACAAAAACCTCATCTCCTGAAAATTTTTAATACCTAACTAAGCTTACAAGATTTTTTTCATAATACTCGAGCTGGTAAGATTTTATCAGCTCTCCTCCCTTTTAATAATACTTTTTTCCGGAAAAGGCACCTCAAAACGAGGTGCTTTTTCTAGTCTGCTCTTCCTAAATATACCGATCCGGATATTCAACTTCCCCTGTTAAAAATAAAAGAGCCGTCAGATTAAAAAATGCCATCAGTCCATTCCACAGATCCGACAGCATCCATACTGCTTCCAGCCTGATACAGCCTCCTGCAAATACTGCTCCTAAAAATAAGACCGGATAGATCCTGGAAAAAAGAGACAGATCTTCTATTGCCTGCTGTCCCAGGTAATACCATGCGATCACAGTGGCAAAAGCAAATACCACCATGGAAATACTGATAAACCATTCTCCTATGACTCCCAGTTTTGCAGAAAAACAGGCAGCAGCCAGGGCCGCTCCTGTAAGAGAAAGTGTTTCCGTATCTCCCTGTGTGGTACACAAGATGACCAGTGCTGTAAGGCTGCACAAAACTACCGTATCAAAAAACACCTCAAACATAGCCCACATTCCCTGTTCTTCTGGTGTTGTATGTTCTGCCGGTCCATGAAGGACTGCCAAAGTGCCAAGCCCTGCCTCATTGGAAAAAACGCCTCTGGATATACCATAACGGATACTTTTACTGATGCCAAAGCCCGCTATGCCGCCTGAAACCTGCCGGATCCCAAAAGCAGACTGAAAGATCCTTAAAAATGCATCTGGTATACGGTCTGCGCATAATAAAAGTACCAGCAGGGAAAATAAAATATAGATCCCGGAAGCCAGAGGCAACAGGTATTCTGCTGCTTTGCCGATCCGTTTTATCCCACCTAAGATAACGGCTCCCGTAAGCAGCGCCAGAATACCGCTTCCTAACACCGACGGGATTCCCCAGGTAAATTCCAGTGTCTCTGCTGCTGAATTTGCCTGTACCATACTTCCCATTCCAAGGGCACACAGAAAGCAGAAAAAGCTGTAACATGCTGCCATAAAAGGGATACCCAGCCCTTTTTTCATATAGACAAAGGGGCCGCAGATCCATTTTCCCCTGTTGTTCTTAAAACGGTACCGGACTCCCAGATAGGTTTCCCCATAAGCAGTGGCCATACCGATCAGTGCGGAGATCCACATCCAGAACACGGCTCCCGGACCACCGGATACAAGAGCGGCTGCCACACCTGCAATATTACCGGTCCCCACCGTTGCTGCAAGGGCGGTACAGACCGACTGGAACTGTGTAATTCCATGGTGGGCCCCGGCAGCACCTGTACTTTCATCGCCCTCACGTTCCTCTCCCCATAAGCTTCCGGCAGTTGCCTTCCACCAATATCGAAATCCCCGGATCTGAAAGAAACGGCAGCGCACCGATAACACCAGTCCCACAACCAGAAACACCCCCACCGTCCACGGCCCCCATATGATCCCATGCACCATTTCCAGAACTTTCATATGCGCCTTATTTATGCCTCACTGCAACCTTCTTATGAGGTTTTTATGCACTGTTTTTCCCTTCTATGCCTGCTTTATCCACAAAAATATGGTATAATGTAAAGAGCGCAGGAACCTGCGTGGCCCCACAACGCCATCAACACCCGAAAGGAGGCCCCACAACCATGCCCGGCTTCACCACCCACTACATTCTCGGTATGAAGGCATACAATGACATGCCTCAGAACAACTTAAAATTCATCATTGCAAAATACCGCTGGCTCTACCAGCTTGGTCTTCAGGGACCGGATATGTTTTTTTATAATCTGCCTGTTTTGCGCCACAGGGATCACCGCAACGTAGGCTCCTATATGCATGAACACCATGTAAATGACTTTTTCCGCTGCGCATTCACCCGTCTTTCAAAAATTGAGTCCCGGCAGCAGCGTGAGGAAGGCCTTGCTTTCTTATGCGGTTTCATCAGCCATTATATTGGCGACTCTATCTGCCACCCTTATGTATATGGCCGCATCCACTATGACGCGGAGCATCCAACAGCCGCCTGTCACGGCTTACATGCCAGGCTGGAAAATGACATTGATGCCCTGTTATTGATGAAATACAAAAAGAAAAAGCCGTCCCAGTTCAACCAGGCGGCTACCATCTGTTTAAACGGCATGGAAACACAGTTTATCTCTCGTTTCCTCTCCTCCTGCTTAAATGACGCCTTCTATCCTTTAAGCAGCAAAAATCATTATCAGGTATCCCCGGGAATGATCCACCGTTCTATCCTTGCCCTGCGTCTGGGCTGCCGGACACTTTCCGACCCAAACAGCCAGAAAAAGAACTGGATCGAATACGTAGAGTCCCTGTTTTTAAGAAATCCTTTAGCTTCCAGTAAAATGGTAACCGATGTGGTAGAAGACCCTGTATGGAGCCTGAACCTGCGCCATGAGACCTGGTGCAATCCCTGGGACAAGAGCATTGCTTCCCAGACCTCTTTCCCCGATCTGTTCCGCCAGTGCCTTGCAAAACATGCCACCATCTACTATATGATCAACACTTTGATGGAAGAAAATAATATTCGCCCAGCATCCTTTGACCGGATACTGGACGAACTTGGAAATTATTCTTATCACAGCGGTCTTCCCTGCAACGACGAGGAAGACTGACGCATCATAATTCTTATAGCATTACCGCTGTCCATAATAAGCGCCCGGGCCATGCTTGCGCAGATAATGTTTATCCTGCAGGCACTTAGGCGCTTCTTTTACGTCTGGATTTAAACGCTCACAGCGGGCTGCCATTTTAGCAACTTCTTCCAGTACTACTGCATTGTGTACTGCCTCTGCCGCATCTTTTCCCCAGGTAAAAGGACCATGATTTTTACACAGAACACAGGGAACTGCCACCGGATCCAGTTTTCTTTCTTCAAACAGATCCGCGATCAGAACTCCTGTATTTCTTTCATAATCCTTTAATTCTTCCTCTGTCAGGTTTCTGGCACAGGGAACTGCCCCGTAAATATAATCTGCATGGGTGGTTCCGTAACACGGGATGTCTCTTCCGGCTTGTGCCCAGGAAGTAGCCCATGGACTGTGGGTATGTACGATACCACCGATCATCGGAAAACGGTTGTACAGTACCAGATGGGTCTTTGTATCAGAAGACGGATTTAATTTTCCCTCTACCTGATTTCCCTCCAGGTCCATAACCACCATATCTTCCGTTTTCATTTTATCGTAATCTACCCCTGAAGGCTTGATCACAAACAGTCCCTTTTCCCTGTCAATAGCAGAAACATTTCCCCAGGTAAAAGTGACCAGACCATACTTTGGAAGCTGCATATTGGCTTCATATACTTTCTGTTTTAATTCTTCCAGCATTTATTTCCATCCTTCCACTGCGCCCTTTTCAGCTGCCAGTCCTTTGATATAATCCTTCATAAAGCTGTCAAAGCCCTCTACATCCTCTGCATCCGGCTCCATTACTTCTTCTTTGGCATCCGCAAATACATACTGGTTCAGATAATCAGAAAGGCTTTCCCCTTCTTTCTTATCTTTTCTGTAAGCTGCTAAAAGAGCAATGCCCCAGGCGCCGCCCTCTCCTGCTGTCTCCATAACAGCAACAGGTACATCTGCTGCAGCAGCCATAATGCGCTGTCCAACACCTTTTGTCTTAAAGAAACCGCCGTGTCCCATTAATTTGTCCAGAGACACATTCTCTTCTTTAAACATAATGTCCATGCCATATTTAAGGGTTGCAAGGGAACTGTATAAATGAGTCCTCATAAAGTTAGCCAGTGTCAGTTTGCTGTCCGGTTTTCTCATAAATAGAGGACGTCCTTCTTCAAAACCTGTGATCGGCTCTCCGGAAAGATAACCATAAGACATAAGGCCGCCGCAGTCAGCATCCCCTTCCAGGGCTTTTCTGTAAAGATTGCCAAATAAAGTATTTTTATCCACTTTCTGGCCCATCATCTCATAAAACTGCTCAAACAGTCCTACCCAGGCATTCAGATCCGAAGTACAGTTGTTGCAGTGGACCATTCCTACCAGATGACCGTCAGGTGTAGTTACAAGGTCGATCTCCTCATGGACCTTCTTTAAGTTCTCTTCCAGGACTACCATGGCAAATACGGAAGTACCGGCAGATACATTTCCTGTACGGACAGCTACACTGTTTGTAGCAGTCATACCGGTTCCTGCGTCTCCCTCTGGCGGACAAAGTGGGATACCTGCCTGAAGCATTCCGCTTTCATCTAAAAGGGCTGCTCCTTCTTCTGTAAGACTTCCCGCATCTTCTCCTGCAGTAAGGACCTGAGGCAGGATACCGGATAATTTCCAGGAATATCCTTCCGGCTCCATCAGTGCCTCAAACTTGCGGACCATTTCTTTCTCATACTGGCCATCTGCCGGATCGATTGGGAACATTCCTGAGGCATCTCCTACGCCTAAAACCTTCTTTCCTGTCAGCTTCCAGTGGATATATCCAGCCAGAGTGGTGAAGAAATCCAGCTTTGACAGATGTTCTTCTTTGTTTAACACTGCCTGGTATAAATGGGCAATGCTCCATCTTTGCGGAATATTATAATCAAACAGTTCGGTCAGTTTCTTTGCAGCTTCCCCTGTAATGGTATTTCTCCAGGTTCTAAATGGCACCAGCAGTTCTCCTGCTTCATCAAATGCCATATATCCGTGCATCATGGCACTGATACCCATAGAGCCGATCTGTGTAAGTCCCACTCCATACTGCTTTTTTACATCTGCTGCCAGATCCTGATAGCAGGAACGCAGGCCTTTCCAGATATCCTCCAGGGAATAGGTCCAGATCCCGTTTTCCAGGCGGTTTTCCCACTCGTAACTTCCCTGTGCAACAGGGGCGGTGGTACTGTCAACCAGTACCGCCTTGATCCTGGTAGAACCAAACTCGATCCCCAGAGATGTTCCCCCGTTTGTTATGTCATTTCTTATTTCTTCTACACTGCGACCCATAGCTCCTTCTTTCTTCCTGATCAGTGGAACTTATAATAAGCCTCATTCCAGCGCAGTTCATTGCGCAGCTGACGGATATTTGTATCTTTGTCAATATAAACGGTTTCAATTCCCATTGCATTGGCCCAGTCTCCCATCTGCTCTGCAGTCAGGTCATAGGAAAAAGCAGTATGGTGCGCGCCGCCTGCATAGATCCATGCTGCAGCCCCTGTTTCAAGAGATGGCTCCGGAGTCCAGAATGCAGTTGCTACCGGAAGTTTCGGCATTGGTTTTTCTGCCTTCTTTACTTCCACATCATTGATGATCAGACGGAAGCGGTCTCCCAGGTCAATAAGGGAAGTTGCAATACCATGTCCTTCCTTTGCAGTAAATACCAGACGGGCCGGATCTTCCCTGTTGCCCATGGAAAGCGGGCACTCTTTAATGGAGATCTTTCCATCTGCGATGGTCGGGCAAACCTCTAACATATGAGCCTGAAGGATACCTTCTCTTCCTTTTACCAGGTTGTATGTATAATCTTCAAAGAAGCTGGTTCCCTTTGCATCCTTTGTTCCTGCTGCCATGATCTTCATCAGACGTACCATTGCCGCTGTCTTCCAGTCACCTTCTGCGCCAAATCCATAGCCTTTTTCCATCAGTCGCTGGATCGCAAGTCCCGGAAGCTGCTTTAAGCCGCCCAGATCACCAAAATGGGTTACGATCGCCTGATAATTGTTGGCATCTAAGAACCGTTCAAAGCCCAGCTCGATCTGTGCCTGTACAGCTACATGACGGCGGAATTCCTTTTCATCCCTGCCTTCTAAGAGGATGTCATATTTATCATAATATTCTTCTACCAGGGCATCTGTATCTGCCTGTGAAACAGCGTCTACCGCTTCTACGATCTCATTTACAGGATAAGCATCTACTTCCCAGCCAAATTTGATCTGTGCCTCTACCTTATCACCGTCTGTAACTGCTACGTTGCGCATATTATCGGCAACACGCATTACACGGATATGGGAAGACTCCATTACTCCGATGGCTGTACGCATCCAGGAAGCCAGCTGATCCTGTACTTTTTCATCTGCCCAGTGGCCTACGATCACTTTTCTTTCAATCCCCATACGGGTCACAATATGTCCATATTCTCTTCCGCCGTGGGCAGACTGGTTTTCATTCATGAAATCCATATCAATGGACTCATAAGGGATCTCCTGGTTAAACTGGGTATGCAGATGGCATAAAGGCTTGTGATATTCCTGTAATCCCAGGATCCAGCTTTTAGCCGGTGAAAAAGTATGCATCCAGGTGATAACGCCTGCGCACTCCGGATCCTGATTTGCTTCGTTAAATGTCTTCCGGATCACTTCATTGGTGATCAGAGTCGGCTTCCATACAAGCTCAAATGGAAGTCTTCCGCTCTTATTCAACTCTTCTACTATGATCTGTGAATGTTTCGCTACATGAGCCAGACACTCATCTCCGTAAAGATCCTGTGAACCGGTACAAAACCAAAATTTATATTTTTTCTCCGTCATCAGCATAGCAAACTTCTCCTTATTTTTCTACATTTTTCTATTTTTTCTACTTCTTTTTCTTCATCATGGCAAGAACAGACTGGAGTACAATGAAGAAGCATAACAGAGCTGCAATGGTAATACGTGTCCACCAGGAAGATAAGGTTCCCTGGAAGGTGATAAAGGCTTCGATGGTTGCCTTGATCAGTACACCAAATAAGGTTCCAAATACATTTCCCACACCACCGGTAAGAAGGGTTCCACCGATAACGGAAGAAGCAATGGCATCCATTTCAAAGCCCTTTGCCTGCTCTACGAAACCGCCCAGTGTGTTTAAGCAGAATAAAATACTTCCAACGCCGCAGAGGAAACCGTCTAATACATAGGCTTTTAATTTGACCCTGCGTACATTTAAGCCCATCATCAGGGCTGACTGCTCATTTCCGCCTACTGCATAAATGCTGCGTCCAAACTTGGTATATTTTAACATGATAAATGCCAGTACCAGAAATACCAGAGCGATCACAACGGTAGGATACATATAAGGATAGACCATAACGCCCTTTTTGTTCAGGTAGCCGCCAAATGGCAGATACAGCTTCATTTTTGCCCATGCCATAAAGGTCTCATTGGTAATACTGATCATATCTTTGGAAATGATGGCAGTCATACCTCTGGCAAAGAACATACCTGCCAGTGTTACGATAAATGGCTGGATATCCATGTAGGCAACTAAAAATCCCTGGACCAGGCCAAATACAATGCCTGTCACCAGAACAATGATCACTGCAGGAACTGCACCAATACCGCCTTTTTCCATCATCCAGGCAAGCATCATACAGCCCATAGCCACGAAAGAACCAACGCTGATATCAATACCGCCGGTGATCATAACAACAGTCATGCCGATACCGATAACGATCAGTCCTGCATTGGATATAAACAGGTTTAAGAAGTTCTGTGTCTTGGAAAAGCCCTGTGCGTTAAACAGCACACAGCCGATCCCGTACATAATAAAGAACAGCAAAATGGTAACAAGCAGCAGGAAACTGTTCTGTTTTAATTTCATTTTACCTTTCATGTCATGCTGCCTCCTTTCCTGCTTTTATCTCTTTCTTCTGTAACAGAGATTTTCTCCATCTTGCAAAACCTGGAGACTGGAGAGCTACAATGATAACAACTACGATAGCCTTATAAACAGGCACCTGGTCAGAAGAAACATGCATTGCATACAGGGTAGTTGTAAGTGCCTGGATGGTAAATGCACCGATCACGGAACCTGCCAGTGAAAATTTTCCGCCGCCTAAGGAGTTTCCGCCAATGGCAACTGCCAGAATGGCATCCAGTTCCATGTTAAGACCAATGTTGTTGGCATCTGCAGAATAAATACGGCTGGAAGCGATCAGGCCTGCAAGGCCGGAACACAGGCCGCAGTACGCATATGTAAGGAAAATGATAAGAACGGATTTAATACCTACTAACTGGGATGCTCTCTTGTTGATACCTACAGACTGGATGTACATGCCCAGGGCTGTTTTCTTTAAAAGCAGCGAAGTAAGGGCAACTACCAGCACTGCCACGATAAACGGGGTAGGAACCGGAAATCCCGGGAAAGAAGCGCCCAGTACACGGTAACTGTCTACACGCACATAGGTGATCTGTCCGTCTGTGATCAGCTGTGCAATACCTCTGCCTGCTGTAAACATGATCAGAGTTGCCACCATAGGCTGGATATTTAACTTTGATACTAAAAATCCGTTAAAACAGCCAATGGCTGCGCCTACTACCAAAGCTGCTATAAAGCCAAGGATCAGTGGATTTGCATAAGCAGTAGCTGCTCTCTCTCCACCTGTAAGGATGTTACAGCATACAGCTGCACTTACTGCCATAATAGCGCCTACGGAAATATCCGTTCCTGCTGAGGAAGATACTACCAGGGTCATTCCTACTGCCAGGATCACAAGTTCGGAGGCACGGTTGATGATATCGATCATATATCCATAGAGAACGCCATCACGGATCTCAATGGAAAAGAAGTTCGGTGTTGTGATGATATTTACCAGCAATACCAGTGCCAGGCAGAAAATAGGGAGAAATAATCTCTGGGATGTTATGTTTTTTAATGTTTTATTTTTCATGACTACTGCCCTCCTGCAATGGTTGACATAATGGAAGACTGGTTCATTTCATTTCCGGAAAGTTCTCCTACCTTTGCACCGTCACGCATAACCACCATGCGGTCACAAGTACGGAGCATCTCTTCGATCTCTGAGGAAATAAATACCACTGCCATTCCCTGGGAAGCCAGTTTTACTACCAGCTTCTGGATCTCTGTTTTGGTTCCTACGTCAATACCTCTTGTAGGCTCGTCCAGAATAAGAAAATCCGGATTGGTCAAAAGCCAGCGGCCAATGATCACCTTCTGCTGATTTCCACCGGATAATGATTTGATCGGTGTTTCACGGCTGGCTGTTTTGATCTGCAGCATTTCAATATATTTATCTGTAAATTCTTCCTGCTGCTTTCTGCTTAATAAGTGGAACATGCCACGTTTTGCCTGAAGTGCCATGATCATATTTTCTCTTACAGACAGGTCTGCAATGATGCCTTCATTTTTACGGTCTTCCGGAAGATAGGCCATTCCTGCATGCATGGAAGTAATTGGGTGTTTGGCTGTTATTCCATTTCCCTTTACCTGAAGGGTTCCTTCATCCGGACGTTCTGCCCCGTAGAGAACACGGACTGTTTCAGATCGTCCGGAACCTAACAGGCCTGTAAAGCCAACAACCTCGCCTTTGTGGATCACCAGGTCAAATGGCTTGATATAGCCTTTCTTTCCCAGTCCCACTGCCTTGATAACGATATCTTCCTCTGTATGTTCCTCTTCGTCCTTTGCTTCCTTGATGGCAGCCAGATCATCAAAATCTTTACCCATCATCTTTGCAACCAGCTGGACTCTTGGAAGTTCTGCTGTGGTAAATTCTCCTACCAGCTGTCCGTTACGCAGTACTGTGATCTTATCGCAGACTGCATATACCTGCTCCAGGAAATGGGTAACAAAGATAATGCCCACTCCCTCTCCTTTTAAACGAAGCATCAGCTTAAACAGCTTTTCCACTTCTCCGTCATCCAGGGAAGAAGTAGGCTCATCCAGGATCAGAACCTTTGCAGACATGTCCACTGCACGGGCAATGGCGATCATCTGCTGGATGGCGATGGAATAATTGTCAATAGTCTGTGTAACATCTGCATGTATGTCAAGATCCTGCAATAATTTTGCAGCTCTTTTATTCATAGTTTTCCAGTCGATCAGCCCTGCTTTTCTGGGCTCTCTTCCAATAAAAAGATTTTCTGCCACTGTAAGGTTGGGGCAGAGGTTTACTTCCTGATACACGGTACTGATACCGCGGCTCTGGGCTTCCTGCGGACTGCGGTTGATGATCGTATGGTCACAGCCATCGATCATGATCTCTCCTGTTTCAAACTCCTCCACACCGGTGAGAACCTTGATCAGAGTGGATTTTCCGGCTCCGTTCTCACCCATAAGTGCATGTATTTCCCCTTTTTTTAATGTAAAATCCACATTCTGCAGAGCTTTTACACCTGGGAATGTCTTATATATATGCCGCATTTCAAGGACAGAATCCTTTTCCATAAAAGCCATGCCTCCTTTTTTCTAAAAAAAGACACGGGAGGGGACTTTTGTCTCCCGCCCCGTGCCTGATCTGCTATGTATTACTGGTAACAGATTGCTGGTTATTAGTATGCTCTGGTCTTTAAGATCTCTTCCAGATCCATGGAGGTATCAAAGTAAGCTTCATCTACATACTGGATCTTTTCAACTTCTTCGCCCTTTTCCAGTTTCTGGATGATCTCAGCTACACGTGGTCCATGAAGTGGGTTGCACTCGAAGGTTGCGTTTAAGTCACCTGCGATCATAGACTCAAATGCTGCCTTTACAGAGTCAAAACTTACTACGATAATGTCACCCTCTGGTCCACAGGTCTTTCCTGCTGCCTTGATCGCGTCGATAGCACCGAATGCTTCGTTATCATTCTCACAGATAACTACGTCAATATCATCGTAGCTCTTTAAGAAGGACTCCATAACTTCCTGTCCTTTAGCCTGTGTAAATTCACCGGACTGCTTGTCTAACATATTCCAGTTGGAATGTTCTTTTAACTTGTTCTCCATACCTTCTGTACGGCCAACCTGTGCAGATGCACCGATGGTTCCCTGAATGGTTACCATATTGATCTCTTCGTCTGCTTTGCCCTGTTTCTCTAAGTAATCTGCCAGCCAGTCACCACAGGTCTCGCCTTCTTTTACGAAGTTTCCGCCTACCCATGCTTCATAAAGGCTGTCATCTGAAAGCTGCATCTGACGGTCAGAAAGAATAACCGGTATTCCAGCTTCTTTTGCTTCTTCCAGAACAGTTTCCCATCCGGTCTCAACTACAGGAGCAACTACGATATAATCAACATCCTGCTGGATAAAGGAACGGATCGCTTTGATCTGGTTTTCCTGTTTCTGCTGTGCGTCATCAAAGATCAGCTTATAGCCGTTTTCTTCTGTAAATGTGGACTTAAAAGATTCTGTATTCGCAGTTCTCCAGTCAGACTCAGCGCCTACCTGTGCGTATCCGACTGTGATCAGATCTCCGTCAGCTGCTGCTTCCTTCTTTTCCCCTTCAGAAGAAGCTTCTGCTGCTGTGGTCTCCTCTGCCTTTGTCTCAGCTGGCGCTGCAGTTGTTTTTGACTCTGCAGGATTGCTGGTGCATGCGGTTGCTGACATTGCTACAGCTGCTGCTAATGCTACGGATAAAAATCTTTTTTTCATATGATGGTTCCTCCTTTTTAATAACATCACATTTGTTTTTGCAGTTTTATTATACAAAATGCTCCGTATATTTTATACAGAGCATCTTTTCAAAAAAGTGTGTTTTTTATAGGTTTTCCACAAATTTTTGTGTTTTCTTTGGAAAAAGTTATGTTTTTTTATTGAGGAAGATCTTAAAGCAGGTCCCGGTCCCTTTTTCAGACTCAACCAGTATCTCTGCCTGATCTCCATAATACATCCTAAGGCGCTGTGCCACATTATTAAGACCAAAGCCGCCTTTTTTCAGATCTGCCTGTTCCCCTTCAAAGGTTCCGGAAAGCTTTTTACGTACTTTTTCAAGAGTTTCCGGATCCATGCCGCTTCCATTATCCTCCACTTCAAAGATCAGGTTATCCCGGTCCTCATAGCCTCTTATGATAATACAGCCTCCGCCCCGCTTATTTTTGATCCCGTGGTACAGAGCGTTTTCAACTAAAGGCTGCAGCAGCATTTTTAAAACAATATGATCCTTTATTCCCGGTTCGATCTGAATGGAATAGTCTAAAATATCCTCATAGCGGATCTTCTGGATCTTTAAATAACTGCGTATATGAGACTCTTCTTCCTCCACTGTAATAAAATCTTTTCCTCCCGACAGCACGGTGCGGAAGAAATCACTGAGGTCTGTGGTCATTTCCACTACCTGACGGTTATTTCCCCCTTCTGCCATCCACACAATGGAGTCTAAAGTATTATAAAGAAAATGGGGACTGATCTGCTCCTGGTGGAGCCGCAGCTCTGCCTCCCGCAGATTTTTCTGCTCCTGGGTATTTTTCTCTAACAGCCGCCGGATCCGCTCACTCATATGATTAAAAGTACGGGCCAGTACATTGATCTCCTCTAAACTGCCAAGATCCGCCTTTGCATCCAGATCTCCCTTTCCCAGACGTTCTGCCGTCTGCTGCAGCCGTCCCAAAGGCCCTGTAATGGAATTTGTGATGGCCAGTGCAAGGAAAGTGCCTGCTGTCAGCACACAGGCCAGCAAAACCATATATTCCTGGATCCGTTTGGTCACCTGCTGTTCCAGTTCTTTTTGCAGCTGCTCCATATTGATCATCTCATAGTAGGTATACTGGGTAATATAATCCTGGATCATGGAACACAGCCCCTGGATATCATTTTCCCAGATATTTACATTTTCATCGTATCTTCCTGTAACAGAGGCATTGTCGATCATCCGGTTGACTGCCTTTTCCAGAGAGTCTAAACAGGATAAAATACCTTTTATCTTAATATCACCGTCTGATCCCGGTACCCGCTCAATGGACTTTCCAAAGGCATGACGGGCAGATGCAATCATGTTCAGGGGATTTTTCACCACTGTAGCATACTTGCTCTTCCCCTCTAAAATATCCCCGTTTTCAAATTTATCTACATCGATCAGACCGATCATGACCCGGTACATGGAATATTCCATATCGGATTTAAACTTGATATTGTATTCATTGGCCACTTTCAGGTTTGCCATGATCTCATTATAGGACCGGGAATAATTTTCAAACATACGCTGATAGCCGGCTACCATAAATGTAAGAGGGATCACGATCACAAACAGTAAAAAGAGCAGACGCATTTTCAGTGACAGGTAAAACTTCTTTTTCTTTTCCATGTCTCTATGCCCCTTTTATCCTTTTTGTCCTGCCCTGTAGTCTTTTGGTGACTGCCCCATCACTTTCTTGAAAGTAGCGCTGAAATAATGGGGATCACTGTAGCCTACCTGCTCCCCGATCTCTGCTGTGCGGCTGTTGGTGCAGCGCAGAAGTTCACAGGCTTTGTCAATGCGTACTTTCGTAAGATATTCCACAAAAGTCGTCCCAGTTTCCTGCTTGAAAATAGAGCTGAAATAGCTGGGACTGACTCCTATATGGGCCGCGATCCTGTTTAATGACAGTTCTCCGTTGGAGAAGTTCTTTTCTATGTACTCTTTGGCACTTTGGATCACACTTCCATAACGGTCATTTGAGACACTGTTCCTTGCCTCGATGGCTGCCTGAAACTGCTCTTTCAGATACATCTTGGTCGTATCCACGCTGACGATCACTTTTGGGATCCGCTTAATATCCGTAACTTCCGGTGAAATTGTTACATTTCCCTCTCCCAGTCCTTTTAAGAATTCCTGGATACAGTAGAAAATATCCATGGTAAGATACTGGCGCAGCAGCAATGACTGATAATTGTTCTCACCGATCGCAGCAAAATATTCTTCCACAAAAGGATCACATTCTTCCATTGCTCCTAACTTCAAAAAATCCAGGATCAGCTTCCGGTCTACCCCTGTATAATTGGTATTGTCCAGAAATTCCGTGTATTTTTCATAGCTGGCAAAATAGCGTTCCAGAAGCCTGGATTTTTCCTGCTCTTCCCTGATCTCATCTGCTACATGTTTTAAGGTATCCAGTAAACTTACAGAAGTTACCGGTTTTAATAAGTAGTCACTGATCCCGATCTTAATGGCTTCTTTGGCATATTCAAATTCATTATAACCACTGAGAATGATGATCCTGGTTTTAGGCAGACTTTTTTTCACCAGGCGGCTTAATTCCAGTCCGTCCATAAACGGCATCTTTATATCTGTGATCAGAATATCCGGTTTTGTATTTAAGAGCAACGGATAGGCATATTCTCCGTCTCCTGCTTCCCCAACAAATTCAAATCCATGACTCTCCCAGGCAATATTGTCACGGATCCCCCGACGGATGATGGACTCATCTTCCACCAGAAACACCTTTACCATCTTAGCTTCCCCCTTAAGTTGTCTATCAGCTGTTTCCTATGTATGTACATGTATCATGTACCTGCGTATGGTCCGATTATCCCACATTTATGACAGCGGGTCAATGAAATGTCATATCAAAAAAAGATCAAAAATTCCCATTTTCTGGAATTTTCGATCTTTTTTGCGTTTTTGTCTAATTATAACGTTTCAATTTTACGGTTACTTTTTCTGTTTCCGAATTATTCGATCACCTGATCGCCATCCTTGGTGACATAATACTCTTTTACACCAAGACGGGTCATCCAGTTTCTGGTCTCCTGTGTCTTCCAGGAACCGCTTCCTGCTCCGCCGCCGTTATCATTATCCCATAACCACTGAGGAGTCGGCCATAAGCATACAGATGGTCTTAATGCCTTGTATACTTCGTAGTCTACACCGTTCTGTCCGTGATGGGACATCTGGACCATCTTGCATTTTAAAGCTCCAAGGTTTATATCCTGCATCAGATGTTCACCACCGGTACGTCCCAAGTCTCCTAAGAACACTACATTGGTACCGTTTAAAGATACCATATAAGCAACACTGCTGTTATTTACAAAGTCATTGTTTTCTTTGTAAGCCTGGTTTAAAACCTGGATCTTTGCAGGTCCTGCGTTGATCACCTGTCCTGCTACGATATCACCGTGAAGAACGGATGGAGAAATTTTTGCAAATGCGCCTTTTACATATGCCACCATAGAAGCAACATTTGCGTCCTTTTCTGCGTACCAGCTGTCTTCTAAGAAGGAGTAATAGATACCGTCAATGGTGATCTCTCCTGCATGCTTATAAAGAATATCTGCCAGGGCACCTACGTGATCAGAGTCAGGATGTGTGATCAGCCATGCCTGAACATGTCCGCCTTTTGCCTTGATCTGATTTAATACATAGTCTGTGTTGTCTGTCCAGCCGCCATCTACTACGATCAGACCGCCCTCTCCCGTTTCAATGATCGCTGCCAGCTGCTGGGCTGCTGTATCATGATTTGCCAGAAGAGTGAGCCTTCCCTTTCCGAAGTAAGAGGAAGAGTCTGTAACAGGAGTGGATACTTCTCCAAATCCGGCAACCTCTGCCTTAGTAGTTACCGTCTGTGTATTGGTATTATTCTGATTGCCTGTATTCTTATTTTCATCCTGTACAACGATCCTGTCTGGGGAATTAATAACCTGCGCATTCATAGCGTAAGACTGCATGGTTCCCTGTCCCAGCATCAGTGTAACTGCTGCCAGCAGACATGCCCCGCAGCGTTTCCAGTATCTGTCGATCCGTCTCATTTTCCCTCTCCTTACTGTACCGGCTCAACGGCTCTGACATCCCCTGCTTTAATGGTGTCATTTACCAGATAAGAGCTTTCGTCCCCTTCTTTATCATAAGGGAATACCTGTACCTTTACATCATGATCATCGAAGAAGCTGCCGTAGCTGGTAGTAAATCCGTTTTCATTCTCCTCCGGTGCTGTATAATAGAAGTTCTGGGTTGCTACAGACTCACCAATGCTTCCTAAAACATCCTGTGCATAAACCACTGCTACATCGCTGGTAGTCTTGCGGGTAACAGGCAGCAGTACAGTCAGAAGACCGGTTTCGTCATCATAAACAACGTTTAAGTCCATTACATAATCAGCAAAAGCACCATATGGCTCTAAATACTGCTCTTCCAGGTCTGAACGTACTTCTTCCCAGTCGATCTTAATATCTTTATCGATCTCTGTATCCGGCTGTCCATCTCCCTGGATCTTTCCATCTGCTGGAGAAACAATATTACTCTGGGTACAGCCGCTTAAAAGAGCTGCTGATGCCAGAAGGATCAGAGAAACCTTTTTCCAGTTAAACATTACAAAAAACCTCCTTAATTTTCAACGGTACTATTATAACGAAGAAACCACAATTTTAACAGTGGTTTTTTCTTACAAAATTGTTACCTATATGAAACTTCTGTGAAATGTAGCTTGCTATTTGATCTTATTGGTGCTATCATGTTCAATATGATTTAATTTTTTATTTTTTTGAACATATTATTTTTTAACAGGAGGTCATTTTCATGAAACCGAAACAGAAATCATTTTTGCAGAACCTTGACTGGGTCACCACTATCCTGCCTTTCGGATGCATCACATTGTTATGCTGTCTGTTTATGATATTTCCGGAAGGCTCTGCCAATATCCTTGCTTCCATCCGTTTCTTCCTTGGCGACCAGCTTGGCAGCTATTATCTGTTAATGGGACTGGGGGCTGTGATCTGTTCCCTGTATATGGCATTTTCCCGCTTTGGTTCTATTAAACTGGGGGATGTAGAAAAACCACAGTATACTGCTTTCCAGTGGGGTTCCATGATGTTTACAGCCGGACTGGCTGCAGATATCCTTTTTTATTCTCTCTGTGAGTGGATGCTTTATGCAGATGAGTCTCATATTTCTGAGATGGGTTCCATTCAGGACTGGACTTCTGTTTACCCATTGTTCCACTGGGGTCCTATTCCATGGAGCTTTTACATCATCCTGGCTGTTGCATTTGGCTTTATGATCCATGTGCGCCGCAGGAATAAACAGAAATACTCAGAAGCCTGCCGTCCTCTTCTTGGAAAGAAAGTAGACGGAGTGGTTGGAAAACTGATCGACCTTACCGCTGTTTTTGCTCTCTTAGCAGGAACTGCCACTACCTTTTCACTGGCTACCCCTCTTTTATCCATGGCTTTAAGCAAGGTGTTAGGAGTTGCAGAGACGCCCCTTCTTACCATTGCTATTTTAGTGATCATCTGTATTGTATACACACTGGCTGTATATTTTGGCATGCAGGGAGTCACACGGCTGGCTGCTTCCTGTATCTATCTGTTTTTTGTGCTGTTAGCTTACTTCCTGTTTTTAGGCGGTCAGACACGCTACATCATTGAGACCGGGATCACTGCCATCGGACTTTTAACCCAGAATTTTATTTCTCTGGCTACCTGGACTGATGCCCTTCGCACCTCTTCCTTCCCACAGAACTGGACGATTTTCTACTGGGCTTACTGGATGGTATGGTGTGTGGCAACCCCGTTCTTTATTGGAACCATCAGCAAGGGAAGGACCATCCGCCAGACTGTTTTAGGCGGCTATTTCTTTGGTCTTGCTGGCACCTTTACTTCTTTTATCATATTGGGAAATTATGGTCTGGGACTTCAGACTCATGGGATCTTAGATTTAATGGGACTGTACCGGGAGACCGGGGATCTGTATCAGGCGATCATCGCTGTTTTTGAGACAATGCCTGCAGCCAGGTTTGGACTGATCTTACTGGCTGTTACCATGATCGCTTTTTATGCAACTACGTTCGATGCCCTTACCATGGTGGCAAGTTCCTATTCCTACCGCTCCCTGGATGCAGATGAAGAGCCGGATAAGAAGGTAAAACTGTTCTGGGCCATTACTTTAATGCTTTTCCCTATTGCACTGATCTTTTCAGAAAATTCCATGAGCAGTCTTCAGTCTGTATCCATTGTCGCTGCTTTTCCTATTGGATTTATTATCCTGATGATCGTGTGGAGCTTTTTTAAGGATGCGGATGCATATTTGCATGATACAGGGTCAAAAGGTTAAAAATCTGGTATCATAACAAAAACAGGAGACGTCCCCTTCCAGGTCTCCTGTTTATACGTTACTGTGCATTTTTACACTTCCTTGTCTGTTACATGTAATACTCATCCTGCCATAGGATCTTTCTTATACAATTATCTGCCTCTGTTTCATCTCTCCCCTTAAAACATATGGTCAGAAAACCATATAAACTTAAATTTTTCATTTCTTCGTAGTGTTTTAAATTTGCTGTTTTTTTGTCATCGGTTACGAAAATGTCACAATCAAAACGGTTTGCGGTCTGAATCAGATAAGAAATCGGTATTGGATTCAGCGCCTTTTTTCTTACGTCCAAACTCCTGGTTACCATTCACATCACCTCAATTTCAAAAACTACAGCATGTTCCACTTCCTTTACTTAGATCATTATATTCCCCTTTCGTATATCATAGCACCGTTTTTTGTAAAAAACAACGAATTTATTCGTTGTTTTTCTTAATATTTTTGTCATAAATTATGATTTCCAGAGTATTAAAACAGAAAAACGGCAGATGTTACTTAAACAAGTGCCGTTTTCGCTTTGGAATATTAATTTTTTTATTTAAAGCAAAGTTTACTGGGTATCGGCTGATACGGAAACACCTGCCACTGCCCATTTATAGTTCTGGAGAGCCTGCTGGAGAGCCAGGTCTGCACATTTATATCCTGACTGTGCCTGCAGCCATGCTAATTCCTGCTGCATGTACTGGATATTGCTTAACATACCATTTGCTTTCTGGATCTGTGCTGCCTGCCATGCGATCTGGCCGCTTTCGTAAGCTGTCTTTGCTGCGGTATAGGAAGCGTTCTTTTCTTCCATTTCGTCATACAGTGCCTGAATGTTGGATCGGACATTTTCTTCGGAATATTCTACATTTCGCAGTTTATTTGCAGTCTGTGTGGTAGTCTTTGAGGTACGGATCTGCAGATCTGTCATTCCGCCGCCGGTCTGGCTTCTGAGACTGATCAGATTGTAGTTATTGTTTACTGCTTTTTCTTTATCCTCTGTAACATTCACTGTGGCAATGTAAGATGGATCTGCTGACGGGACTTCACCGAATACCGGGTTAGCTGCTTCATCGTAACCTGTAAAGGAACAGAGCATCTTACGGATCTGCTCGATTCCTGCATCCAGCTGGTTTAACTGGGACTGGCTGGTGGAAAGACTGGATGCAGCCGAAAGTACATCTGCATCTACTGCCATTCCCTGTGCCTGCATGGTGTCCTGAAGCTGTTTTGCTGCTGTGGCCAGTTCTACACCTTTTGCTGCAATGGTACGCTGGGATAAAAGCTGCTGATACTGGTTTAACATCATTTCTACATTAAGGATCAGGCTGTTTGCCTGACGGTCGATCTGTTTTTCAGAAGAAGATTTACGTTCCAGGGAACGGTCCAGGCTGTTTGCTGTAGTACGCAGCTGATTGACCGATTTTCTCAAAGCTCTTGCAGTTGCCTTGGATATCATCTGCTCCATGCCGCTTTGTTCTTTTGCCAGATCTTCGGCTGCTTTTGCCTGGGAGAGCAGGTCATCGGCGGTGGTCCTTGAATTGACTGCGATCTGGCCCTGGTCTTCCTTCATTCCTCTTGCCATAGCATAGGCACTTTTTATAGGACCGTAGTATTCTTTTACTCTGGCGCCTATTTCGTCATAGTCTAACTGGTTATCAGCAAGACGCTGCTGATCAGCACAATAGCTGCCTGCCGGATTTTCTTCTGCTGCAAATGTCTGGAATGGAACGGACGCTGCCAGAAGAAGGGCCATCGTGGCGGCTGTCACGGATCTTAAATGATTTGTTTTCATTTTTTTCGTCCTTTCTTTATGTACTCCCGGAATCGTTTTGTGCCTGATCCTGCGAGAATACTCCGGGAATGCATTTTTTAGTTTGAAGTAGTAAGGCCTTTTACATTCCAGTCATAAGCTTCTAAGGCAAGGAGAAGCTGAAGTTGTTTTGTGTTTACATCGTTTTTGGCTGCTGTATAGGTATTTAATGTACTCTGATACTGCAGGCTGGTCTGGCTTCCTACTGCCAGATTTGCCTGGGCAATATTTAAGTTAGCCTCTGCTACCTGAAGCTGGGCTTTGGCTGCATTTAAGGCATCTCTGGTAGTAAGCACAGTGTTGTACTGCGTTTTTAAGGAACGGACAGCTGTGTCTTTCGCATTTGCTAAAGTTGCCTGATTGGATTCGATCAGATCCTGACTGTCTAAGTTTCCTGCTTTTTTGGTATAATATTTTACATCGTAGTTATTATCAATAGCTGTCTGTGCATCTGCATTTGGATCTAAGGTGTCGATGCGGGATAAGTCTGGCTGAGGCACTTCTTTGATCTCAGGCTGTGCATCTGCACTCCAGCCTAACATAAGGCATAAATTTCTGTGTACGTTTTCCTGGCTCTTTTGTGCAGTTAAAATGGCGTTGTCCTGATCCTGAACACGTTTTAAAGCGGTAAGGACGTCTGTCTGGGTCGCCATGCCTACAGAAAGCTGCGCCTGGGCTGCTTCGTACTGTTTCTGGAGCAGTTCCCTGGTACTCTGGAGGTTTTCCAGATTATATGCAGACTGCTTTAAGGAAACCATCATTTCCTGTGCCTGATAAACAAGTTTTGCTTCCTGCTGGTCGTACTGGATTTTTTCCATATCTGCGTCTTCGTAGTTGTTGTCTGCCTGCTTTGTTAAAAGTCCTGCGGAGTAACGCAGGGAAGCCCAGGTTATATCGTTATCTGCACTGTCTGCCTGATCCCAGATGTCATCGATATCTTTCATGTAGTCATCATAGATATCGTTTAAGTTTTTATTTTTCTGGTCTTTGTAAGTGGACCGGTTGCTTATAACAGTGGGGTTGTATTCGTGAACCAGATTGGCTAATTCGCCGTATTCCATGATATTGTCGCGAAGACTGGCCCATTTTTCTGCAGAATAAGCAAATTCAGGTGTCAGGCTTTTTTTATAGTCTACAGTCTGGACATCTTTGGGCTGGTAGGTGTTATCGTCGGGGCTGTTCTGGGCTGCCATTGCTGTAAGTGGAAGAGATGCTGACAGGATGGAAGCGGTGAGGACAGCGGAAAGTTTTGTGATCTTTTTGGTAATATTTTTCATATTTGGGTCTCCTCTATTAGTTTATGTGTTACAGCTTAGCCATGCGCTGGTTTGAATGAGAAAGTGTGCTACAGCACATTCCCCGTTCCAGGATAGCCATTTCTTCTGTTAATATCTGGATAATGTTTTCTTTTTCAGAAGGATCCTGATAATACATTGCCATGGATTTGATCAGGACCATCATCGCCATATCTACTACGTAGCACAGTGTCTCTATTGTGGTGGGATATCTGTCTTTGTCTAAGCGGCTGTGAAGTTCTTCTATAAAGGATTTATAGAGTTCATCTTTCATAAGAAAACCCCGGATACCGAACATTTGGTTTTGGCCGGTTACGCTTAAGTCGGCTAACAGGTTTCTGTGGATCTGAAATGTAAGTCTTTCGCCTCCTGTTTTCATCCATTCTTTTAAAAGACGGGTGCACAGGCGGAATGGGTTTCCGTTTTCTTCTTCCAGATAATCAAATATTTTTTTTCATAAGGTATCTCTGAAGCCTCTGAGCATATAGCGCA
>SKEE01001050.1_pt1 | contig 25438 bp, 23 predicted proteins | sample 4826661 | NCBI WGS metagenome assembly SKEE01 (sample SAMN11008817, study PRJNA524170) | human gut metagenome | biome: Human fecal sample; material: Feces; isolation source: fecal sample from pouch patient p20 | host: Homo sapiens | place: Israel: Tel-Aviv | collected 2016-11-14
CTATGATAATAGTATGAATAGGGATAATAGATAAAGGAGGTGCTTTACCTATGAAAATGACATTTCAGCCAAAGAAAAGATCTAGAGCGAAAGTTCATGGTTTCAGAGCTCGTATGAGCACAAAAGGCGGCCGTAAAGTATTAGCAGCCAGAAGATTAAAAGGAAGAAAGCAGTTATCAGCCTAAGATATAAGACCGCAGTTATGTGGTCTTTTCTTCTATAATAAAAGAAGGGGGATTCGATGAAATATTCAGAGTCCTTAAAGAAAAACAAAGATTTTCAGCAGGTATACAGACATGGAACATCAAAAGCAAATCGGTATCTGGTGATGTACGTACTGGATAATCAGTACATGAAGAATCGTCTGGGAATATCAGTAAGTAAAAAAGTAGGGAATAGTGTGGTTCGCCACAGACTCACCAGACTGGTAAGGGAAAGTTATCGTCTGAATGAAGAACGTTTTAACAGAAATCTTGATATTGTTGTGATTGCAAGGCCGGCAGCAAAGGGCAGAAGCTATCATGAGATAGAAAGTGCTTTTATGCATCTGGCAGGGAAACATCAGATCATAAATGAGGTTTGTGCGGATGAAGAAACTTCTTATTAAAATGATCCGTCTTTACCAGAAATATATATCACCGATGAAGAGAACAAAGTGTCCTTATATTCCCACATGTTCTCAATATGGTTTGGAAGCAATCGAAAAATATGGTGCGTTCAGGGGAGGATTACTGGCAATATGGAGAATATTACGGTGTAATCCTTTTTCTCATGGAGGATATGATCCCGTACCATAAAGGTAAATGGGACAATCGTTATGATGTTCCGTAAGATCATCCAGGAGGAACTAGAAATTGGAAAGTATGATTTTGGCTACTAAAAGTGGTACCCCGATCATCGGCCAGGTCGCAATCGTGATGGGCTGGATCATGAACGGTATCTACAAAGTGCTGGATATGGTTGGAATTCAGAACCTTGGCCTTTGTATTATTATTTTCAGTATTCTGATCTATCTTTTTATGACTCCTCTGCAGATCAAACAGCAGAAATTCTCTAAGCTGAGTGCGATCATGCAGCCGGAGATCCAGAAAATCCAGAAGAAATATCAGGGTAAAAAAGATCAGGATTCAATGATGAAGATGCAGGAGGAAACCCAGGCTGTATATCAGAAATACGGGGTATCTCCTACAGGAAGCTGTGTGCAGCTTGCAATCCAGCTCCCAATTCTGTACGCTCTGTATCAGGTAATTCAGAATATTCCTGCATATGTAAGCAGTGTATATAATGTATTCAATGGTGTTTGCACCCAGATCCTTTCTGTAAACGGATTTGCAGATATCATTAATCAGTTTATTACAGATAACAAAATGACCCGGGTAAGACAGGTCACAGACAACGCAGATTCTATCGTAGATTTTCTGTATGCTCTGTCTCCGTCTCAGTGGAAATCCTTACAGGAGATCAGCCAGTTCTCCGGATTCTCAGATCAGATCAGCAAAACTGCTTCTGAAATCCAGAAGATGCAGACCTTCGGTGTTCTGAACATTGCAGATCAGCCGCTGAGTTACATCAAAACAGGGTCTCTGCTTCTGATCATTGCAGCTCTTGCAATTCCGGTTCTGTCATGGGCAACACAGATGCTCAACCTGAAGCTTATGCCACAGGCAGCAACACAGGGCGGTGATGAGAATAATGCAATGGCAAGCTCCATGAAGACTATGAATACAGTAATGCCGCTTATGTCAGCATTTTTCTGTTTCACATTTCCTGTGGGTCTTGGTATTTACTGGATCGCAAGTGCGGTAGTAAGAAGTATTCAGCAGATTCTTATCAATCGCCATCTGAACAAGATGAACATTGATGACCTTGTAAATGAAAACATGAAGAAGATGGAAGCCAAAAGAGCAAAAGAAGGACTTCCGCCGCAGAAGATTACAAATCAGGCACATCAGAGTGTTAAGAATATCAACAAGGGTATGAGTAGTTCTGATGAAGCGAAACGTGCGAAGAAAGTAGAAGAAGCTTATCAGAATGCTGCTCATGCAAAAGAAGGCAGCATTACCGCAAAAGCAAACATGGTCAGAGCTTTTGATGAGAAAAACAAAAAGAAATAAGAGAGGGAAGGTCGGGGTTTTATCATGAATGAATATATGCAGTTTTCAGCAAAAAACAAAAATGAAGCAATTACAAAAGCATGTATTGAACTGGGTGTTTCCAGTGATCAGCTTGACATTCAGGTAATCAGTGAAGGCAGTTCTGGGTTTTTCGGAATTGGAAGCAAGCCTGCGATCATAAAAGCTCGTAAAGTAGAAGATCATTCAGAAGAAAAAGAACTTGAGGAAATCGTAGATTCTGTAAAGCTGGATGCTTTTAAGGACGAGCCGGAGGTGAAAAAGGCTTCACCAAAACCAGCACCGCGGGCATCTGTTAAGGCTTCTCACAATAAACCAGAAGCAAAGACAGAGAACTCCAAAGAAGAAAAACACTCCAAACCGGCCAGAGAGAAACAGCCTAAAGAAAAAATCCACAAGGAAAAACCTGTCAGAGAAACAAAACCGGCAAAAGAAAAACCAGTGAAAGTATCAAGACCGATCGAGGTCATTACAGATCCGGAGGAGATTAAGGAAATCGAAGAGAGAGCTTCTGTGTTCCTTCATGATGTATTCGCATCTATGGATCTTGGTGAGGTTGAGATCACATCCAGGTATAATACAACGGATGGATGTCTGGAAGTCGATTTTGAAGGTCAGGATATGGGAATTCTTATCGGCAAGAGAGGACAGACACTGGATTCTCTCCAGTATCTTACCAGCCTTGTTGTAAATAAAGGAAAAGCTGACTATATCAGAGTGAAGCTTGACACGGAAGATTACAGAAGACGCAGAAAAGAAACTCTGGAAAATCTGGCAAGAGGAATTGCCTATAAGGTTAAGAAAACAAGAAAACCTGTAGTTCTTGAACCAATGAATCCTTATGAGAGAAGAATTATCCATTCTGCACTTCAGGGTAATAAATTCGTAGAGACAGTAAGTGAAGGTGAAGAACCATACCGTCATGTAGTTGTCAAATTAAAAAGATAATAAATCAGCAATGAAAACAGTTCACAACTGAAATAGAAAATGTTATTCTAGGTGAAAGCATGAATAACACGCGATAGACGTGTGCTTTCTCTGGGATAACATTTTTTTTACTTTAATTACAAGGAGACAATATGGAAAAAACAATCGCTGCGATCTCAACAGCTATGAGTGCTTCCGGAATAGGAATTGTTCGTATCAGTGGAGATGAGGCAATGGACGTGATTTCCCGGATTTATCGTTCCAAAAACGGAAAGAAAAATATCAGGGAAGTGCAGAGTCATACCATTCATTATGGATTTATCTATGATGGAGAGGATGTAGTAGATGAAGTTCTGGTTATGATCATGAGAGGTCCTTATACTTATACAGGTGAGGATACCGTAGAAATAGATTGTCATGGTGGAGTCTATGCCATGAAGAAGGTTCTGGAAACCGTGCTCAAAAACGGAGCCGTGATCGCAGAACCAGGAGAATTTACAAAGAGAGCTTTCTTAAACGGAAGGCTGGATCTGTCACAGGCGGAGGCTGTCATGGATGTCATTCAGGCCAGAAATTCCATGGCTCTTAAGAGTTCTGTAGAGCAGCTTAAGGGTTCCGTACAGAGGGCTGTCAAAGAAATCAGAAGCAGACTGCTTTACCAGATCGCATATATAGAATCAGCACTGGATGATCCGGAGCATTATGATCTGGAAGGCTATCCACAGGAGCTTGCGAAGATTGTGGATAAAGAGGCCGGAGAAATCACAGATCTGTTGAAAACTGCGGATGACGGAAGAATGATCCAGGAGGGTATCAAGACGGTTATCCTCGGTAAACCGAATGCAGGAAAATCTTCTCTTTTGAACTTTCTGGTAGGAGAGGACCGTGCGATCGTCACAGAGATTGAAGGTACGACCAGAGATATCCTGGAAGAATATATTTCTCTGAATGGTATCACGCTTCGCGTGATCGATACAGCCGGAATCCGAGAGACAGAAGATATAGTAGAAAAAATCGGTGTAGGAAAAGCAAAACAGATGGCAGAGGATGCAGATCTCATTTTGTATGTTGTGGATTCCTCCAGACCACTTGATGATAACGATGAAGATATCATAGAACTGCTTTCCGGAAGAAAAAGCATCGTGATCTATAACAAGACAGATCTGGAACCAGTGGTAAATATGGCAAAACTCCAGGAAAGAACGGGAAATCCGGTAATTCCTGTTTCGATAGTAGAAGAAAAAGGAATCCGCAAACTGGAAGAAGAGATCAAAAATATGTTTTTTAAGGGAGAACTCTCCTTTAATGATGAAGTATATATCACAAATGCAAGACATAAAGCTGCGCTGGAAGAGGCCAGGGAAAGCCTGAAGCTTGTCAAAAACAGCATTGATATGGGAATGGCAGAGGATTTCTTTTCCATTGATCTTATGAACGCCTATGAAAGTCTTGGCCGGATCGTGGGAGAATCCGTAGGCGAAGATCTGGTAAATGAGATTTTCAGCAAATTCTGTACAGGAAAATAAAAGCAATTGATAGAAGAAGGGAAGATAAAAATGGAGGACAGAAGACTGGAAAAAAACTGTGATATTGTTGTAGTTGGAGCCGGTCATGCAGGATGTGAGGCAGCTCTTGCCTGTGCAAGGCTGGGACTTGATACCGTCATGTTTACCGTCAGTGTGGACAGTATTGCGCTGATGCCGTGTAATCCGAATATAGGAGGCAGCTCCAAGGGACATCTGGTAAGAGAACTGGATGCACTTGGTGGAGAGATGGGTAAGAACATTGATAAGACTTTTATTCAGTCCAAAATGTTAAACCAGTCCAAGGGACCTGCGGTACATTCACTCAGGGCACAGGCAGACAAACAGGCATACAGCACAGAAATGCGTAAGACTCTGGAAAATCAGCCAAATCTTACGATCAAACAGGGAGAAGTGACAGAGCTTCTGGCAGAGGAAGGAAAGATCACAGGTGTAAAACTGTATTCAGGAGCAATCTATCATTGTCAGGCAGTGGTACTCTGTACGGGAACTTATCTTAAGGCGCGCTGTATTTATGGCGATGTCAGCAATTATACAGGTCCGAATGGTCTGCAGGCGGCAAATTATCTGACAGACTCTCTCAAAAAACTTGGAATTGAAATGTTTCGATTCAAGACCGGAACACCGGCACGAATTGCAGGAAATTCAATCGATTATTCCAAGATGGAAGAGCAGTTTGGAGATAAGAGAGTCGTACCGTTTTCTTTTTCTACAGATCCGGAAAGTGTGCAGATCGAGCAGAAATCCTGCTGGCTTACTTATACAAATGAAAGAACACATGAGATCATCCGGGCAAACCTTGACAGATCGCCATTGTATTCCGGAATGATCGAGGGAACCGGACCAAGATACTGTCCATCTATTGAGGACAAGGTTGTAAGATTTTCAGACAAAAAAAGGCATCAGGTATTTATTGAACCGGAAGGCCTTTATACAAATGAGATGTATATTGGTGGAATGTCCAGCTCTCTCCCGGAGGATGTACAGGATGAGATGTACCATTCTGTACCGGGACTTGAGAATGCAAGAATTGTCAAGAACGCTTATGCGATCGAGTATGACTGCATCAATCCAAGACAGCTTTATCCAACACTGGAATTCAAGAAGATCAAAGGACTCTTCAGCGGAGGACAGTTTAATGGAAGTTCAGGATATGAGGAGGCAGCAGCACAGGGACTAATCGCCGGAATCAATGCGGCTATGGAAGTAAAAGGACAGGAACAGCTGGTCCTTGACCGTTCGGAGGCATACATTGGTGTTCTGATCGATGACCTTGTTACCAAGGAAAACCATGAACCATATCGTATGATGACCAGCCGTGCAGAGTACCGTCTGCTTCTCAGACAGGATAATGCAGATTTACGTCTCCGCAAGAAAGGTTATCAGGTCGGTCTGATCGATGAGGAGACTTACCAGAAACTTCTGGAAAAGGAAGCTGCGATTGCAAGAGAAATCGAAAGAACAGAGCATGCGACGATCGGAGGCACCCCTGAAGTGCAGAAGCTTCTGGAGGAAAAAGGAAGTACTCTTTTGAAATCCGGAACGACAATTGCAGAGCTGATCCGAAGACCGGAGCTTAATTATGAAGATCTTGCACCAATTGACAAGGAGCGGCCGTTCCTTCCATGGGATGTAAAAGAACAGGTTGAGATCAACCTGAAGTATGAAGGCTACATCAAGCGTCAGATGAAGCAGGTGGAACAGTTCAAGAAACTGGAAGCAAAGAAGATTCCGGAAGATCTGGATTATGAGAAGGTCGGAAGTCTTCGCATTGAGGCAAGGCAGAAACTGGAAGAATACCGTCCGGTATCAATAGGACAGGCATCCAGAATCTCCGGAGTATCACCTGCGGATATCTCTGTGCTTCTGGTATATCTGGAACAGTACAGACGAAATGTATAAAGAAGGAGCAGATCAATGGCATATGATTTAACCATATTGGAAGAAGGCTGTAAGGAACTGGGAATCACTCTTGATGAGAACCAGAAAAAACAGTTTACAGATTTTTATGAATATCTTGTAGAAAAAAATAAAGTCATGAACCTGACCGGAATCACAGAATTTCAGGAAGTGCTGATAAAGCACTTCCTGGACAGTCTTGCCTGCGTGAAGGCTGTAGACATGAGCCGGATAAAAAGAATCATGGATATTGGAACTGGTGCAGGATTCCCTGGTGTTCCTCTCAAAATCGCATTTCCACATCTGGAGGCCTGCCTTCTGGATTCTCTCAAAAAAAGAGTCAACTTTCTCGAAGAAACTTTTCAGATGCTGAAGCTGGAAAATATTACAGCAATTCACGGCAGAGCCGAAGAATATGCGAAGAACAAACAGTACAGAGAGACATATGATCTCTGTGTGTCCCGTGCGGTTTCAAATCTGGCAACTCTGTCAGAATATTGCCTTCCGTATGTAAAGACAGGCGGTTATTTTATTTCCTATAAATCAGGCACTGTACAGGAAGAAGTAGAACAGGCACAGAAAGCAGTCAAAATCCTCGGAGGAAAGATTCAGGATGTTGTGTATTTCCAGCTTCCTGATTCAGAAATCCAGCGTTCTCTTGTGGTAATAGAGAAGATCAAAGCAACACCAGGTCGTTATCCGCGCAAAGCAGGGACTCCGCTGAAAGAACCCCTGTCATAATTTATCGCAATTTATCGCAGCTATTTTCACAAAATCATCACACATTTATCCTATTTTTATCACAACTTTCTCATAGAATATTCCAAGGAACGGACATAAGAATCGTTCCTCAGATAAAAGATGTTTCCGGGTACCCCCTATCTCTGTTTCACCCGGAAACATTTTCTGTTTATGATGAAAAGGAGGAGAATTTTGTGATTGAAGTAAACAATCTGGTCAAACGCTATGGAGACCATACGGCAGTCGACCACCTTTCTTTTAAGATAGAGAAGGGAAAAATCTACGGCTTTCTCGGGCCGAACGGAGCCGGTAAATCAACGACTATGAATATGATCACCGGTTATATAGCATCTACGGAAGGAACAGTGACCATCGATGGTCATGATATACTGGAAGAGCCGGAACAGGCAAAGAAGTGTATTGGTTATCTGCCGGAAATGCCACCTCTTTATTTCGATATGACAGTGCTGGAATATATGAATTTCGTCGCTGATCTCAAAAAAATTCCAAAAGACAAAAAGAAATCCATGGTTGAAGAAGTCATGGAAATGGTCAAAATTTCAGATATGAGAAATCGTCTGATCAAAAATCTGTCCAAAGGTTACAGACAGAGAGTAGGACTTGCACAGGCAATCCTTGGATATCCGGAAGTCATCATTCTTGATGAACCGACAGTAGGACTTGATCCGAAACAGATCATAGAAATCCGTGATCTGATCAAAAGCCTCAAGAAGAAACATACAGTCATCCTGAGTTCGCATATTCTTTCAGAAGTAAGTGCGGTCTGCGATTACGTGCTGATTATTTCTCACGGCAGGCTGGTTGCAAGTGATACACCGGACAACCTTGGAAAACTTGCACAGGGTTCCAACAATCTTTCACTTCTTGTAAGAGGAGACCGGGACAAAATCCGTATTCTTCTTGGAGAAATTCCGGGAGTTAAAGAAATTTCCATTACTGCCGACAAGGATCAGGATGGTTGGGCAGTGAAACTCTCCACAGAAGAAAATACAGATATCCGTGAAGATGTTTTCTTTAAGATGGCAGAGAACCATTATCCAATTCTGGAAATGCAGTCCAGAAAAGTATCATTGGAAGAAATTTTCCTGGAGCTGACCGAAGATACGAAGAAGCCTGAGGCTACAGAGAAAGAGGGGGAAGATAAATGACAGCAGTATATAAGAGAGAACTGAGAAGTTATCTCACATCTATGGTAGGATATTTATTTATCTTTTTTATCCTGCTTCTTACAGGTATTTATTTTTCAGCATATCAGTTAGGGGCAGCATATCCCAAATTTGAATATACACTGAGTGCACTGACCTTTGTATTTCTGATCAGTGTTCCGATCCTGACAATGAGAGTTCTGGCAGAAGAAAGGAAACAGAAAACAGATCAGCTGCTTCTGACAGCGCCGGTTTCCGTTGGACAGATTGTTTTTGGCAAATATCTTGCACTGGTAACAATCTTTGCGATTCCGATGCTTATTATGTGCTTTTACCCATTGTTGATGTCAAAATTCGGAACCGTATCTTTTGCAGGAGCATACACAGGTATTCTGGGATTTTTCCTTCTGGGCTGTGCAAACCTCGCACTTGGCGTTTTTGTATCTTCTCTGACTGAGAGCCAGGTAATTGCGGCAGTTCTTACCTTTGTATTTTTGTTTGCATTTTATATGATGAATGGAATCTCCTCATTCTTTTCAGAGGGAGCATTGTCTACGTGTATTACATTTGGACTTCTGATTCTTGCAGCAGCACTTATCATATACACAATGATCAAGAACCTTCTGATTTCCGCAGTTGTGTGTGTGGTCGGAGAGATCATTCTTGCAGTTGTGTATATCGTAAATTCTTCCTTTTTCTCGGGAGGAATTCAGAAGGTACTGAATATTGTCAATCTTAGCAGCCATTTTGATAATTTTGCCAATTCAATCTTTGACATAAAGGGAATTTTATATTTCCTGTCTGTGATCGCAGTTTGTCTTTTTCTGACTGTACAGTCTGTTGCGAAAAGACGTTGGAATTAAGGAGGCTGGAAGATGAAACTGAAGGAAAAGTTTAACAAAAAAGACGGGCAGAACAAGAAAGAAAAGAAGCCGTTAAAACAGAGGATCCGAGAATCTATGAATGGAAAATATCTCAGAAACGGTTCCTACAGCGTTATGATCAGTGCGATTTTTATTGTGATCGTGATCGTGATCAACATGATCGTAGGATCTCTGCCATCCAAATACACAGAATTTGATGTAAGTTCACAGAAGCTGTACAGCATCGGTGATGAGACGAAATCTTACCTTAAGAAACTGGATAAGGACATCACGATCTATCAGGTTGTCCAGAGTGGTTCCGAGGACGAAACCTTAAAGAAGCTTCTGGAGAAATATGCAGAGGAATCTTCACACATCAAGGTTGAGACCAAAGACCCGGTTGTAAATCCGAAATTTACATCTCAGTATACGAATGATGAAGTGTCCGCAAACAGTCTGATCGTTGTATGTGGTGACAGAAGCAAGGTAGTATCTTACGATACTATTTATCAGTCTTCCATGGACTATAATACCTACAGCTATACAACAACAGGATTTGACGGTGAAGGACAGATTGACAGTGCGATCTCCTATGTAACCTCCGAAAACCTTCCGATCCTGTATACACTTGACGGACACGGTGAGAAAGAACTTGATTCTACATTAAAAGAAGATATCGAGAAGGCAAACATCGATATTCAGTCTCTGAACCTTCTGACAGAAGAGAAAGTACCGGAGGATGCGGCCTGCCTTCTGATCAATGCTCCGACAAGCGATATTTCCGAGACAGAAAAAGATGCGGTCATTGAGTATCTGGAGAATGGCGGAAAGGCAATGATCTTCTCTGATTATACAGAAGAAGGCATGACAAACTTTGATGCCATACTTGCAAATTACGGAGTACAGAGAACAGAGGGAGTCGTGGTAGAGGGCGATTCACAGCATTATGCACAGATGCCATATTACCTGGTTCCTACAGTCAACAGTACAGATGCGATTACAGATTTTGCTTCCAAGGGATATTATGTGCTGATGCCTACAGCACAGGGTATCCAAAAAACAGATGATGTGAGAGATACGGTAACGATAGAGAGTCTTCTTACTACATCAGACAGTGCATATTCCAAGATAGATGTAAACAGTGGAAGCATTGAAAAAACAGATGATGATATTGAGGGACCATTTGATCTTGGTGTAAGCATCACAGAAACTCTGGACGATGATAAAGAAACACAGATTGTTTATTATTCTTCTTCCAGCCTGATGGACAGCCAGATCAACCAGATGGTATCCGGTGGAAATGAGCAGATGATCATGGAATCCTTAAGCTGGATGTGCAGTTCCGATGAGACTTCTACGATCTCTGTTCCGGCAAAGGATCTCCAGGTTTCCTATCTGACCCTTACAGCATATGATACAAGCTTCTGGAAGATCGTTATCATGGGACTGATCCCACTTGCATTCCTGGTAATTGGCTTTGGAGTATGGCTGAAAAGGAGAAAGGCATAATGAAGAAAAAAACAGTAAAACTTGTCTCTGCCGTGGTTGTACTTGGTGTGGTATCCGGTGCTTATGTGGGAGTGAATTCCTATGTTTCCTCTCAGGAGAAAAAAGAATCCGAGGCAGAGGATACAAGTGTTGAACTGACCAGTCTGGATACGGATAACATAACTTCTGTTGCATTTACAGCGGGACAGGATAAGGTGGAATTTGACAAAAAAGACGACACCTGGTCAGAAAAAGGGGATGCTGATTTTCCGGTAGATCAGGATACGTTAAACACTGCAGTGGGAGGGGTTGCATCCCTCTCTGCTGCACAGGAAATCTCAGATGTAGAAGATTTAAGTGAATATGATCTGGATTCTCCACAGAACGAGATCACACTTACGACAGACGATGGAGATACCGTACTTCAAATAGGTATGGAAAACGAATCTACCAGCCAGTATTATGTCAGGAAAAGCGATGACGATAAGAAGGTATATCTGATAGACAGTTCTGCAGTAGAGCCGTTCATGGGAACTCTGTATGACTTTGCAGAGAGCGGAACGTTCCCATCGGTAACTTCCTCAACGATCACAGAGGTTAAAGTTGATAAAGAAGATGGCTATGAACTGACCCAGGATCCTGACAATCTCTTCTGGAATGTGTCAGACGGAAAGACATCCGAAAAAGCAGATACCGATAAGGCCGGAACGGTGACATCGGCAATCGGTTCACTGGCATATGACAGCTTTGTGGATTATAACTGCACAGATGATTCCAAATATGGATTTGACGATCCGTATGCAATGATCACAGCGAAATATACGGAAGAAGAAACCGTAGAAGATGATTCTGAAGATACATCAGAAACTACAGATGAAACCAATACAGATTCCGAAGATGAAAGCTCAGCAGACAGCGATGCAAAGAAAGCTTCTTCTGACACAGAGGATGATTCCGAGGAAGCAGAGACTAAGACTGTCGAGAAAGAAATCACCATCTGTGTGGGGAATGAGACAGGCAGTGACCGTTACGTAAAAGTAGATGACAGCAAAGAAGTATACACGATCACAGAAGATTCCCTGACAGATATCCTGGACAGCACAGCCTCTGATTTTTACAGTCTCTCTGTGAATTATCTTTCTGTCAACAGCCTGGATTCCCTGGAAGTAAAAACTCCGGACGGTGATCATAAAGTAACAGTAACAAGAGAAACGACCAAAGACAGCGATGATGAAGATGCAGAGGAAACCACAACCGTTACCTATAAACTGGATGACGCAGATCTGGATGAAACAACATTCACAACCTTCTACAATAAACTCATCAATATGACTGCCCAGCAGCGTCTTACCGAAGACTATACTCCGGAAGATGATCCTGCATATACCTTCGTATTTAAAGATACAGACGGTAATGAAATAACCGCAGAATACTACGAATACGATACCAACTTCTATGCAGCAGTTGTCGGAGATAAGGTTTATCTGGTAAACAAAATGAATGTCCGTGATATGGATGAGGCATATCAGGATGTGATGGGAAAAGATAAAGAAACAGCCTCAGAAGAATAAAAGGAACTGTTCACAGTAACGAATAAAAACCAGCCCGGATCGATAGCAATTTATCGATCCGGGCTGGTTTTGTCCAGATAAGAGAATGTCTCGAAATTTGTATATGTTTACTGGTAGCATAAAAGCGTGTGCAGTGATAAAATAAATCTGATTCTACATAAGAAAGGAACAGGAAATGTTATATTTTATAAATGATTATTCAGAGGGTGCCCACGAAAAAGTTCTTCAGCACCTGATTGACACCAATATGGAGCAGCTTGCCGGTTATGGCATGGATCACTACTGCGAGTCAGCCAAGGAGAAGATTAAGAAGGCCTGCGGCTGTGAGGACGCAGAAGTCTTTCTGCTGACAGGAGGAACACAGACCAATCAGATTGTCATTGACACACTTCTGCAGCCATATGAGGGCGTTGTAGCGGCTCAGACAGGACATGTCAGTACACATGAGGCCGGTGCAATCGAATTTACCGGACATAAAGTTCTGGAGCTTCCACAGAAGGATGGCAAGATCTGTGCAGCAGATCTTCAGAAACTGGCAGAGAGATTTTATGGAGATGAGAACCACGAGCATATGGTTTTCCCGGGGATGGTCTATATTTCTCATCCGACAGAGTATGGAACCCTGTATTCCAGAAAAGAACTGGAAGAGTTGTCAGCCGTATGCAGAGAATACAAAATGCCCCTGTATCTGGACGGTGCAAGACTGATCTATGGAATTGCCGCGGCAGAAACAGATGTGACATTACAGGATATTGCAGAACTCTGCGATGTATTTTATATTGGTGGGACCAAGGCAGGCGCACTCTGCGGTGAGGCAGTTGTATTCACGGGAGACAGCATGCCGAAGCATTTTCTTACAAGAGTAAAGCAGCATGGAGCACTGCTTGCCAAAGGAAGGCTTGTGGGAGTGCAGTTTGATGCACTTTTTACCGATGAGCTTTATAAAGAAATCGGCAGAAACGCGATCGAAACGGCAGCAGTTCTGAAAAAAGGTTTACAGGAAAAAGGATATAGATTTCTTTTGGATTCTCCAACAAATCAGCAGTTTATTATCCTTGAGGATACACGGTTGGAGGAACTTCGAAAGGATGTGCAGTTCAGCTTCTGGGAAAAAACAGATGCTTCTCATACAGCAGTCAGATTTGCCACAAGCTGGGCAACCAGAATGGAAGATGTACAGAAACTTCTTTGTTTGTTATAGATTGTAAAACCTTTTTGTTTGTCGTATAATAAGGCTACTCAGACATGAAAAGGGAGGTAAAACATGAATAAACACGGTAAACGACTGATAACTCTCGCAGCACTGGCAACAACGACAACAGCTATCATCCACATTGTAAACAAAGTGGTTGCGGCATCAGCAGGTCTGAAGGAAATGCTTGATACAAATGGCAAAAATTATTACCATTGGCGTTTTGGTGATATCTATTATACAAGAAAAGGCAAAGGAAGCCCGATCCTTCTGATCCATGATATGCTTCCAGGCGGTTCCGGATATGAATGGAGCAGGATAGAGGATGATCTTGCACTGGAGCATACCGTGTATAACATAGACCTTCCAGGATGTGGACGTTCCGAGAAACCAGGTATGACTTATACAAATTATGTATATGTTCAGAGCATCTGCGATTTCATCAAAAATGTGATCGGAGAGAAAACCGATGTGATCGTCAGCGGTTATTCAGGATCCTTTGTTATTATGGCATGCCGCAATGAAGAAAAACTGTTCAACAAGATCATGATGGTCAATCCGGTCAGTCCGGGAGTCCTGAAACAGATGCCGACAAAGAAAGATAAAATTTTCCGCAAGTGTCTGGAAGTTCCGGTATTTGGTACTCTGGTTTACCATATGGTTGTGTCCAGAGCCGCGCTCAATAACGAGTTTATTGAGAACTTTGCCTTTGATCCATTCCACCCGCTTCGCGATCTTCAGGACGCTTATTATGAGGCTGCCCACAAAGGCGGATGTTATGCAAAGAATGTATATGCAAACAAAATATCAAAATACATGAATATCGATATCACCCGTGCACTGAAAGAGATTGATAACAGTCTTTATATTGTAGAGGGTGAAGCAGAGAACAATGGAGAAGCGACAGTAGAAGCTTATCAGAACATTAACCCGTCTGTGGAAACAGTTACTCTTAACGAAACAAAACATTTTCCACAGGTAGAGGATCCGGAACATTTTCTGGAACAGGTTGGAATTTTCTTTTAATGCACAAGCCCTGTAGCTGACTGAACAGTTGATAAACAAGTTCAGCCGGCCACGGGGCTTTCTTTCAATTGAGGAGAAAATATCAGCTCTGCTGTTTATACTTCGAAATCGCCAGAATCATAAACACAAAGGCAGCAATAAACATAGCTTCGATTCCCATGGATTTCCAGATTTCTTCTGCAACAGGTACGGGCAGGGTTTTGTATTGTGCAAGTGTTTCATTTATAGATTCATACCAGTAGACCGGCAGAAACTGAGCAATCTTAAGGACGCTTTTGTTCATAATACTCATCGGGACAAATGTTCCGCACAGAAAGCACATTCCCAGTGAAAGCAGGTTGGAGATTCCATTCAGCATATTGCTGTTTTTGACAAAAATCCCCACAAGATAGGAGAGTGAAAGGGCAATACCAAGCATCAGTGCCGTATTCAGAACATAGTATCCGATCAGAGGAGAAGTAAGGAACTCCTTACCAAAAAGGACACAGACACCTGCGACTGAGATCAGCCAGAGTACAGCTCCGAGCATAAACATTGCGAGCAGTCCTTCCATATTCTGACGACGCAGCGAGACTGCTGAGGCGCGCATTCGTTTCAGGATATCTTCTTTCTGAAAAGCCAGGAGAACATACCCCATGGAATAACTGAGCACAGCAAGAAACAGATAAGGAACATAGCGGAAATAGTAAATATAAGGTGGTGTTTCAAGATTATTTTCCGTACCTTTGTACATAGTTACTTCCGAGGCAGGCAATTCCATGGATGCATCCATGGCTTCCTTAAGGGAAAAACCTGCGGCTGTATAAGTACGTATGGAATTGATCCATGTACTGATCTGCTGATCTACGTAAAAAGAGGTATAAGAACCAGGGACTTTGGTGACGGAGAGAGGTTCTTCCTCTTCAATACATGTCTGGTAAAAATTCTCCGGGATCTGCACGATATAAGATGTATTTCTGTAAAAAAGCTCCTCCTGCATAACGGATGGTTCACTGGAGATTTCAGATACATTGTGGATAGTACTGAGGTATCTGATAAGACCCCGGGAAAGTTCGCTCTGATCCCTGTCTGCGACGGCAACATTGATCCGTGTTTTTTCAAAAGTACCGAGATGCTCTTTGCGGGCAGAAGCCTGAAGTGCGATGGCAATTGCAAAAAAGATCACCAGATATATCAGAAGCATTCCGAGATTTTTCTTTAAAATTTTTAAGTATCCTTTAAATACTGTCATAACGTTCCCTCCGGATAAGCAAGAATGAAGCAAGAACGAGCGCGGCACTCATGACGATCAGTGTGATCAGATTTCTGTAATAGCGTGAGGCATCGTCATATACATTAATACAGTAAAGAGCATCGGAGATCAGTGCAGCAGGATTGAACCTGTTGATGATCGGAGCGTGTTTTTCTACAGTGTCTTTCATAGAGCCGTTCATAAGTCCTGACAAAAAACAGCAGGACATGGAGATTGCGAGCATGATTCCGATCTTGATGCTTTCATTCAGTCTGCTAAGACTTCCGATAAACAATCCCATAGATACACCGATCAGGCTTCCGAACAGAGAAATAATCAACATTTTGCCGAACTGTCCCTGAAAATCCAGGTTCAGGATATTTCGCAGATACAGAAGCAGAACGATCACATCTGCGTACCCCAGCAGAAAAGAGGCAATCTGTTCTGAAAGGATCAGTTTCAGCTTGTGGGTAGGCGTGATGCAGCGACGTGCCGCCAGAGCCGTTAAATTGGCCTGTAAAGTGATCGCAGAGCCAAAGCCGATAAAACATCCATAAAGACATCCCATTGCGACCAGAGCGTAAAAAAACTGCGAATTCCCATCTATTGTTTTGCCACCCAGAGAGACTTCCTGGACAAGGTCTTTTGTATCTGACATCTGCCGGAGAGCGGAGAGAAGTCCGGAAGGATGTTTTTTCAGGATGGTCTGCAGCGTATGCAGATTGTTTTCATAACTTTCCAGGACGGACTGTAGAATGCTCTCAGGAATTCCCTGTCCATTGAGTGTAAGGCCTGGGATAGCCTGTTCATAGTAGATGCCGGAGATCTTTTTCTGACTTAATGCGTCAAGCGCATCCTTTTCACTCATTTCATGAAGAGCGATCAGTTCAGAATCTCCGCTTTGAACCTGATCAAGGAAAAAAACAAATACAGGATTGGCAGACTCTTTTACAAGCGCGACCTGCACGGTTTCAAAGTCCGCATCATTCAGATTTCCAAAGGCAAAAAAGAAAAAAGTAGCCATGATCAGCGGGAAAACAAGCGGCCAGAAGACCATATTAAAATTTCGCAGCTTGATCAGAAGATTATATTTTATTAAATGCAGCATAGAAAAGATCCTTTCTTAAAAATATACATAATAATGCATAATTATACATCAATCACGAAGCTGTTTTCCCGTTATTTCAAGAAATACATCATTCAGTGTAGGAAGTTCAGAGAAAACCCTGCCAAATGTGAGATTCTGGCTCTGGAGGTAATTCAGAATCCGGATCAGGTTATGCTGTGCACCGGTGCAGCGAAGAGTGAGGATCTGATCTTCATAATGTACATCAAATACATGGGGAAGATTTCGGATATCCTGAAGTTGCTTTTCGGTCAGAAGAAGAGCTTCGACGGTGATCGTTTCGCCGGTTTTGATCATTTTCTTTAATTCTTCAGTGGTTCCGGATGCGATGACGCGTCCGTGATCCATGATCGCGATTCGTGTACAGATCTGTTCGACCTCTTCCATATAGTGTGAAGTGTAGATGATCGTGGAACCCTGGCGGTTTAATTCCTGAATGCCCTCCAGGATTTTATTGCGGCTTTGCGGATCTACGGCGACAGTAGGCTCATCGAGGATGATAAGCCGTGGTTTGTGAGCGATTCCACAGGCAATATTGAGCCTTCTGAGAAGACCGCCGGAAAGCTTTTGAGGTCGTGTTTTGCGGTAGTCCTCCAGTCCGACAAACCGGATGGCTTCTTCGACAAGTTCCTTTCGCCGATTTTTGTCATGTATGTACAGACCGCAGAAATAATCGATATTTTCAGATACAGTCAGCTCATCAAAAACCGCTACATTCTGCAGTACGATACCAATCTGCTGCTTGACTTCGTAGTTGTCAGGCGTCATTTTCTGTCCGAAGATCTCGATGTCGCCCTTATCATATTTCAGCAGAGAAAGGAGACAGTTGATCGCAGTTGTTTTGCCGGAACCGTTCGGACCAAGAAGACCGAAGATCTCTCCTTCTTTGATATCCAGACTGAGATGGTTCAGAGCAACCAGATCGCCATAGCGTTTTACAAGATTTTCTATATGAATCATAATAGTTCCTCCGGTTTCATATAATTTGAGGTTATAAAATTATTATAAAAGAAATCAGAAAGAATACCAAGTGCGTGATGTCACCAAAGAGACGTGACATTTGTCACTTTGTATGTAGCAGGGGAATATATTATAATGATTCTGAACAGAGATGTTTTTACGTGATTGTTTGCAGCAGTATCAATAAAATAGTGAGGAATTGAGTGATGAGGTATTTTCGAGATACAGGAATACTTTTTCTGGGAGGAATCCTGCCATTATGTACACTCGGCCTGAACAGAGGGCTGATACTGGCAATGTTGGAGACAGTGATATTAATATGTGGCAGTTACTTCTTTGACAGGAAATACACCAAAATCTTATTATGGAGTATATTTGCGGTATCATTTTTTGTAATGCCGGAAATAAGATTGTTCTGTCCCGTATTGATCTATATTCTCGTAAGAGAACAGGAGACGGTGACGACACTTTCAGGAGGGGTTCTGGGAACAATAATACTGATAAAAAATGATACATCTTTGCCAATAATGACAACTATATTACTGATTATAGAGGCTTTAGCGTGGATATTAGCGACTGATGCAATAAAGTGCGATAAAATGTACTTTGAAATAAGAAGAATAAAAGATGACAGCGAAGAACGTACCCTGCTTCTTGCAGAAAAAAATAAAGCATTGCAGGAAAAACAAAATTATGAAATTTATGCGGCAACACTTCGTGAGAGAAACCGAATTGCCCGCGAAATCCATGATAATGTAGGACATTTGCTTTCAAGGACTATCTTATTAACCGGTGCGGCAAAGACCGTAAATCGGGACAAAAATATGGAAAGTCTGCTGGAAGGACTGGATACATCTCTTAATTCTGCTATGAACAGTATACGCTCAAGCGTACATAATCTTCATGATACATCTGAAAATCTCAGAGAGATAATAGAGGGACTTACAAAGGACTTTGAAAATTGCACGGTGGAATATGATATGTCCGAAATAATACCCAATAACATCAAATACTGCTTTGCGGCCATTATAAAAGAAGCACTGTCGAATGTTATAAAACATAGTAATGCAACAGCCGTAAAAATAGTACTTAGAGAGCATCCGGCATTGTATCAGCTTTGCATCGAAGATAATGGAAAAGGATATTCAGAAAAGGAAGCAGACAGCGAAGGCATAGGATTAAAAAACATGCAGGAACGGGTAACCTCGCTTGGAGGAACCTTGCAGATCAATGGGGAAAATGGATTTCGAATATTTGCCGCAATTCCAAAACAACAGGACTAGAACAGTAAAAATGAGGGAAAAATTAAGATGAAGATAGTAATTGTAGATGATGATTGTCTGGTGACAGAAGCGTTGAAGACGATCTTGCAGATCAATGGGGATGTTGAGGTGATTGCAACTGGAATTGATGGAGAAGATGCGTGCAGACTGTACAGACAGTATTGCCCGGATGTACTGCTGATGGATATTCGGATGAAAGGAATGAATGGATTGGAGGCTTCTGAACACATCCTGCAGGAATGTCCAGAGGCAAAAATCCTGCTTTTGACGACATTTCTGGATGATGAATATATAGTAAGAGCACTTCGATTAGGGGCAAAAGGATATCTTCTGAAGCAAGATTATGCCAGTATTCTTCCAGCACTGCAGGCAGTAAACTCCGGACAGACGGTTTTTGGGAAAGAAATCGTATCTAAGATACCAGAGCTGATCAGGAAGGAAGAAAAGTTCGATTACAGCAGTTATGGAATCAATGAACGAGAACAGGAGATTATCCGGTTGATCGCAGATGGATACAGCAACAGAGAAATTGCGGCAGAGCTGTTTTTGAGTGAAGGAACTATCAGAAATTATCTGAGTACCATATTGGATAAACTGCAATTAAGGGACAGAACTCAGGTAGCGGTATTTTATTATCAACACAGGTGAATAATTATAAAAAAAATATACAATTATGTGGAAAAAGTGCCAGCCAGGGTCCGAATACAGGGAAAAAATAGTGCGATGAAGCAGATAGAGGGAAAAATAGAAAGATAAAAGAGAATATCAGGTATCAGAGAAAAGAACAGTAAAAAACAAATGTGTTTGTAGAAAAGACAAAAAATGAGAATCTCCTGACAAATATATATTATGTAAACTAAAAACGATTAATGTGTTTCACATTATGTTTCACGTGAAACATTTTATAAGTGCTATAAGACAGAACAGCTGCTATAGAAATATATGCTTGTAAAAATTTTCCTAAATTTTTAATGTTTCACGTGAAACATTGTGTGGAACAATAATGATAAAAGTGCTATAATTGATTAGTCGCGAATGATTTTGAAAGGAGGATGAACTTTGGGAAGAATTATAGCAGTAGCCAACCAGAAAGGCGGAGTTGGAAAGTCCACAACTGCAATCAATCTTTCTGCATGCCTTGCCGAAAAAGGGAAAAAGGTTCTGGCAATTGATATTGACCCACAGGGAAATACAACCAGCGGATTGGGCGTAGACAAAAATGGTGTAGAAAATACTCTGTATGAACTGCTTCTTGGAGAGGCCGATGTCAAAAAAACAATTGTAAAAGATGTGGTAGAAAACCTGGATTTAATTCCATCCAATATAAATTTATCCGGTGCAGAAATTGAACTGATCAACATGGATGATAAAGAGTATATTCTGAGAAAAATAACAGAAAAGCTCAGAAGAAAATACGATTACATCATCATGGATTGCCCACCGTCATTAAACATGCTGACGATCAATGCTCTGACAGCAGCAACATCAGTTCTTGTACCGATTCAGTGTGAATACTATGCACTGGAGGGACTCTCACAGTTAATACATACAATCGACCTTGTAAAAGACAGATTAAATAAGAAGCTTGTGATGGAAGGTGTAGTATTTACTATGTACGATGCAAGAACCAATCTGTCATTGCAGGTGGTTGAAAACGTTAAGGACAATCTCGAGCAGAATATTTACAAAACCATTATTCCAAGAAATGTCAGACTTGCAGAAGCTCCGAGTTACGGACAACCTATCAATCTGTACGATTCAAGATCAGCCGGAGCAGAAGCATATCGCCTTCTGGCTGAAGAAGTGATCAACAGGGAGGATAAATAATGGCAGGAAAAAAATCAGGACTTGGAAGAGGTCTGGATGCTTTCTTTCCGGAAAAGACTTCACAGGAAAAGCCCAAAACGGTAAGAAACTCCAGAGCAAAGACGAATACCGTAAGAGAAAAGACAACAGAAACCGAACCGACCGTAAAAGGTGAAACACTTGTCAAGATTTCAAAAGTAGAGCCAAATCGTGAACAGCCACGCAAGAAATTTGACGAAGATGCACTCCTTGAACTGTCTGAATCAATCAAGCTGTACGGAGTTTTGCAGCCCCTGCTCGTATCTGACAAGAAAGATTATTATGAAATCGTTGCCGGTGAAAGAAGATGGCGGGCAGCGAAGATGGCAGGTCTGAAAGAGATTCCAGTAGTGATCAAAGAATTTTCCGCTCAGGAAATCGTAGAAATATCACTGATAGAGAACATTCAGAGAGAAGACCTGAATCCTGTTGAAGAGGCAATGGCATACAGACGCCTGATCGATGAATTTAAACTGAAACAGGATGAGATCGCAGAGAGAGTATCCAGGAGCAGAACCGCTGTAACAAACTCTCTTCGCCTTTTGAAGCTGGATGCAAGAGTACAGCAGATGATGGTAGATGAGATGATTTCAGCAGGACATGCCCGTGCACTTCTTGGAATTTCAGATGCTGAAAAGCAGTATTCTGTGGCAATGCGGATCTTTGATGAAAAACTCAGCGTAAGAGAGACAGAAAAACTGGTAAAAACCATCCTGAATCCATCAAAGAAAAAAGAAACCGGGACAGGTAATTCAGCAGAGGATGCAATCTACGAGAAACTCGAAGAAAAAATGAAGAACATCACAGGAACGAGAGTATTTATTCACAGAAAGAAGAACAATAAGGGAAAGATAGAAATTGAATACTATTCAAGGGATGACCTGGACAGAATCATAGATTTATTTGAATCTATCAGATAAAAGGGGTATTATATGAGTACAATTTTTGATAGTATTGGTATTGATCCTGGAATTGTTATTATCGTGTTGCTTATTGTAGTTCTCGTGCTGATCGGAACAACTATAAGCAGCAACATGAGATTAACCCGACTGGAGCGAAAATACAAAATGTTTATGAAGGGAAGCGATGCACAGTCATTGGAGAAAACCTTCGTTCGAAAATTCGCACAGATCGATCATCTGTATGAAACAAAAGAAGAACATGAACAGGCAATACGCACTCTGGCAAAACATTTCAAACTGCTTTACAGTAAATATGGCGTCGAAAAATACGATGCATTTGATGATGTTGGAGGTAAACTGAGTTTTGCACTGGCATTACTGGACAGAGAAAATACAGGAGTGATCCTCAATGCTGTCCACAGCCGCGATAACTGCTTCCTTTATTTAAAAGAAATCGTAAAAGGTGAATCCTATGTGATGCTCAGTCAGGAAGAAGTAGAGGCACTCCGTAAGGCAGTAAACTTTGGACTTGGTGAAGTCAATGAAAAGAAAAAAGAAAAATAATCGTAACTGTGAGGGTACTGAACAGTTACAAATAATCAATCATTTATTTTCAGGAGGAGAAAAATGTTAGATATTAAATTTGTGAGAGAAAACCCGGAAGTAGTAAAACAGAATATCAGAAATAAATTCCAGGATAGCAAACTGGAGCTGGTAGATAAAGTTATCGAATTAGACAAAGAAAATCGAGAAATCAAACAGGAAGTAGAAGCTCTCAGAGCAGAAAGAAATAAAATCTCCAAACAGATTGGTGCTCTGATGGGACAGGGAAAACGCGAAGAAGCAGAAGAAGTTAAGAAACAGGTTGCTGCATCCGGTGCAAGAATTGATGAACTTTCTGCAAGAGAAAAAGAAGTAGAAGAAGAACTTCTCAAAAACATGATGGTTATTCCAAACATTATCGATCCGTCCGTACCGATTGGAAAAGATGACAGCGAAAACGTAGAAATCGAGAGATTCGGCGAGCCGGTAGTTCCGGATTATGAAATCCCATACCATACAGAGATTATGGAAAACTTTGACGGAATTGATCTGGACAGCGCAAGACGTGTTGCAGGTAATGGCTTCTACTATCTGATGGGAGATATTGCAAGACTTCATTCCGCAGTTATTTCATATGCCCGTGACTTTATGATCAACCGTGGATTTACTTATTGTGTACCTCCTTTCATGATCAGAAGCAACGTTGTAACAGGCGTAATGAGTTTTGCTGAGATGGATGCAATGATGTATAAGATTGAAGGCGAAGATCTGTATCTGATCGGAACAAGTGAGCATTCCATGATCGGTAAATTCATCGATCAGATCGTTCCGGAAGAAGAACTTCCAAAGACACTGACAAGCTACTCTCCATGCTTCCGTAAAGAAAAAGGTGCACACGGACTGGAAGAAAGAGGCGTTTATCGTATCCATCAGTTTGAAAAACAGGAAATGATCGTTGTCTGCAAACCGGAAGAAAGCCCGATGTGGTTTGAAAAACTGTGGCAGAATACAGTTGATCTGTTCCGTTCCCTGGATATTCCGGTTCGTACACTGGAATGCTGCTCCGGTGACCTGGCAGACCTTAAAGTAAAATCCCTCGATGTAGAAGCATGGTCTCCAAGACAGAAGAAATACTTCGAAGTAGGAAGCTGCTCCAACCTTGGTGATGCACAGGCACGTCGTCTGAGAATCCGTGTAAATGGAAAAGATGGTAAGAAATATCTTGCACATACACTGAACAACACCGTAGTAGCTCCTCCGAGAATGCTGATCGCATTCCTGGAAAATAACCTGAACGCTGACGGATCCGTAAATATTCCGGAAGCACTGCAGCCATATATGGGCGGTATGAAGAAAATTGAAAAAAAGACCCGCGCATAAAGGAATGGAGGTATACTTTTGCACAGTTATTTAAAGGCGGTCGGTTTTTCCAAGATAAAGAAACGTACCGAGATGAAAGAAATCATTCTGGATGTTATACGCAACTACGATGAGAAAAATCTGGTAGAAGATCATCCGGATGGTACTTTTGCTGAATTCTCCAAGTGCTATGGATACGACTGCGGAATTACTGTTTGTGGTCAGTACGACGATGATAACAGGTTTCACGTGGAATATTATTATCCCTTCTTCAGAGGAAATGGGATTACGACAAATGAACCGGTGACAGTAGAGAGATATGCAGATAAAGAAGCTTTTGCGGGTGCCTGTGATGATCTGAGAATAGGAATTACTCTGATTTTTTACTTACAGAACGGTGCAAAATATATGCTGGAGAAGCATAAAGATAATGTTTTGAATAAACCACTGACCTTATCCGGTCTGGCAGATGAGGGACGAATTCTTCTTCCTGTTTTGAAAGATAAAGAAGCAGTAAAAGTAGAACAGGAGACCAGCAAGAATCGTAGTTCCCTGATCGAGGCAGCCAGAAATGGTGATGAAGAAGCAATGGAAAGTCTTACAATGGAAGATATGGACACGTACTCCATGATCTCCCATAGAATTGTAAACGAAGATATTTTTACAATTGTAGATTCATACTTTATGCCTCACGGAATTCAGTGTGACCAGTATGGAATTCTGGGAGAAATCCGGGAAATACATCATACTCGCAATGAGATGACAAATGAGGAACTGATTCAGATGACCGTAGAGAGCAATAACATGCAATTTGATATCTGCATGAATAAAAAAGATCTTCTGGGTGAACCGGCTGTCGGAAGGCGCTTCCGCGGAAACATCTGGCTTCAGGGACAACTGCATTTCTAGAAAAAGGAAGATATCCCAGACCCTGAAAAGAATATTAAGCAATTACTGTTTTAACAAGATATAACAAGGATTCTCCCACCTCTATAGGTGGTGAGATGAATTGCAAACAAGAAAATGAACGGCAGTGGAGGGCGGAGAGAAATCGGTATCCCCCACTGATATGAGGCAAATCACAGTCAGCATGTTTGCTGACATGTCAGACTCTGTGAAATTACCGACTGTGAGTTGAAACAAGACATAAATGTTCCGTAAACAGGTATCAGATATGAACTGTAAAAAGTAGATCATATCTGATACGAAGCGGAGCATGGTTCTTAAAACTTATGAGTTCCAGGGAAAATCCTCTTCGAATTTATTTATAAGTTGCTGAAATAAAGGACTTGTTTTTTCAGCAAAGATATAGTACAATTTCATTCATGAGATATTGGTTCTGTTAGTTTAACGGATAAAACAAGCGCCTCCTAAGAGAAAGCCGAGGCATTCCCCAAATTGGGGAACGTTCTAATGTTACCAACTCGAAAAAATCTGTAGATTGACAACTTGAAAAAGAGTTGATAATCTTATATATGGCCGAAGGGAAAAATTCCAGAAACCCAGTAAAATCAAGGGTTTGCGGCATATGTCGTCATAGCTCAGCTGGATAGAGCACTCGCCTCCTAAGCGAGGGGTCGGAGGTTCAAATCCTCTTGGCGACGGGCTTCAAAGCGTTCGAAAATGTTAGCTGGATTAGC
>SKEE01001053.1_pt1 | contig 25433 bp, 18 predicted proteins | sample 4826661 | NCBI WGS metagenome assembly SKEE01 (sample SAMN11008817, study PRJNA524170) | human gut metagenome | biome: Human fecal sample; material: Feces; isolation source: fecal sample from pouch patient p20 | host: Homo sapiens | place: Israel: Tel-Aviv | collected 2016-11-14
CCATAATCCCATGTATTCGCAAGCCCGCCATAGATCTCAGATCCCGGATATACAAATCCTCTTGCTTTCGCCAATGAAACGATCTTATCCATAGTCTTTTCTGCCATTTTTTTATCCTCACCTTCTAAAAATATTCATAATTGTAATTAATTATAGCGTCTGACTTCTTTGTTTTCAAGCCTTATCGCACAATTGTTTCCAATATCTCCAATGATTTGAAGCGTTTTCCCAGATATTCATCCAGATATGCTTTTGTAAGTTTCTTCAGTTCTTTCAGCACATCTTCTTTTACCACGAAAGTATATAGTTTCTCAACCGGAGAACACACGATGTACTGCAGTGTATATAATGTCGACGGAAGCAGCCGGATTCCATCGGAAATATGTCCGGCACACTGCGCGCATATCACACCACCCCGCCGTATACTGAACACTTTCTCCCGCTCTCTGTCCCCACACATAATACATTCCATCACCTGCGGTCCTTCCCCGTTCACGGTAATTGTCTTCAACTCATAGATGCATCGTATCAGTTCATTCGGAATATGTACATTCGTCAACGCTCGCAGCGTCTGATACAGAAGTTTCAGCATCTCTGTCTCATCATTCGCCTCTCTTGCATAATATCCCGCCAGATCCATAAAATAGAATCCATAATACGCACCTTCTACATCTGTACGCAGTTCCTGGAAATAATTGGAAATAGAGGCCGACACCAGTGTGTAGGATGTCCGCCCCTCATACACAGTAAACTCTCCAAAAGAAAAAGGGCTCGTCACTCCCATCAGTGCGCTGTTCGGTCTTCTTGCACCGCGTGCGAATGCCGAGATCTTCCCTCTTTCCCTGGTCAGTATTACCACTCGTCTGTCATATTCACCTATCGGTGCTGCTGTCAGTATCATGCCAGTCAGTGTAATCTGATTTACCAATTGTATCTCCTTCTTTGTATCTGTTCATCGTCTCCTCACAGATACGCATTCCCTTATAATACAGATAATCTTCTATCTTTCCCGTTGTGACGAATCTGTCCCAGTACTCTTCCATATGATCACCTCATCCTTTGCCAGGGCATATTTTTTCTAATGCTCCAAGATTAGGTTCTCCCATGGATACTGCTTTTTATTCGTCCTCGCGGTATCCAAAATTTTTCATCAGGAATTCACTGTCTCTCCAGTCTTTCTTTACTTTGACCCAGAGCTTGAGATTGACCTGCTGATCCAGCATTTTCTCGATCTCATAACGTGCAGTACTTCCGATCTTTTTCAACATACTTCCTTTTTTACCAATAATTATCCCCTTGTGTGAATCGCGCTCACAGATAATTGTTGCATCGATGTGCATCACTTTATTTCTGACTTTCATACTGTCAATGGCAACTGCGATACCGTGCGGAATCTCTTCCTGCAAGCAGTGCAGTGCTTTTTCACGGATCAGTTCGGCCACAATCTGACGCTCCGGCTGATCTGTAATGGTATCTTCATCATAGAACTGTGGTCCGTACGGAAGGTATTTCATGATCACTTTTACAAGCTCATCGGTATTGTCACCGTTTCTCGCAGATACCGGAACGATTTCTGCAAAGTCATAGACATCTTTGTACGCAGCGATTGAAGGAAGAATCTCTTCCTTCTTCACGCTGTCGATCTTATTGATGACCAGAACGACCGGTGTCTTTACCTTTTTAAGCTGGCTGATGATATGCTGTTCACCTGCTCCGATAAATGTTGTCGGCTCTACCAGCCAGAGCACCACGTCAACTTCATTCAATGTACGTTCTGCCACATTGACCATATACTCCCCAAGCTTGTTCTTTGCTTTATGGATTCCCGGTGTATCCACGAACACAATCTGACCGTCATCTGTTGTAAGTACGGTCTGGATACGGTTACGTGTCGTCTGTGGTTTATTCGATGTAATCGCGATCTTCTGTCCGATCAGCTGGTTCATCAGAGTTGATTTTCCAACGTTTGGACGACCGATCAATGTTACGAATCCTGATTTATAATCCTTTTTCATATTTTCTCCTGTTCTTTTATCTGTTGAAGACAACTAAAATGTCGTCACATTTTTAAACATATCTTTTGCTTCTTCTATCTTCTCTTCACTTCCGATCACGCAGACCTGTTCGGCTTTCATCACTGCCTCTACGACATCCGCCAGTTTCCGGATATCTTCCTGTCCTGCCTCAAGGATCTGCAGACGCTCTTTCTTGATTGTCTCTGCACTGACTTTATTCATGTACAGATTGAACGAACGGTCTCCTTTTGCAGACGGTGTCATCGGCTGGTCAATATTACTCATAGTTCCGATAATATATTTGTTCATGTCACGGTCACTGACAGTAAAGTTTCTCAGATAATCCGCGATGCCTTCATAGACTTCCATCGTTCTTTCCAGGTTCGGATCACGGTAAGATACAAAATATCCTTCTCCTGTACGGCTGAATCCACTCATACATCCATAAGCGCCGCCTTTGACACGGATATTCTGCCACAGGTAATCATAACTTAAGATCACCTTTAAGATCTGCAATGCACCCGTATAATCTGCCCCGTTATCAATAAAGTTGCCGACTCTTGCCACATACTGAACTTTGGAAGCAGTCTTGAATCCTTCATTCTTCATCTCACAGTGCAGTACGCATCTGGTATCTTCCACCGGATCTTCGAACATTGCTTTCTTCAGACCTTCTACCAGCTCTTCCATGCCGTTCAGGCCCTCTTTTGCAGCCGTGTAACTGATCATCATATTGTCTGCACGGAACAGCTTATGGGCCAGCATCTGAAGCTTCTGTACCAATACGTCTTTTTCTTCTTCAAAATGTTCCTCGATATAAGCGATCTTATCATAGAACTCGATACCGCTTGTCATGTCTTTTAACTTAGATGACGGAGATGCATAAGACATCGCACGAAGCACTGCTGTTGTATGTCCGGATGACTGGAATTTCATAAGAAGTCTTGACTTCTGCATCGCAAGAATCTCTCTGATTCTCTTGGTATCTCCCAGTTTCGAACGTGTCAGGATCTCCTTCATCATCCGGAATACGACTGGCAGTTTCTGATATAATGCCTTTCCTTTGATTTCAAATGTTGCTTTGAATTCTTTTTCCGGCACTTTGGAAATGTCTGTATACAGTTCCAGTGATGTTCCGATACCGCCGGTATGCACGTTGATCTCATTAAAGAGTTCTCCGTACTTATAATTCTCGGTATCAATGACTCCAAGTACTCCCTGCAGGATTCCGACATACGGAAGATCTGCTTCTTCCACACCTGACATATCGAATAACACATCCACGTATCCGATGCCATTTGTCTCAATCTCATGGTAAACTACCGGTACATCTGCGATTCTTTTTTCTTCATTGATGATTGGCTCAATCTCTTTTGAAATATCTTCTCTTGAAAGAACCGGGATCTTCTCAAGATCTTCTACTGCATCCGGTGCTGACTGATATGCCTCTAATGCATTGGAACGCTCTACCAGTTCTTTTCTTTCTTCTTCTGTAAGACTTTCTTTGTATGCCTGTAACTTCTCCTGAAGTTCTTTGTCCATTCTTGCAGTACGTCCTTTTTCCGGCTTGATCAGCACAATCGCACCGTGCGTATTCTCTAACAGATATTTGCGGATCAGTTCTTCATAATATCCTGTTCCGACCTGTGCCTTTAAGAACTCGAATGTATCCAGCGCTTCGATATGGATAAATGGTTTTTCGTCATCGTATAACCAGCTGTCCATAATCTGCAATCCGTACATCAGTCCCTTCGGATAACCTCCGAAATCCGCCTCTCTGTAACGGAACTCATTATAATTGATTCCGGCTTCGAGAGCTTTCTTATCCATTCCATTTTCAACAATATCTTTTAATGTATCCTCGATTACTTTCACAAATGCTTCTTTCTGTTCTACATTCGCATTCTTCGCAATGACAGAAAAGATCGGCTGGTAAATTCCGTTGTCATACGATCCCATAATGTCTTTTCCGATCCCGGCATCCGTAAGTGCTCTCTTAAGCGGTGCTCCCGGTGCAGATAACAATGCATAATCCAATACTTCAAATGCCAGATACAGCTTCTCATCCAGGCTTGTTCCAATGACTTTATTGTAAGAAATGTAAGTATTATCCTCTTCTGATTCATCGCTTGCTATGGAATATGGCATCTCTTTTTCGATTACTTTATCAAATGGTTCCTGATAGCGGATCTTGGAATCTACCGGCGCATAGTCGAATTTGCTCAGATATTCCTGATCCAGCCAGTTTAATTTTTCTTCCATGTCCATATTTCCATACAGGTAAATGTAACTGTTTGACGGATGATAATATCTTCTGTGGAAATCCAGGAACTGCTCATACGTAAGTTCCGGAATCACTTCCGGATCCCCGCCAGATTCGTTCGCATATGAGGTATCCGGGAACAGTGTATTCAATACCACTCTGTCCAGCACACCTTCCGGTGAAGAGAATGCTCCCTTCATCTCATTATATACAACACCGTTGTAAGCCAGATCATCTTCCAGAGAATCCATCTTGTAGCTCCAGCCTTCCTGACGGAAGATCTCTTCATGCTGATAAATATTCGGATAGAATACCGCATCCATATATACATGCATCAGATTCTGGAAATCCTTATCATTACAGCTTGCTACCGGGTAAACCGTCTTATCCGGATAAGTCATTGCATTTAAAAATGTATTCAGTGAACCCTTTACCAGTTCTACGAACGGATCCTTCGCCGGGAAATTCTTAGATCCACACAGTACGGAATGTTCCATGATATGTGGTACTCCGGTACTGTCTGACGGCGGTGTACGGAATCCGATATTGAATACCTTGTTGTCATCATCATTTTCTATCAGTAAGATCCTTGCCCCGCTCTTCTTATGCTTTAACAGCATTCCGTGGGATTTGATCCCTTTTAAATCTTCTTCCTTTACTAATTCGTAAGCACTTAAGTCTTTTACACTCATGAATTTCTATGTTCTCCTTTCGTCTGCAATCTTCCATTTCCCCAAAGCAGAAGATTCTTCTGCCCCGCAATATATCTACTGGAATAATTGCCACTCATGCAAGATATTATAACACCTTTCTTATTATTCTGCACCTATCAAAAAAAGACTCCAAAGCAACTTTTGCGCCACATACTTTTATGCAAGGCAAAGAGTCTTTGAAGTCTCTGCTAATTTTAATTTTTTAACAAATCATTTATGAATGGCTTTCTGTTTTCTTCTTCATGAGCAGTAAAGCTGCTACCAGAAGTACCATACCGATCGGAAGACAGATCAATGCATTCTGAACAAATCCGGCAATTACATAAGTAATGCAGGAAACAACTGCAACGGTTGCCGCATACGGCAACTGTGTCGTTACATGGTTGACATGATTACACTGCGCTCCCGCGGATGCCATGATCGTTGTATCCGAAATAGGCGAACAATGATCTCCACATACAGCTCCCGCCATACAAGCTGAGATAGAGATGATCATCATAGTCTCGTTCGTTCCCTGGAATACCGCTACTACGATCGGGATCAGGATTCCGAATGTTCCCCATGATGTTCCAGTTGCAAATGCAAGGAAGCATCCTACGAGGAAGATAATTGCAGGCAGGAAGTTTAATAATCCTCCAGCTGCGGACTGCATAACATTAGCTACATACTCTGCTGCGCCAAGACTGTCTGTCATTGCTTTTAATGTCCATGCAAATGTCAGGATCAGGATTGCAGGTACCATAGCCTTGAATCCTTCCGGAACACATTCCATAGATTCACGGAACTTAAGTACTTTTCTAAGTGCATAGAATACAACCGTAACAACCAATGCGAAGAAACTTCCAAGCATCAGACCTACCGATGCATCACTTGCCGAAAATGCTTTAACAAAGCCTGTTCCACTAAAGAAGCCTCCTGTATAAAGCATACCGCAGATGCAGAAAATGATCAGGACCACTATCGGGAATACCAGATCGATCACTTTTCCCTTTTCTTCTACGATCTCATTCTCAGCATTTGCATATGGCCTGTCCGGTGTAGTATAGATATCACCCTTTATAGCATTATCTTCATGTAATTTCATCGGGCCATAATCAATCTTAAGCACTACGATCAAAACCATCGCAAGAATTGTGAGTAAAGCATAATAGTTATACGGAATCGCACGCATAAAAATAGAAAATCCATCTTCACCTTTTACAAATCCTGTTACAGCCGCTGCCCATGATGAGATTGGAGCGATGATACATACCGGTGCCGCTGTCGCATCGATCAGATACGCCAGTTTCGCACGTGATACATTGTGCTTATCTGTGATCGGACGCATAACACTTCCAACTGTCAGGCAGTTAAAATAATCATCAATAAAGATCAGGATTCCAAGCACGATCGTTGCAAGCTGTGCCCCAACTCTTGTCTTGATGTGAATACTAGCCCAACGCCCAAATGCTGCCGAACCTCCTGCATTATTCATCATGCAGACCATAATTCCAAGAATAACCAGGAATACCAGGATTCCCATATTATAGCTATCTGTCAGTACTCCTACGATTCCATCTTCAAATATATGCAATACTGCCTTTTCAAAATGGAAATTAGACCAGAAGATTCCTCCGATCGCAATTCCGACAAACAAGGAACTATACACTTCTTTCGTGATCAGTGCAAGACCAATTGCCACAATTGGGGGTACCAGTGCCCAGAATGATGAATACATCTTTGGTACATACTCTTTTCCTCCATCTGCCGCAAATACGGTAATTGCACCGCATGCAAAGATCATGAGGCAGGTGAGTACGGCAAAGAGTAATTTTTTTCTTTTTCTCATAACTCTCTCCTTCGTTTTTTTCCAAAAAAATACCATGAACAATTTCCTCTGCGTGGATTGCTCATGGCATATATCATCTTATAAGCAGGACATCCGTATTTTCAGATCATTCAACACTTCATTTATGTCCTCTATATAACTCTAAATACAAATTACATAATTAAACTCTTATATCTTCTATATACTCTGATAGCGCTCCACTTACTGAAGTGACAGTCCGCAGCATATTCTGCTGCGTCCCAGGAAGTATATCTCGAATATAATAAGGGATGATATCTTCCTTCGGCAGTTTTCCCTTTCAGGCAGAAATGATTTCCCTTTATCTGTTGTTCTGCCTTACTGATGAAACCTGCGCCTCTATCTAGTCTCATTATTCATATAATAATATTTTTATCATCTTTAATCTATTTTGTCAATACAATATGGCAAATGCATGGCAACGCAAAACTCCCGCAGATCCTTTCGAATCTGCGGGAGTCATGATTTATACTATTCTATTGCTAATCAGATATGATTACTCCTCTACTTTGTAAAGGTCTGTCAGTTTTGACAGGTAATCGTATCTTTCCATAGCCTCTGCCTCATTCTTAGCGAAGAGTCTTGCAGCCTTTTCCGGATTAGCTCTCTTAAGAGCATTGTAACGAACTTCTCCGTCAAGGAATGCCTGGTAATCTTCTTCCTTAGGCTGTTTGCTGTCAAGAGTGAACTTGCTTCCCTTTTCAGCTGCAGGATTGAATCTGAAGTTATTCCAGTATCCGCAATCTACTGCTAATTTTTCTTCTGTCTGAGCTTTGCTCATACCCTTCTTGATACCATGGTTGATACATGGAGCGTATGCGATGATCAGAGATGGTCCCGGATAAGCCTCAGCCTCTGCAATTGCTTTTACAGTCTGGTTGAAGTCTCCACCCATAGCGATCTGTGCAACGTATACATATCCATAGCTCATAGCCATGCTTGCAAGGTCTTTCTTCTTCGTCTCTTTTCCGCCTGCTGCGAACTGAGCTGTAGCACCAGTCTTAGTAGCCTTAGAAGACTGTCCACCAGTGTTAGAATAAACCTCTGTATCGAATACCATGATGTTGATGTCTTCACCACTTGCTAATACGTGGTCAACTCCACCGAATCCGATATCGTAAGCCCATCCGTCACCACCGAAGATCCACTGAGATTTCTTAGCGAGGAAGTCTTTGTTCTTAACGATGTCTTTGCATGTATCGCAGTCACATCCGTCTAATGCTGCAACTAATTTATCTGTAGCATCTCCGTTTGTAATACCACATGCGAATGTATCGAGGTATTCCTGGCAAGCTGCCTTAACCTCTGCTGAAGCCTGCTCTGATGCTGCAACAGTTTCAACTTCTTCTTTCAGTCTCTTTCTGATTGCTTTCTGAGCAAGTAACATACCATATCCAAACTCTGCGTTGTCTTCGAACAGTGAGTTAGACCATGCAGGTCCCTGTCCCTTAGAGTTCATTGTGTATGGTGTAGACGGTGAAGAGTTACCCCAGATTGAAGAACATCCTGTTGCATTAGCGATGTACATTCTGTCACCAAATAACTGTGTGATCAGTTTTGCATAAGGTGTTTCTCCACAACCTGCACAAGCTCCTGAGAACTCAAGTAATGGCTGTTTGAACTGGCTTCCCTTAACTGTCTCTGGTTTGAATTTAGCAACAACTTCTGGTTTAACCTCGATCTCACGTCCGAAATCAAAGATATCCTGCTCTGCTGCATTTTCTTCCATGTTTGCCATAACAAGAGCTTTTTCACCCTTCTTACCTGGGCAAACGTTTACACAAGATCCACATCCTGTACAGTCATAAGCTGATACAGTCATAGTGAATTTCATTCCCGGCATACCGATCATATCGATAGCTTTTGTTCCTTCTGGAGCTTTTGCAAGCTCGTCCTCTGTAAGTGCTACCGGACGGATAACTGCATGTGGGCAAACGTATGCACAACGGTTACACTGGATACAGTTTTCTGACTGCCATACAGGGATATCTACTGCGATACCACGTTTCTCATATGCTGCACTACCTGATGGTGTAGATCCATCTGCATAGTCAGTAAATGTAGATACTGGCAGAGTATTTCCTTCCTGAGCATTAACCTTAGACTGGATGTTCTTAACGAATGCTACAACATCGTCTTTTCCACCCTTAACTTCTGGTGTGAATAATCCTTCGTCTTCACAAGATTTCCAAGATTCCGGAACTTCGATCTCAACTACCTGTTTAGCACCGGCATCGATAGCATCGTAGTTCATCTGTACGATCTTGTCACCTTTTCTTCCGTAAGTAGCTTTTGCAGCTTTCTTCATCAGATCAATTGCTTCTTCTTCCGGAATGATAGATGCCAGTTTGAAGAATGCTGACTGAAGGACTGTATTGATACGTCCGCCAAGTCCGATCTCTTTACCGATCTTGATACCATCAATTGTGTAGAACTTGATGTTGTGATCAGCGATGAATGCTTTTACCTGTCCTGGTAAATGTTTCTCAAGACCTTCCATGTCCCAAGAGCAGTTCAGAAGGAATGTTCCTCCGTCAACTAATTCCTGAACCATGTTGTATTTGTTTACATAAGATGGGTTGTGACATGCTACAAAGTTAGCCTTGTGGATCAGGTAAGTAGATTTGATTGGCTTCTTACCGAAACGCAGGTGAGACATTGTAACACCACCAGACTTCTTAGAGTCATAGTCGAAGTAAGCCTGTGCATACATGTCAGTATTGTCACCGATGATCTTGATAGAGTTCTTGTTAGCTCCTACAGTACCGTCAGCTCCAAGTCCCCAGAACTTACAGTTGATTGTTCCTTCCGGTGTTGTAACCAGTGGTGCACCAACTTCAAGTGAAAGATTTGTAACATCATCGTTGATACCGATTGTGAATCTTTCTTTGTCTGCGTTGTTGAATACTGCAACGATCTGTGCAGGTGTTGTATCTTTAGATCCTAATCCGTAACGTCCGCCGTTAACCGGTACTGCGTCGAACTTAGATCCCTTTAATGCAGAAACAACATCCAGGAATAATGGCTCTCCCTGAGCTCCTGGTTCTTTTGTTCTGTCAAGTACGTTGATGTATTTTACTGTGTCAGGAATTGCATCAATTAATGCCTGTGCACAGAATGGTCTGTAAAGACGAACCTTAACAACACCAACTTTTTCCCCAGCTGCTGTTAAGTAGTCGATTGTCTCTTCGATTGTGTCACATACAGAACCCATAGCGATGATAACTTTCTCTGCATCTGCTGCTCCGTAGTAGTTGAAGAGTTTGTAGTCTGTTCCGATCTTCTCGTTAACTTTATCCATGTACTCCTGTACGATAGCCGGCATAGCGTCGTAGTATGGGTTACATGCTTCTCTTGCCTGGAAGAAGATATCCGGGTTCTGAGCTGAACCTCTCTGGCATGGGTGATTTGGATTCAGTGCATGATTTCTGAATGCATCGATTGCGTCCATATCTACCAGATCTTTCAGATCTTCATAATCCCATGTCTCAATCTTCTGAATCTCGTGTGATGTACGGAATCCATCGAAGAAGTTGATGAATGGAAGTTTTCCTTTTAATGCTGCACAGTGTGCAACTGGTGTTAAGTCCATAACTTCCTGTACGCTGGATTCGCAAAGCATTGCTGCACCAGTCTGACGACAGGCGTAAACATCAGAGTGATCTCCGAAGATATTCAGTGCGTGGCTTGCAAGCGCACGAGCGGATACGTTAAATACTCCAGGAAGCTGTTCTCCTGCTACTTTATATAAGTTAGGAATCATTAACAGAAGTCCCTGTGATGCTGTAAATGTTGTTGTCAGAGCACCAGCAGAAAGAGATCCGTGTACTGCTCCTGCAGCACCAGCTTCTGACTGCATCTCTGTTACCTGAACAGTCTGTCCAAATATGTTCTTTCTTCCTTCTGTAGCCCATTCATCTACATGTTCCGGCATAACTGATGATGGTGTAATAGGGTAAATTGCTGCAACTTCTGTATATGCATATGAAGCATGAGCTGCGGCCTGGTTACCATCCATGGTCTTCATTTTTCTTGCCATTTTCGTTGTTCCTCCTTGATAATAGTACAAATCATATATTGACGTGTATGGTTTTATTATATCTCCTGTATCATCAAAAGTCTAGCGATTCCGACTGTTATTTTGTTCATTTTCTGGTACAAATACAGATTCTCGTATCATTTTGTCGGCATATTTGCCCATAAAACTGAGAATAAATCCCAAATTCATTTGGAAAGAATATGCTTAATAAGCACATACATCACAATCGCAAATGCAAATAAATACCCAATCGCACCAATTGCCGGGATCCCGCAGATCTTCGGGCTCATATTGGTAGTGCAGATAATGCTTGAACTGATCAGCAATGCCATCACCCACAATCCCATTACCACATTCCGCACCAGACGTCTCAGTAACTGTGCCAGATCGTTGGATGCATGCAGATCCAGGTTGACTCTTGTCTGACCTTTCATCAGACCATGCAGTGCATCCGCTGCAAGTCCCGGGACTTCTACTGCTTTATGCATCGAACGGTAAAGATTCTTTCCTGCATGTTTTAATTCTTTTTTCCAATCCAGATCTTTCCACATACTCTCTGAAATATGTCTGGATGCGATCTCGATCATATTGATCTGTGGAGCAATGTCTGCAAGCACGCCTTCCATGTTAGTCAATCCTCTTGCCAGCATCGTCAGACCATGCGGCATACGGATCTTATTTTCCTTCATCACTTCCATAAGATCCATCATCACTTCTGCAACATCGATCTCTCCCATATCTAAGGACCCATACTTCGACATCAGTTCACTGATATCTTCATACAATACGCTCTGATCTGGTTTCTCTTTAAATTCACCCAGTGCCATGACTGCTTCCTGGATCATGCCGATATCATTTTCTGCAATACCGCGGATTGCTTTTCCGATCAGTTCTTTATCCCGTTCGGTCAGTCTTCCCATCATTCCCATATCGATCCATACAATCTTGCCATCCTGGATCTTTACATTTCCCGGGTGGGGATCTGCATGGAAGAAACCGTCTTCCATCACCTGTTTGATATAATTATCGATCAGCTTGATCCCGATCTCTTCCAGATCGTATCCGCCTGCCAGAAGTTTCTCTTTATCATCGATCACAGGCCCTTCGATGTATTCCATGACCAGCACATGCATGGTTGTATATTCCTGATATAGTTTCGGTGTTCTTACATATACGACATCCGCATTCCGTCTGGCAAACTCTTCCATATTCGATGCTTCGGTGAGAAAATTCATCTCTTCCCGTGTCACATTCCAAAGTTCATCCAGTACCTGGTCGAAGTCAGCCATTCCTTTCAGACTAATCGGCGGCATCAGCTTTACTGCCTTCCGAAGGAGTCCGATATCTCTTGCCATAATTTCATAAATGCCTGTTCGCTGAACCTTGATAACAACCTGTTCACCGCTGAGCAGTTCTGCTCTGTGGACCTGTGCAATGGATGCTGATCCCAGTGGTGTATCGGAAATAAATGCAAATATTTCATTCCACGGACAACCATATGCCTGTTCGATCACTTCTTTTACTTCCGGAAATTCCATCGGAGTTACTTCTGAACGCAGACACATCAGTTCATCACAATATCTTTTCGGTAAAATGTCTGAATGCAGTGACATAATCTGACCGATTTTAATATAAGTAGGCCCCAGATCCTCCAGTATCATCCGGAGTTTCTGAGGCGTAATTCCCCTGGTGATTCCATATTTATGAAGTACGGATGTAATCTCCTTTAACCTGGTACGGTATTCTTTGGATTCTCCCTTACTCATGAACCTGTTCCTCTTTAAATATCTTCGTTCTCAGCTGTCTCTTCTTCCGCTGCTTTCTCTGCCGCATCTTCTACCGTCTCTGCAGCTTCAAATTCTTCCTGTTTTTTCTCCATCTCATCAATTCTCTGTTTCAACAATGCCATCTGTTCCGGAGTCATCTTATCCAAAAGCTCATCCAGTTCTTCCGGTGAAGATGTTTTTACTTTTACATTCACTTTTTCTTTTACTGTCGACTTGATGTTATGCTTAAGTTCTTCATTCAGTGCTTTGCCCTGTTCAACAGTCAGCTCACCCTTTTTCACCATCTCATCCAGAAGTTCTTTTGATTTCTCTCCTGTGACTGCAACTGCTCCGATTCCTGCAAGTAATACTTTCTTTAATCCGCTTCCTAATTTTTCCATAGGTCGTTCTCCTTTCGATGTCTATATAGACAGGATTTCCAAAAGCTTTGGAATAAATATGATCATCCCTGCAATTGCTGCCATGATTGCCGCGATCAGTACTGCTCCTGCTGCAGCATCTTTGGCAAGCTTTGCAAGCGGCCTTCTCTCTTTTGTAACCAGATCAACCACTGCTTCTACCGCCGTATTCACCATTTCCAATGCCATGACCAGACCAAACAATGTCAGGCAGATACACCACTCTACCGGTGTAATATGAAATACGAATCCTGCGATCACCACACAAACCATTGCCACACAATGAATCTTCATATTCCGTTCCTTCGTTACCACTGCAAATATTCCGGCAAATGCATAGCCGAAGCTTTTATACAATGGATCTTTCTTTTGTTTCTTCATTTTTGCACCTGTCCTTTGTTTTCTTACATTTTAACACATTTTGCACAAATTTACACAAACATTGTATGTATTTTGTTTTATTTTAGAAATAATACGGACTTTTAAAGAAAAGTATGACCTTTTATAAATTCTGCATCCAGCATAATTTTTCTATCAAAATAAGAGGACAAAAATAAATACAGGGATTCTGCTTCTTATACCAAAATCCCTGTATTTTATCACCATATGCTCTACAGAACTTATATTCTATTATACATTCTCTACATTCATTCCTTTGAGAATTCTCTGATTCTTCTCTTCCACATTCAGCTTTTCCGTAAATGCTTTCGTTTCTTTTACTATGACTTTGCTGAGTGCAAGCAAGGCTATCAGATTCGGGATTGCCATCAATGCATTGAAGATATCTGCGATATTCCATACTGCCGCAACCGTCATATATGGTCCGATGAATACACATATAATATAAAGCCATCTATACGCTCTTACAGCTTTCATATTCTTATTAAACAGATATTCCAGGCATCGTTCTCCGTAATAATCCCATCCAAGAATCGTTGTAAATGCAAAAAATACCAGACAAATCATCAATGCAAAGGATGCCACAACCGGCGGGAACGGAAGTCCCTTCTGGAAGGCCGCTGTCGTAATTTCCACACCTTCCAGTCCCGTATTCCACGTTCCTGTAATGACAATAGAAAGTCCTGTCATCGTACAGATTACGATCGTATCAATAAATGTACCGGTCATTGACACCAGTCCCTGTCTTGCAGGTTCTTTGGTCTGTGCTGCAGCTGCTGCGATCGGTGCGCTTCCAAGTCCGGATTCATTCGAGAAGATTCCTCTGGCAATACCTTTCTGCATTGCTACGATCATACTTCCCATTGCACCACCGGCCAGTGCGCTTCCGGTAAATGCTGATTTTACAATTGTTACAATAGCTGCCGGAATTGCGGTAATATTTGTCACCATGATAATGACTGCCAATACTACATACAGAACCGCCATGAACGGAACGACGATCTCAGATACTTTTGCAATTCTCTTGATTCCACCTAATACAACCATTCCGACACATACCGTCAGTACCAGACAGGATATTACAGTTGCCCATGAATAATCATTTCCAAATAATGCTACTGTATGTGCCATGTTCGGATCAAAAAAGTTACGGACTGCAGATGAGATACCATTCACCTGTGTAAATGTACCGATTCCGAATAATCCAACCCCTGCTCCAAAGAATGCAAATATCTTTGCAAGCCATCTGAACTTTACACCCATTCCATTCTCAATGTAATAGAATGGTCCGCCAAGTACATGCCCGTCTTCATCGATCGTACGGTATTTTACTGCCAGAAGACCTTCTGAATACTTTGTTGCCATTCCTAAAAATGCTGTCAGGATCATCCAGAATAACGCTCCCGGTCCACCTGCAGAAATTGCAGTTGCCACACCGACGATATTACCGGTACCGATTGTTGCCGATAATGCAGTACAAAGAGCTCCAAAGCTGGTTACTTCTCCGTGTCCATCTTCTTCATTTTTCACCATGAATTTTAACGCTTTTCCAAGATACCTTACCTGAAGAAGGCCCAAGCGCACAGTCAGAAAAATTCCTGTGACCAGAATTAAGATGATTAACGGAAGTCCCCATACGACTCCGTCAAACCATGTGATAAAAGTGTCAATACGTCCAAAAATTCCCATAATTCATTCCTCCATCCTTTTGCCTGAGAGATTTGCAGATCTGTTTTCTGCTTACACCTTCGGCGCTTTTCATTTCATTACGAAAAGACTCTCCTGAGTTTTTTATGATAACGTAATCGCATTGCAGCAAATTCGTCAAAGTAATTGTCATTATTTTGAGAATAAATCCTCGCCCAAATTGCTTTAGCACGTCTTTGCTTTAGCACGATGTAGGATAGCTTATCATGAATCTTTACATATAGCAAGATATTTTATAATTAAAAATGCAGGCAGCATTTATAAGTTATAATTATAATTCCTGTCTGCATCTGTATTTTTATTCTTTTCCGACTGCCTTTCAGAATCCGAAATCTGCATAATCTTCCGGCAAAAAACGGTGATAGATCATATGACACCCTTCGTCCTTAAAGCAGTAATAGTATTCGTCCTCATTTTCTTCCGGAAATCTTACCCAAAAGTCAAATTCTCCGTTGTGCATATCTCCCACCCTGATATCTTTTGCCTCTTTCTGAAATATCGCAAGGATATCTTCTTTTTTGATTCCGTGATTCATCATCAGCTCCACCAGCTTTTTGATGAATTCATTTTCTGTCGTATGTTCATGTACATAGACACTTCCCTGTTCCGGAATATGCAGGCAAAATCTGTCTTTTTTGTGCGTTACACAGATATCTCCGAGTTTTTTCTTTACTTCTTCCGGGAACTGTTCCAGACGTGTCTGCATCTCATCCACATCGTCATCCGCCTCAAAGAAATGATTGAGGGAAATCAATGGATAATACAAACGGATCTCTTCTTTTCGAAATCCAAGTTTTGCCTGTTCTTCTTTTATAATATCGATCAAATTTTTTTCCAAACGTTTAAATCCCATTTCTGTTCTACGTGCTCCTTTTATTTCTCATATATTCAGCTTTCCTGTTCCATGTCTCTTAATTGACAAGCCCATTTCCAATACATTATACTACATTTATAATATTTACTGTATTTTAACATCAGATTTTTAAGGAGGAAATTTATCATGATCATCAAACATGGACTTGTGGTAGATCCTGCATCTAGTCTGTCCGAGCATATGGATATACTGGTGAAGAACGGAAAAATTGCAAGAATCGCACCTGAAATTTCAGAAGATTCCGAGGAGATTCTAGAAGCCGGAGGACTCGTTGTCGGACCGGGACTCATCGATACACATGTACATTTCCGTGATCCGGGATTTACATATAAAGAAGATATCCATACAGGAGCAAAGGCATCTGCAAAAGGCGGGTTTACTACTGTAATCTGTATGGCAAATACATCCCCTACGGTCGACAATACAGACACCCTAAAAGATAATCTTGCACGTGCTTCCAAAGAAGATATCCGTATCTTCCAGGCTGCTGCAATCTCCCGTTCATTAAAGGGCCGGGACGAAGTAGACATGCTTGCATTAAAAGAAGCCGGGGCATGCGGATTTACCGATGACGGCATCCCTCTTCTGAATGCTGAGTTCTGCTATCAGGCGATGAAAAATGCCGCAAAGTTAAACGTTCCGATCAGTCTTCACGAAGAAGACCCGGCTTTTATCCGCAACAATGGGATCAATCATGGCAAAGTATCCGATGCACTCGGCATCTACGGTTCTCCATCCATTGCCGAAGAAGCACTGGTGGCAAGAGACTGTCTTCTGGCGCTCCGTTCCGGTGCAGATGTTGTAATCCAGCATATCAGTTCCGGTGTATCGATTGATCTGATCCGTACATACAAAAAACTGGGGGCAAAATTACACGCTGAGGCAACACCGCACCACTTCTCCTTAACAGAAGACGCTGTTTTGGAACATGGCACGCTGGCAAAGATGAATCCGCCGCTTCGTACGGAAAATGACCGCCAGCAGATTATTGCAGGACTCGCTGATGGAACTATTGACCTGATTGCTACGGATCATGCCCCACACAGCACAGAAGAAAAATCCAAACCGATCACAGAAGCCCCAAGCGGCATTATCGGTCTCGAGACCTCCCTTGCACTCGGTATCACCAACCTTGTAAAGCCCGGATATCTGACCATGATACAACTTCTGGAAAAAATGACAGTAAACCCTGCAAAGCTATACCATCTGCCTTACGGAACAATTCAGGAAGGTGCAGATGCAGACTTTGTTATATTTGACCCTGATGAAACATGGATCCCGAAAGAATATGCTTCCAAATCATCAAACTCACCATTTACCGGAGAGGAACTTACCGGTAAGGTGAAATATACGATCTGCGGAGGAAACATCGTATATTCTGATATAAAATAAGCTTGGGATTTAATTTATTAACTGGGGAAGCGGCCTCTCAGTCCTTGAAGGAAACAATAGATAAGGCTTCTTGTTCAGGTTCCATACCATAAGAAACACTAAGAGAGTCAGAATCACCTAAAAGCAAAGGAACTACGCTCAAACTCGGCGTTCGCCTCAAACACGTTCGCTTCGTTCCTTTAACGGTGCTTCTGACTCTCTAACTGTTTCTAACGGCATTCCACATTCACAATAATCCTTATCTATTGTTTCCTTCAAGTCGTGACTGGCAGCGAATGTTAATAAATAAAATGCCCGGAAGTGTAACCCGGTGGAGGCCACTACGGTTACGCACTTGCCATTTCATTCTTAAGGCATTCGACACCCACGGAATAAAAAGTAGAAAGCCGTTCCAGTGAATGTGAAGAAGGTGTTGGAAATAGTTAAGCGTCAAAATTATGCGTTGGGTTTTCGAAATTTGCCTGTTTGAGCCGAATGGCGAGTTGCAAATTTCGGAAGCCCGTTTTTAGCATAATTTTGACGCTTTAGTATTTCCCGCCGACGGAACCTGAACAGGAACGGCTTCCTACTTTTTATGCAGGTCCGGGTCGTCGTGCCTTTCTGAATTAAATCCCAATTACCCTAAATACACAACCTTATCTTCCGGCTCTGCGGCTGGTTCCATATCGATCAGGTACAGTACCGGCTGTTTATTTCCAAAGGAACTTACTGCCTCGTACTCGAACCTTGCACGGATCTGCATCCAGGATTTTGCTTTTACATCGATCTTCTTTTCTGCTTTGCATGGATATCCGTAATAACGTACATCTTCCGCGCAGCATGTCATAATCTCTCTGACCGGAACGAACATATTGTCCGGCATTCCCTTCGGGCGGAAGATCTGTCCTTTGAAGTCGATTTCTTTATGCAGATATAATTCCGGATGATCATATGCATCCACATACCACACACCAAAATCAACATCATCCAGTACGATCTTGTCTCCTTTTACATCATATGGGAGATCTTCTTCGGATGGCTCGATGATCTTGCCTTGCATATCTTCAAAGATCAGCTGTGCCATCGGATTCTGTACCTTCAGTGCACGTCTGAATCCGGATCTGTTAACACCATCTGCACATCTGTTAACAACGATCAGCTCAGACTCTGTGAGCTGTTCCATCAGCATATTTCTCATATTCATCAGATACATATCCAGTGTTGTACCATTTACGGTAGAGTATACTCCCTGAAGTTCGAAACTTCTCGGGTATCTGATTGAAAGCAGATCCTCCAGCTTCCACATTCCATTGTACTCGATGATAATCTGTGCCGGATGATAGTTTCTTTCACAGTTTTTGAAAAATACAGTGTTCAACTGGTCAAATTCTTCGATTTTCAAAACTGCCATATTTTTTTCTTTTAAATATTCTTCCGGATACTCTTCTTCTCCTTCTTCACAGAGAAGTAACAGTGTAAGTCCCGGTTCAATCCATTCCTGTTCCATCAGGGTATCCTTGATCATGGTGGTCTTACCACTGTCTAAGAATCCCGTAACGATAAACATAGGTGTTGCCATACTCGCACCTCTTTCTTTTATGGTTATATTGTGATTTTTGGCTCCATAATAATATGGAGCCAATTATTAGTATCCTATACGTGGAATAATTTCAGAAGGTCGTCCTCTTTCAGGTCTGTTCCGATTACACAGATACGTCCTGTGTAGTCCGGCTGTCCTTCTCTTACTTCGTACTCTTCCGGTACTAAGTCGAACTGTTTCCATGATCCGTCTGTCATCTGGATAATACCTTTAGAACGAAGAATTGTTCCGTAAGATGTTGTCTCTGACAGTGCCTTCAGCAGATAATCCAGTTCTTCTTCGGTATATTTATGAACAGTCTCTTTGCCCCAGCTTGTAAACACATCATCTGCATGATGATGGTGGTGATGATCGTGATCGTGTCCACAACAGCAATCGTGATCATGGTCATGATGATCGTGGTCATGATGATCGTGATTGCAGTGATCATGATGGTCGTGATCGCAGTGATCATGATCGTGGTCATGGTGATCATGGTCACAATGGTCGTGATCGTGATCATGATGGTCATGGTGATCGTGGTCACAATGGTCGTGATCATGATCGTGATCTTCATGATCTTCAAACAGGCTCTCAATCTCAGCACCCTTTGTCAGTGCATGACTGATTGCCTCTTTGCCAAGCTCATCCCATGGTGTAGAGATGATCGTTGCTTCTGCATTTTCTTCACGAAGTGTGTGTACGCATTCTTCTACTTTTTCATCTGTCATCATCTGTGTACGGCTTACTACGATTGTTGACGCATGCTCTACCTGATCTTTGAAGAATTCTCCAAAGTTCTTCATGTACATTTTTGCCTTTTTACCATCTACAACTGTGATTCTTCCGTCAATTTCAATGTCCGCATCTTTTTCTACAGCTTCAATTGCTCTTGCTACGTCAGATAATTTTCCAACTCCTGATGGCTCAATGATTACACGGTCCGGATGATACTCATCTAATACTTTTACCAGAGCTTTGCTGAAGTCACCAACCAGTGTACAGCAGATGCATCCTGAGTTCATCTCTGTAATCTCGATTCCTGCATCTTTTAAGAATCCGCCATCGATACCGATCTCGCCAAATTCATTCTCGATCAGCACAAGTTTCTCTCCTGCCCATACATCACTGAGCAGCTTTTTGATAAATGTAGTTTTTCCTGCTCCGAGGAATCCTGAAATAATATCTACTTTTGTCATGTTTATTGCCTCTTTTCTATCTATTTTCAAAATTAATAAAAGTCCCGACACATATATTATCACAAACAGCGGGTGGTTGCCAGTCCCCCAATTCTAATATTTTTCTCAACTTTTTATAAATCACCCGCAAACTCTGCTGCTCATTATAGATATTTGGATTGCAGACAATTTCTTCTTGTACACATAGTTGAGTAAAAAAACGATATCTGTACCGGATGGTACAGATATCGTCTGCTTTTTATGATTATTCTAAAATGTTCTTATAATAATCCGCCGATTGACAGGAACAGTGGTGCAAATACCAGTGATACAACTGTCATCAGTTTGATCAGGATGTTGATAGATGGTCCTGATGTATCTTTGAACGGATCACCTACAGTGTCTCCAACTACAGCTGCTTTATGAGCCTCGCTTCCTTTTCCACCGTGGTTTCCATCTTCAATGTATTTCTTAGCGTTATCCCATGCTCCACCTGCATTAGACATGAAGATTGCCATCATAACACCTGTTACAAGTGCTCCTGCAAGAAGTCCGCCAAGTGCAGAAGGTCCAAGAAGGATTCCGACTACCAGCGGTGCAAGTACTGCCATGACACCAGGAACCAGCATTTCTTTTAATGCTGCTGTTGTTGAGATTGCAACGCATGACTTGTAATCTGGTTTTTCTGTACCCTTCATGATTCCAGGCATTGTCTTGAACTGACGTCTTACTTCTTCGATCATCTGGTATGCTGCTCTTGATACAGATGACATTGTCATAGCTGAGAATAAGAATGGAAGCATTCCACCGATCAGCATTCCGATGATTACACGTGAGTCAAGGATATCAATTGACTTAAGATGTACTGCTTCTGCATAAGATACGAACAGGGCAAGTGCTGTCAGGGCTGCGGATCCGATAGCGAAACCTTTACCCATAGCTGCTGTTGTATTACCAACGGCATCCAGTTTATCAGTGATCTGACGGACATGTGGATCCAGCTCAGACATCTCTGCAATACCACCGGCATTGTCAGCGATTGGTCCGTAAGCATCTACAGCTACTGTGATGGCTGTTGTAGAAAGCATTCCTACAGCGGCAAGCGCGATACCGTAAAGTCCGCATGTCTGGTAAGCAATAAAGATACCAACGCAGATCAAAAGGATCGGGATTGCTGTAGATTTCATACCTACTGCAAGACCACTGATGATGGTTGTTGCAGATCCAGTCTCTGACTGTTCTGCGATTTCTTTTACTGATTTGTAATCTCCAGACGTATATACTTCTGTGATGATACCGATCAGAAGTCCTACGATCAGACCAGCTACGATAGCGATTGCTGCCTTAAAGTCTCCGAAGAATACTTTACTGAGTACACAAGATACGATCAGTACCAGTGCACTTGCTACATAAGAACCCGTCTTTAATGCTTTGTGTGGATTTGAATTCTCATCACCTTTTACAAAGAATGTTCCAAGGATAGATGCAACCAGTCCGAGTCCTGCGATCAGAAGCGGGAAGATTGCTCCCTCAGCTTTATAATACACGATTCCAAGTGTCAGTGCAGAAACGAGTGCTCCTACATAAGACTCAAAAAGGTCTGCTCCCATACCTGCAACGTCACCTACGTTATCTCCTACATTGTCAGCAATAACGGCCGGGTTACGCGGGTCATCTTCCGGAATACCAGCTTCCACTTTACCTACAAGGTCAGCTCCTACGTCAGCAGCTTTTGTATAGATACCACCACCAACACGGGCAAACAGAGCGATTGAAGAAGCTCCTAAACTAAATCCTGTAATAATATCAACGTTTTTAGTCAGAATGTAAATCATGCTGACACCAAACACACCAAAACCAGCTACACACATACCCATTACAGCTCCACCGGAGAATGCAATTGAGAGTGCTTTGTTCATTCCTTTTTCTTTTGCTGCATTTGCAGTTCTTACATTTGCCTTAGTAGCTACTTTCATTCCACAGTAACCTGCAAGCGTAGAGAACAGAGCTCCTACTACGAAGCATACAGCAGTGATCCAGTTCCCGATTCCTACTCCGATGAGTATAAATAATACAGCAACGAAGATGATCAGAATCTTATACTCTGCTGTCAGAAATGCCTGCGCACCGTCACTGATAGCAGCGGCAATTTCTTTCATTCTGTCGTTTCCGGCGTCCTGTCTTCCTACTCTTGCTGCCAGATAAGCTGCAAAAAGAAGTCCAAGAATTCCAAATACCGGAACAAGGTACAATAACATTTCCATAAATTCTCTCCTTCCGTCCGACTTTGTCAAATTCATGTCAGACAGGTATATCTTAACATATTCTTAACTTTTGATGTCATTATTTTTTATTTTTGTACGTTATTCCGATTATTTTCTGTGTATTGTCCAAATTTCCGACCTTTCATTAATTATTTATAATCTATTTTTACCAATAACTTTCTTGTATAGAAGATTAATTATAATCTATCTTCATAAGCACAAGCCCATTCGGTGGTGCCGTCGCTCCCTCTGAAGTATGAACTTTTGCATCCAGAATTTCCTTTACCTTTTCCGGAGTATAGAATCCTCTGCCAACGCGGATCAGGACTCCCGCAATAATACGAACCATATTATAAAGGAAACCATTTCCTGTAATACGAAGCACGATTTCATCGTCTTTTTTCTCAATTATCAAATCATACACCGTCCGGACGGTATCCTGCGTATTCGTTCTGATATTACAGAAGCTTACAAAATCATGTTCTCCAACCAAATATTTTGCACCGGCACGCATAGCCTCAACATCCATTGGAAACGATACGAACGTACAATATCTTGTCTTTAACGGATTTGGTACCGCCGCATTGTATATATGATATTCATAAGTCTTTGAAATATTCTCCTGATATCTCGGATGCCAGTCTGCCGGAACTTCATCGGACTTTACTACCACAATATCTTCCGGAAGCCTCTGATTTAATGCATAGGAAAATCTTTCCGGCGGAATCGGAGATTCTGTATCAAATACTGCCACATTGCCAAGCGCATGCACTCCGGAATCCGTACGGCTTGCCCCGATAACCCGGATGTCTTCTCTAGTAAGTCTGTTTAACGCTTTATTCAGTTTTTCTTCTATTGTAATTCCATTCGGCTGGATCTGCCAGCCGCAGTAATTCGTCCCGTCATATGCTACAAAGATTCTGATTCTTCTCATGATATTTTTCTTTCCTTTCACGTGATCATATCCCGGAATAAATCAGGGACGGAGTTTTCCCCGTCCCATTTTCTGATGCATAACTGTCGCTTATCCTCTAAAATATCCATATATGCAGTGGTACAAATCTTCCGATTAAAACAACGAGAACCACATACGCAATTACAGTAATATAAGCTATTCTGTCTTTCCTGCAGTATTTTAACGGCTTCATCTTCGTACGTCCCTCACCACCATGGTAACATCTTGCCTCCATTGCCATCGCCAGATCATTCGCTCTCCGGAACGCAGACACAAACAAAGGAACCAAAATCGGAATCATACTCTTTGCTTTCTGGATCATATTGCCGCTTTCAAGATCGGCACCTCTTGCGATCTGCGCTTTCATGATCTTATCCGTCTCTTCCAGGAGGATTGGGATGAAGCGGAGTGCGATTGACATGATCATTGCAATCTCATGTACTGGAACACGAATCTTGTTCAGTGGTCCGAGTAATTCTTCAATTCCATCTGTCAGTTCATTCGGGGTCGTTGTAAATGTCATAAGTGACGAACCGATGATCAGATAGATCAGCCGGATTGCCATATATACCGCTGTCCTGAGACCGCCTTCTGTGATCGTGAAAATCCATGCATGGAACAACACTGCTCCATCCCTCGTCAGAAATAAGTTGAACAACACCGTGATCATCAAAAGCATGATGACCGGTTTTAACCCTCTTACAATAAAAGAAAACGGTACTTTTGATATCCTGATAACAAGGATCAGAAACAACGTCGTCATCACGTATCCCGGAATACTGTTGAATAAAAACAGTGAGATCAGGTAGAGCAGCGTTCCCACCAGCTTTACTCTTGGATCCAATCTGTGTAACACACTCTTTGCCGGATAATATTGTCCGATTGTTATATCTCTTATCATATCTTCTTCTCCAGTGCCCGCATAATCTCATCTGTTGCTTCTTCCACAGTCGTCACATTTACCTTTACTGGTAAACCTTTTTCCTTCAGGTCGTGCATGATATATGTTACCTGCGGAGCTGCAAGGCCAATCTTCTCCAACTCCTGATAATGCGCAAACACCTCTTTCGGTGTGCCATTATACATCACTGCCCCCTTGTTCATCACAACGATCCGATCCGCATATCTCGCAATGTCTTCCATGCTATGCGACACCAGAATCACTGTCATATCGCTCTGCTTATGAAGATATGCGATCTGATCCAGAATATCATCTCTGCCCTTCGGATCAAGCCCCGCCGTCGGCTCATCAAGAACCAGGACCTTGGGATGCATTGCCAGAACTCCGGCAATCGCTACTCTTCGTTTCTGTCCGCCCGAGAGCTCAAATGGAGAAGATTTATAATATTTTTCTTTTAACCCTACCAGTTTCAATGCCTCTAGCGCACGCTTTTCACACTCTTCTTTGCTCAGTCCCTGATTCTTCGGACCAAAACACACATCTGTCAGTACATCGATCTCGAACAACTGGTACTCCGGATACTGAAATACCAGTCCGACCTGATTACGGAGTGCACGCATATCATACCCATTTTGGTAAATGTTTTCTCCATTATAATATAATGCACCATCTGTTGCCTTTACCAGGCCGTTCAAATGTTGGATCAGTGTCGACTTTCCTGATCCAGTATGCCCGATGATCCCCACAAATTCTCCATGTGGGATTTCCAGACAAATGTCTCTGAGTGCATGTTTTTCATATGCAGTCCCGGGACTGTATATATAATTCAAATGTTCTATCTTAATTGCAATGTCTGTCATTTCTTCTCACCATTTTCACTTGTCAAACGTTCCACTGCCTCTACCAGTTCTTCTTTTCTCAGAATCCCTTTCGGAATATCCAGTCCGCGTTTTCTGAGTTCATCTGCCAGAATCGTCACTTGCGGCACATCCAGCCGGTAACTCTTTAATTCATCTACTTTGGAGAATATCTCTTTCGGTGAGCCTTCCATCACGACTTTTCCGTGATCCATCACGAATATCTTATCTGCATCTACTACTTCTTCCATGTAATGTGTGATCAGTATCACAGTGACCTTCTTCTG
>SKEE01001056.1_pt1 | contig 25404 bp, 19 predicted proteins | sample 4826661 | NCBI WGS metagenome assembly SKEE01 (sample SAMN11008817, study PRJNA524170) | human gut metagenome | biome: Human fecal sample; material: Feces; isolation source: fecal sample from pouch patient p20 | host: Homo sapiens | place: Israel: Tel-Aviv | collected 2016-11-14
AAGTCACATGCTCCCAGTGCACCAGATCAAAAGACTGCAGAATCTCACAGCCCGGCATAAAGTGCATGGTTGTGGATACCATATAATAGGTGTCTTCTACGCGGATCACGTCCGGATCCGGATAATCCAATCTTGTTATAGGATTTACATTCATTGTTTATTCCTTTCTGTTTTATCTCCATATTCTTTCTTTGTTCTATTCTATTCAAGAACCACCGCATTGTGGACGGCCTCCTTTGCATCCTTGCCCCAGGAAAACAGTGTTCACAAAATATAATCTGTATTTAATTATTTAAACTGAGCCAGACGTTCCTCTACCTGAGCCATCATCTGCTCATACTTTGCAAGCTTGTCCTTTTCCTCCTGAACCTTTTCAGGCTTTGCATTGTTTAAGAATTTCTCATTTGAGAGCATGCCCCTTGAGCGCGCAAGCTCCTTTGTAAGCTTATCCTTTTCTTTATTGAGTCTTTCCTTTTCCTTCTCGAAATCAACAAGGTCCTCAAGCGGCAGGTATGCAACCGCATCAGGTATCACTACTGATACAGCGTCATCTCCAATACCGGCCTTGCCCTGCTGTACTGTAATCTCGCTGGTAAATGCAAGATTTACATATACCTCCTTGTTGTCCTCGAATACCTTTCTGACTGCCTCATCATCACTTGTGATGAAAAGCTTTGCCTTTCTTGAAGGTGGAACATCCATCTGTGTACGGACATTTCTGATACCCTTTACGAGATCCTTGCAGTGCTCGATTGCGGCTTCCTCTGCCTGGAAATTCCACTCTTCCTTGTACTCAGGCCATTTAGAGAGCATGATAGTCTCCTCGTCTGACTGAAGTGTGCAGAAGATTTCCTCTGTGATAAACGGCATATATGGATGAAGGAGCTTCAGTGCATTTACAAGTACTGTCTTAAGTGTCCAGAGTGCTGCATTTGCTGACTCTGGGTTTTCATCCTTCTTGTAGGTACGAACCTTTGCAATCTCGATATACCAGTCACAGAACTCGTCCCAGATGAAGTCGTATACCTTTTGTACTGCAATTCCAAGCTCGAACTTGTCCATGTTTTCTGTGGCATCCTTTGCAAGTGTATTTACCCTTGAAAGAATCCACTTATCTGCTGCATGAAGTTCATCAAGCTTTGGTTCTCTAAGCTCTACACCTTCAAGGTTCATCATGATAAATCTTGATGCATTCCATACCTTGTTGGCGAAGTTTCTTGAAGCCTCAACTCTCTCCCAGTAGAAACGCATGTCATTTCCCGGTGCATTTCCTGTGATAAGTGTCAGACGAAGTGCATCTGCACCATACTTGTCGATAACCTCAAGCGGATCAATTCCGTTTCCGAGTGATTTACTCATCTTGCGGCCCTGAGAATCTCTTACGAGTCCATGGAAAAGCACTGTGTGGAATGGTGCCTTGCCCATCTGCTCATAGCCTGAGAAAATCATTCTGATTACCCAGAAGAAAATGATATCGTAGCCTGTTACGAGCACATCGTTTGGATAGAAATAGTCAAGATCCTCTGTCTTTTCAGGCCAGCCGAGTGTTGAGAATGGCCAGAGCGCTGATGAGAACCATGTATCAAGTGTATCAGGATCCTGTGTCCAGTGCTCCTTGCCACACTTAGGACATTTGCCAGGCTTTTCTATTGAAACTACCATCTCTCCACAGTCATCACAGTACCATGCAGGTATTCTGTGTCCCCACCAGAGCTGACGGCTGATGCACCAGTCGCGGATATTGTCTGTCCAGTTGAAGTATGTCTTGTCCATTCTTGAAGGAAGGAGCTTGATTTCTCCGTTCTTTACTCCCTCAACTGCAGGCTTGATCATCTCGTCCATCTTGACGAACCACTGCTGCTTGATCATTGGCTCAACTGTTGTGTGACAGCGGTCATGCACACCTACATTGTGTGAGTGTGGTACAACCTTTACTAAAAGGCCCTGCTCCTTAAGGTCCTCAACCAGTGCCTTTCTGCACTCATATCTGTCCATTCCGGCATATTTTCCGGCCTTTTCATTCATTGTGGCATCATCATTGATTACAACGATTTCCTCTAAGCTGTGGCGTTTTCCTACCTCGAAATCGTTAGGGTCGTGTGCAGGTGTAATCTTTACACAGCCTGTTCCAAATTCTTTATCTACGTATGAATCTGCGATTACAGGAATCTCTCTGTCTGTGCATGGAAGCTTTAAGGTCTTTCCGATGATATCCTGATAACGCTCATCATCAGGGTTTACAGCTACGGCTGTATCTCCGAAAAGTGTCTCCGGACGTGTTGTTGCTATCTCTACAAATCTGCCTTCCTCGCCAACTACAGGATAGTTGATGTGCCAGAAGAAGCCGTCCTGCTCCTCATGCTCTACCTCTGCATCTGAAATAGATGTCTTACATACCGGACACCAGTTTACGATTCTTGAGCCCTTATAAATCCAGCCCTTCTTATAAAGCTTTGTAAATACCTCCTGTACTGCGTGTGAGCATCCCTCATCCATGGTAAATCTCTCACGCTGCCAGTCTGCTGATGATCCAAGCTTACGAAGCTGCTTTACGATACGTCCGCCGTACTCTTTTCTCCAGTCCCAGCATTTCTCCAGGAACTCTTCTCTTGTAAGGTCTGCCTTATTGATTCCCTGCTCTTTAAGTGCCTGGATGACCTTTACCTCTGTTGCGATGGATGCGTGGTCTGTTCCCGGCTGCCAGAGTGCATTGTAGCCCTGCATTCTCTTGTATCTGATAAGGATATCCTGCATGGTGTTGTCAAGGGCATGTCCCATGTGCAGCTGTCCTGTGATGTTTGGTGGTGGCATCACGATTGTGAATGGTTTTTTGCTGCGGTCTACCTCAGCATGGAAGTAGCCATTGTCTTCCCACTTTTTGTAAAGACGGTCCTCGATGTCCTTTGGATCGTAGGTTTTGTTTAGTTCTTTGCTCATGTTTTCCTCCTTTTATATGAATGACGCAAAAGCTTTGGGGGTGTTTTGTATCAGGTCGCGCATTATGTATGGAATTATGTTCATGATTACGCTGCCAAGACACTGTAAAAATTATGATGAATGATTGCTTAGACCATGACGCAACCGGCTTTTAGCGCCGTCCATGGCGCTAACGCCTCGCCCGCACGTCCATGTGCGTGCGTTGCTGGGCTGTGTACATAATTTTAACAGTCTCTAGGCAGCTCCATAAATCACATAATTCCATACATAATGCGCGGCCTGATAATTCAGGCTGTGAGCTTTTGCTGTTCTTCTTTTCATCTGGCGACCGATTAGATTGCATGCGCAATCTGCCGGTCTTGGTCCATGCCACGACAGAAATAGCATAGCGGCAAATAATATAATTGCGCTATATGTGCACATCTCAGTCTACAAAAAATGCCCCTCCGGTCTACGACCGGAAGGGCGAATAAGCGCTGTACCACCTTCGTTTACATCAGAGCAACATATGCACTAAAATATATGACATATACGCTCGAATGCCTCTTGTCCTGTAACGTGGACTAATCGGAAGAACTTATGTCAAATCTTGTTATATATAGATTTAACTTTCTGGGTTCTTCAGCTCAAAAGCTACCTTCCATGATTTCTGTCTTAAGCATCTTTCAGCCTGCCCAAAATGTATCACCATCTTACGGACCGGATGCTCTCTCTGAAAGCTTTCGTCATGTACTCCTCTTTCTTATGCCTTTAAATATTTGCCTGTTTCTTTCTACAATATTAAAGTGCATTGGGTGATTTGTCAATATGATTTTTCAATCATCATAATGACCTTTACATGAAACAATATAAATTATCTCATCTTTTTCATAATAAACAATTCGATTAGTGTCATCAATGCGTCTGCTCCACATACCACTAAGATTTTCCTTTAATGGTTCCGGTTTACCTATACCCTCAAACGTACTTCGCTGAATATCCTTGATAAGTCCATTAATTCTTTTCAGTGTTTTCTTATCCTGCGTCTGCCAGTATAAATAATCGCTCCATGCCCTATCTTCCCATAGTAACCTCATTAGTCCTCCTCTATCAAATCATGCTCTGCGAAGTGAGCTTTGCCATCCTTAATATCGCGCACGATATTTTCCAAATAACGGATATTGCTATCAGAATAAAACGGATCTACCGATACCTCAAAAGGAATACGCTTTTCTCTGCCTACTTTTTTTGCAAAAACGGTGAACGCTGCACTCATAGAAAGACCTAATTCCGAACACACCTGTTCCATGCTTTTTTTTACATCTGCATCCAATTTAAAATTAACATTAACTGACTGTGACATATACAACACTCCTTTCTTGCTTATAGTATATGCAACAGCAAAGAAAATATCAATAAGATTTCTTTATTTTTTCTTTACTTATATTCAACATTCTTAGTTGCGACTATATCCACACCGGTTGCTGCAACATCGCTTAGCAGTACATCACCTATATGCACCGGTGCCTCTACCGTGATTTGGTTGATACACTCCATCACATCCATTATCTTTTCCTTTGGAATATCCTGTGCCGTCTTTACGGATACCATCGGTATTGTGCCATTTTTCACACAGACTGTACTTGTCACAATTCGTGTCGGATGCGTCACTTCCTTTGCTCCGTAGTCTGCTCCGCGCTTGCAGGTATTTCCGGTTACTGTGACATTTTCTCCATCTATTGTCACCTTAAGAGCACAGCCCAGAGGGCAGCCTATACATGTCAAATTTCTTTCTTCCATGATACTATGCCTCCTCAATCTTTATCGTAATTGTGCGGGGATTGTCTGTTTCGATGAGCTCCTTCTTCTTAAGCACTACCTGCTCCATCTCACCCGGTGCCATTACAGGGTGCTTGCGGTGCTGTAATTGTTTATCATCCAGATATACCGCAATATAACAATTCTTATACACAGCTCCAACTCGAAATCTAACCGTTGCAGTATCATCCATCTGTGCAGTATTTATAGTGCTTGGGACAGTATATCGTACTCCGCCTGTAGCGGTTATCGATATTTCTTTGCCATCGCAACTCTTATCACCGCCATTTTTTACATACTCTGCGGCATGGCGGCCTGCTGCTGTCGCTTCCTCTGACACGTAATCCACGAGGTCGTGCACATGAAGCACATTTCCGCAGGCAAATACACCGGGCACATTTGTCTCAAGGCTTTCGTTTACGACCGGTCCGCTTGTTACCGGATTGAGCTCTACACCTGCTGTTTTTGAAATCTCATTTTCCGGAATGAGTCCGCATGAGAGTAAAAGCGTGTCGCACTCGTAAAACTCCTCTGTTCCCTCAATCGGCTTGTTGTGCTCGTCCACCTGTGCAAGAGTGATGCCCTCCACACGCTCCCTGCCCTTTATATCAACCACTGTGTGGCTGAGCTTAAGCGGAATTCCAAAATCATCCATGCACTGCACTATATTACGCTTCAAGCCTCCCGAATACGGCATGAGCTCTGCAACCACCTGCACCTTGGCACCCTCTAAGGTCATTCTCCTAGCCATGATAAGACCGATATCTCCTGAGCCGAGTATTACTACCTTTCGTCCCGGCATGTAGCCCTCTATATTCACCAGTCTCTGAGCTGTGCCCGCCGAGAAAATTCCTGCCGGTCTGTAGCCGGGTATGTTAAGAGCACCCCTTGCTCTCTCCCTGCAGCCCATCGCAAGTATTACGGTCTTTGCGGCGATATGGAAAAGTCCGTCTGTGCGGTTCATAGCTGTAACTATTTTATCGTTTGCCTCATCTTTTATCTTTACATCATGCCTGTCATCTGCCCCATTTTCGAACTCGTCACCTGTCGAGATGTCCATGACCATCGTATTCAGCCTGTACTCTATGCCAAGCTCTTTGACCTCTTTGATAAATCTGCCGGCATATTCAGGGCCTGTGAGCTCCTCCTTAAAGGTGTGCAGGCCAAAGCCGTTGTGTATACACTGATTTAAGATACCACCAAGCTCACAGTCTCTTTCCAGTATAAGTATTTTATCTATTTTATTTTTCTTAGCGGAAGCTGCTGCCGCAAGACCTGCCGGGCCTCCTCCTACTATCACAATATCGTAAAATTCCATATTGTCCCCCTATGTTAAGCTGATATTAATCCAATATCAAGCTATCGTCACCTGTCTCTTGGAAATAAGACAGACTATCCACGATTCCTGCTCATTCCAACAACTATCTTTGACTTTCCACCGCTTTTAGTGATGTCAAGCTGTGAAATGCCTCTCTCTCTGGCGATAATCTCCATAGTTCTCGGAGAACAGAAGCCTGCCTGACATCTGCCCATTCCGGCTCTGGTGCGTCTCTTCACGCCATCAAGTGACTTTGCGCCCAGTGGTCTGTTTACCGCATCCATTATCTCGCCCTCCGTAATCATCTCACAGCGACAGATTATATTGCCATACTCAGGCTTTTCTTTTATCAGCTTTTTATACTCATCCTCTGAAAGCTTCTTTGGATTTAAAATACCTTTTCTTGTCTCGATGAAATCTGCATTTTTAGAAGGATTAAAAAGTCCCTCTACTATTGCTGCCACTCTCTCACCGATAGCCGGCGCACTTGATAAGCCCGGTGACTCTATACCTGCGCAGTCAATAAAATACGGTGCGTCAGAAAGCTCCTCGATGATAAACTCATGTCCGTCCTCATGTGCACGGTTTCCCGCAAACGATGTGATGACTTGACGCATAGGAAGTGACGGCACCGAACGTGTGCCGGATGTCGTAACATGCGCTAAGCCCGCTCTTGTTGTATTTGTACCATCCTTGTCATCATGATCATCTGCTGTAGGTCCGATTAGGATATTTCCGTGTACTGTCGGGGTTACAAGCACGCCCTTGCCGTATTTTCCCGGAAGCTGGAAGATTGTCTTGTCAACGATACCACCAGCTGCCCTGTCTAATAGCTCGTACTCTCCGCGCCTTGGTGTGATATGGATTTTGTTTTCACTCACCATGTTGTGAAATACATCAGCATATACACCAGCTGCATTTACAACGCAGCGTGCATGAATTTCTCCATTTTGAGTAATGAGAATATAGCCTGCCTGCTCCTTTTGTATCTCCTTCACCTCGGTGTTAAATAAAAACTCCACACCGTTTGCCGCAGCATTCTCAGCAAATGCAATATTCATGCCAAACGGACATACAATGCCCCCTGTCGGGCAGTAAATAGCTGCCACAACTTCATCAGACAGATTCGGCTCCATCTCATGCGCTTCGCCTGCATCAAGAATTTTAAGTCCCGGCACCCCGTTTGCAATCCCCTGATTATAAAGCTCCTTAAGCCTTAGCATATCGTCATCACTAAAGCACACTATCAGTGAACCGTTTCTTCGAAACTCAAAATCAAGCTTCTTCGAAAGCTCATCCATCATCTCATTTCCACGGAGATTCATCTGTGCCATAAGTGTACCGGTCTTACAATCAATTCCGGAATGGACAATAGCACTGTTTGCCTTTGAGGTGCCACAGCACACGTCCTCCTCCTTTTCCACCACACAGATGGACAGGTTATATTTCGAAAGCTCTCTGGCACAGGCGCTTCCCGATACTCCCGCTCCTATAATTACTACATCATACATGTTATTTTCTCCTACCAATTTCCATGCATTGTTTAATTGCCGTATCACTAAGCTCATTTAAAACAATGCAAGCATAAGCTATTATTCATCCTTCGCCCAGTTAAATGCGCAGGCGACAGCCTTTTTCCACATTTTAAGCTTCTTTTCTCTCAAATCAGCCGCTATCTCCGGCTCAAACACACGGTCAATAGACCAGTTTCTCTTTATATCATCCATGCTTTCCCAGTAGCCCACTGCAAGCCCTGCGAGGTACGCTGCGCCCATGGCTGTTGTCTCCACGCACACAGGCCTGTTGACCGGTGCATTGCTGATATCAGCCTGCATCTGCATGAGCAGATTATTGGCACTGGCACCGCCGTCTACCTTAAGTGATGTGAGATTGATGCCCGAATCAGCCTTCATTGCCTCAAGCACATCATTTACCTGAAATGCCATTGATTCCAGAGTTGCCCTTATGACATGATACTTGTTTACACCTCTCGTAAGCCCCACAATTGTTCCTCTGGCATACTGGTCCCAGTACGGTGCTCCAAGCCCTGTAAATGCCGGCACCACGTAGCAGCCGTTTGTGTCTTTTACCTTTCTCGCCATGTACTCTGAATCTGTTGAGGAATCGATAAATTTCATTTCATCGCGTAGCCACTGGATAGAGGCTCCTGCCACAAATATTGATCCCTCCAGCGCATATACCACCTTGCCGTCTATGCCCCAGGCTATAGTGGTAACAAGTCCGTTCTTTGAGGATACCGGCATCTCACCTGTGTTCATCAGCAGAAAACAGCCTGTACCGTATGTATTTTTGGCTTCTCCTGCCCTAAAGCAAGTCTGGCCAAAAAGCGCAGCCTGCTGGTCTCCTGCCGCTCCTGCGATAGGAATCGGACCCCCGAAAAACACAGGATTCACCTCACCATATACACAGCTTGACGGCATTGGCTTTGGAAGCATGCTCTTTGGTATATCAAGCTCCTTAAGTATCTCATCATCCCACTTTAAGGTATTGATATTAAACATCATGGTTCTTGAAGCATTGGAATAATCCGTGACATGCACCTGTCCCTGAGTGAGCTTCCATATAAGCCATGTCTCGACTGTTCCAAACAAAAGCTCGCCTCTTTCGGCTCTCTCCCTCGCTCCCGGCACATTGTCAAGGAGCCACTTGAGCTTAGTTGCCGAAAAATAAGCATCTATCACAAGCCCTGTCTTTTTTCTGAAGGTCTCGGTAAGCCCCTTTTCCTTCAGTGAATCCGCATACTCTGCCGTGCGTCTGCACTGCCATACTATCGCGTGATAAACCGGCTCACCTGTATTTTTGTCCCATACAATTGTAGTCTCTCTCTGGTTAGTAATGCCTATCGCACATATGTCGGCTGCCGTAGCCTGGATATTGGCCATTGCCTCCTTTGCCACCTCAAGCTGTGTGGCCCAGATTTCCTCTGCATCATGCTCCACCCAGCCCGGCTTTGGAAAAAACTGCGTAAATTCCTTCTGTGCCACACTGCACATCTCGCCCTTCTCATTGAAAAGTATACATCTGTTGCTGGTCGTGCCCGCATCTAATGCCATAATATACTTTGCCATGTAAAAATCCTCCAACTCTCTATATTTCCAGCTTTTTCCTTCTATCCTGCTACAGCTCTTCCTCTACCATGCTCTTCTCTCTGTTGAACGCATCATAGATACATGGAATTACTATAAGCGTAAGGATGGTTCCGTATACGAGACCTCCTATTATTGCGATTGCCATCGGCTTTATCATATCTGAGCCATCTCCGATACCTATCGCCGATGTAAACATTGCGAGTATGGTGGTCATCGCTGTCATCAGTATTGGACGAAGCCTTGTACGGCCTGCGTCTATGATTGCCTCATGCTTGCTCATGCCCTCTCTCCTGGCCTGATTGATGTAATCAATGAGCACGATTCCATTATTTACAATGAGGCCTGCCAGCATGATAAAGCCAAGCATTGATATGATTCCGAGCTCATTTCCCGTGATGAAAAGAGCTATAAAGCCTCCTGTAAACGCAAGAGGTATACAGAACATGATAATAAACGGTGAAAGCAATGACTGGAACTGCGCCACCATGATAAGATAGATAAATATCACTGCAAGCACAAGCATAAGTCCAAGCTGACTCATTGACTCATTTATTGTCTCATCCTCGCCCTCCATATCTATTGAATAGCCATCAGGAATACTAAGTTTATTAATTTTTGATTTAATTTTATCGCTTAGTAATGTTACATTATGGTTTTCATCAACCGCACCTGATACTGTAATATATCTTGTCTGAGCATCTCGATGAATGGTACTCAGTGTCTGTTCCTGCGAAATAGTGCAGATATCACTGAGCGGAATCTCCTTTTCACTGCCATCATTATCCTTATAGGTAAATGTAAGGTTTTTGATGTCGTCCACAGTCACATCAGACTGCTCTGCAGATTGTAAGTATACCTCATAGTCCTTTATGTCGGTCGTAATTGTTGTTGCGCTCTTTTGAGATGATATCTCACCGGATACGAGCTGGTATACCTGAGCCACCGTATAGCCATACTTTGCTGCTTTTTCCTTATCCACAGTTATCTTAAGCTCATTGGTTGTATCGCCAAGACCGTCATCTATATCTGTCACGCCCTTTGTATCCTTAAGGATATCTGCCACATCACCTGCAAGCTTCTGCAGCTTGTCTATATCATTACCCTTAATCCTGACAGAGAGACCACTTCCGAAAAACTCTGATGAGTCCATAGCCTGCGAAGATGCTGTTACCTTGCAGTCCAGATTCTTTGTGCGTTTTTCAATTTCATCTATTACCTTATCCGATGAAACATCCGACTTCTCATCAAGCAATATATACATGCTCACGCTGTCGCTTCCTGAGCTCATCAGGTTCATGGTCGAGCTGCCGCCTGCTGTAGCTCCTATTGTGTCTATGCCCTTTATATCAGATATTTTGTCCATGACCTTATCAGACAGCTCTGTAAGCTGCTTGAAGTCAAGCTTTTCGTCATCCTTTGCCTCTATGGTAAGTGAAATCTGATTTGACTCCATGTCCATATCCATAAATGTCATTCCCCTTGACATGCAAAGTGCGCCACTGCCGACTAAAAGCACTACTGCCGCAATAAATACCACCGGCTTAAATCTAAGACATGTGCCGAGCACATTTCCATACCAGTCCTTAAAACGGTCAAACCATGGATGCTTTATATCCTTCGTCTTTTTGAGCATGCCTGAAGCAATTGCCGGTACAAATGTGAGTGCCACTACAAGAGATGCCATAAGAGTAAACGCTACCGTAAGTGCCAGGTCTACAAAGAGCTGTCTCGTGATTCCATCAGTAAAAATGATTGGCGCGTACACACTTACCGTGGTAAGTGTAGAGGCAAAAATGGCTCCTGCCACCTGATTTGCACCCTCAACAGCCGCCTTCTTTACCGAATATCCCTCTCCCCTTAATCTGTAGATATTCTCGATTACTACTATTGAATTATCCACCAGCATTCCTATTCCAAGCACAAGTCCCGACATTGAAATGATATTTAAGGTGATATCCGTAAAATACATAAGCACCACTGCCACAATAACCGATAGCGGTATAGATGCTGCGATAACAAGTGTTGGCTTTATATCCTTTAAGAACAAAAGCAATACGAAAATGGCAAGTATTGCTCCCACTATCATATTCTGCATCACACTTTTTACAACCATGTCGATGTATACGCCCTGATTCATGAGCACTGTGGTGTGTAATCCGTCATTTTCCTTTTCCAGCGAATCAAGCTTGTCCAAAAGACGGTCTGTGACGTCTCCTGTAGAGTAGCCGGTCTGCTTCTCCATGGAGAGCATTATTCCGGGATTACCGTTGACTATCGCATATGTCTCATCCGAGTTGTCAGTCATCTCAACATCTGCCACATCACCGACATGAATAGGAGCTATTCCATCAAGCTTCATATCCATAAGCACTAGATTTGTTAAATCATCAATTGATTTTATTTCATCTCCCACCTGTACTATGTACTGCGTGCCATTTGAATCATTTACATAGCCTGCAGGCATATCAAAATTCTGAGCGACGAGCAGCTGCGAGAGTGAGTCAATTGTTAAAACTGCATTTAAGTTTGACTTGTCAAGCGCATCATCCTTACTCTTTTCAAGCTCCTTCTTTGAGCTGTCAAGAGATGCCGCTGCTGTTGCAAGCTGTGCTGACTGCTGTCCTATGCTTATCGAGCTTATAGCTGCCTGACTGTTTAGATTATCATAGGCATCTAAAAGTGCTGTCTCTCCTTGTGCTATCCGGTCAAGCCCGCTTTGGCACTGCTCTATACCTGTATTCACCTGAATGAGAGTCTGTGCTATCGCTGACGCTGCCGCAGGCAGATCATCTGCTGTGTTTACCTTGATTCCAAGCGTCGAGAGACCTGAAAACTGTGTTGCAATCTGCTTATCAACCTGCTCAAGCTGCGCTTTGAGTGCTGTGCCCGCTTCACCCGGTGCATTTGCGCCCTCTTTGAGTGACGGAATTGTCTTTGTATATGTATCACTATTCATGAAGTCTGAAAGAGCTGACTGAATTGTTTCAAGCTGGCTCTTCTGCTCATTTAAGCTTGCAAGAGTACTCTCTAGCTGAGTCTTCTGCTCTGCAAGCTTTGCCTTTTGCTCCTTTAACGTATCCACTCCCGCGCTCATCTGATCCGATGCAGATGTGATTGCGTTTTGTCCGCTCTCTATCTTTGCGCTTGCATCATCCATCTGACTTTTTGCATCGTCAAATTTCTTTGAAACGGCATTATTTATTTTCTCATTGAGCGCATCTATCTTGGCCTGATTCATCGTGACCTGTATCTGCTCGGTGAGCTCACCTGTTGCAGTCACTGATGCGACTCCTTCTGTACTCTCAATTGCAGGCTTAAGTGTGTTTTCCACAAAGTCTGTGATTTCCGACTTGCTTTTCCCATCCATATCCACAGCAGTCATCATGATTGGAAGCATGTCCGGATTTATCTTCATAATGGTCGGAGTACCCACTCCATCCTTCCAGCCAGCCTTGACCTGATCTATTTTCTGCTGCATCTCTATCACTACAGAATCCATGTTGGCATTCTGCTCATACTCGCATGTCACCAGAGAATAGCTGTTATATGACATTGAGCTTACGTTTTTGATATTGGACGTAGTTGCCATAGCTGCTTCAAGCGGCGCGGTGACATCGCTCTCCACCTCCTGTGGACTTGCTCCCATATCTGTTGTCACGATAAGTGCATACTGAAAGCTCATATCCGGCAGCAGATCTGTCGTCATCCTGCCAAGTGATACAACACCGAGTACTATTACCAGCAGTACTCCTACAAGTACAGTAAAAGGCTTTTTTACACTATATCTTGATATCATCTGACCCCTCCTTCTTCTTTTCCTTGATAATGTCCTGCCTTAGTTTGATAGGCATTGTGATTACTACGATTTTCACAATAAATTTAATTCGCTATTATACTTTTATTATACAATGTGGCGGATTGCAACTCAATTGGTTTATACTTTTTTAAGAGTTTTTGACAATAAAAAAGACACCCAATTATACGATTAATATAATTCGATGTCTTTAAATGTCTTTAAATATCTTTTAATATCTTTTATTTATTTTAGCTTCAAATGCCCTCTTCCTCTGTCTCATCCTCATCATCATTGATACCTGCAACAGCACTTGTAACGGCTCCGATTACAGCGACAAGCGCAAAGATGATAACTAAAAAAATAACTATAAAGAATGCTACTAAAAAACCTGTATCTGTCATATAATTTACCCCCATAGCTGTCTCACAGCTTCTTTAAAATATAGTTTTAGTTTAACACACTTGTCTGTAAATAACAATATCGTAAAGGGCTAAATTATTGACTAAAATATTGATTTATGAAATTGCTCAGTCCTTGATCTGCATACCGTTTGCATCCATATGATAGCCTTCTGTCATGATCAGCTTTGATACCGGAACTATCTCATAGCCCATGTCCTGCAGCTTCGTGAGCATCTCATCGAGTGCCTGCGAGGTGTATTTTGCGCCTAGATGGCAGAGTATTATCGAGCCACAATCCAGGCTTTTGTGATTGCACACTGTATCTATAATGTTTTGCATACCATAGTTTTTCCAGTCGAGTGAATCCACATCCCACTGGATTGGATAATAGTCACAGCCATACACTGTGTCAATCAGTTCATTGTTGTACGAGCCGTATGGCGGTCTGAATACCTTCATATCCTTTCCGGTCAGCTCCTTGACCTTTTTGTGCACATCCATTATCTCCGTCTTCATCTCGCCTGCCGTGATTGTTGCCATATCATAGTGGTGCTCACTGTGATTTCCGGGCTCATGCCCTTTTTCAACCAACGTCTTTACACATTCAGGATTATCGCTCACAAACCCTCCTGTCATAAAAAATGTAGCTTTTACGTTGTGCTTGTCAAGTGTCTCCATCATACTGTCAAAATCCTCTGCTCCCCAGGCACAGTCAAATGAAAGGGCTATCTTTTTTTCTGTTGTCTGAACCGAATATACAGGCAGCTTTCTGTCCCCGAACTGACTCACAGCACTGCTAAGTGTCTCCATCACCTCTATATTTTTCAGCTGTGATATGTCATACTCTCTGCCATATAAAGCGCCTGTAATAAGAAGCGCCGACAGCAGCACTCCAAAAAGGAATCTGTGTCGGCGTTTCTTTCGTTTTGTCCCATTATGTAGTTTTGTATTTTGCATGTATGCTCTGTATTCACTCATGCTATATACTATTCTTTATTATCACAAATTATGAATAATGAAATAACTCTATTTCAGTTCTTCTGCCCTTCCGATAAACTCAAGCACTACCTCAATCGACTGATGCGCAGCCTTCTCCGCAAAGGTCTGGTAGTCTGTCTCGCCGCCGTCGCCGTCTGATATTGAGCGAAGAATGGCAAATGGCACCTTGTTCACATAGCACACATGACCGATGCTGCCGCCCTCCATCTCTGCTGCGATTGCATCAAAGGTATTCGAAATATAATCCTTCTGCTCCTTTGTGGCAATAAACTGATCTCCTGTTGCGATATTGCCCTTTTTGTAGTGGATATTCCTGTCAGCTAAGCATGAGCACATGAGCTCCACCATTTTTGTATCTGCCGGAAGCAGAATCATATTGATGCCTGAAAGAAGCCCCTTCGGATCTCCGATTGGCGATGTATCCATATCGTGCTGCAGCACGTTTGTGGCTACTGCCACATCAAGCACATTTAAGTCCTTTGTCAAAGTTCCTGCCACTCCGATATTGACAATCATATCTACATCATATTTCAAAATCATGGCCTCTGCACATATCGCCGCAAATACCTTTCCTATTCCGCATTTTGCCGCAACCACATACTGATCGCCGATTTTGCCCTCAACAAACTCCACTCCGCTGTAAACCTCTGTCTGTGTGTCTGTCATCTGAGCCTTTAAGTCATCGACCTCCATCTGCATTGCACCAATTACACCTATTGTCATTTTATTTCTCCATTCCTGCTATCTTGCTATTATATTTTTAGTCTTCGTTTACTGTGGATAAGTAAACTCCATATTTGTCTGGCTCTCAAGCACCTTTAGATATGCACGGCACTCCTTCTTTGCCTCGTCAAGTGACAGATTCTCGTAATGTCCGCACTCTATGGCTGATGCACCAAACACCGGTCCATCATACTCAAGTATCTGTTTTAAGACCTCTTTTGTGATTTCAAAAACCTTTCCCGGCTCGACATCCCTCACAACGAGATAGAAGCCTGTCTGACAGCCCATCGGTCCAAAATATACCACATCATCTGCAATCTCAGAGTTTCTCACACATGTTGCAAACATATGCTCCACTGAGTGCATAGCTGAATTGGTCATATAATCGCCTGCATTAGGTTTTCTTGTACGAAGGTCGTATGTAACGATTTCTCCATCTTTTCTTGAAATATAAAATCCAGGTTTAAGAATATTATGATTGATTGTAAAGCTTTTAATTCTTTCCATAAAAATGTTTCTCCTTACTTAGTTGCTGCCTCAAACTGCTTCAGATAATCCTCAAATACATTGAGTGCGTCATCCACAGGCTTTGGTGTGCTCATATCAACACCGGCACTCTTTAGCAGCTCGATTGGATTCTTCGAGCATCCACCGCACAGGAAATTTCCTATATACTTATCCACAGCAGGCTTTCCCTCCTCAAGTATCTTTTTTGAAAAAGCAACTGCTGCCGAATAGCCCGTCGAGTACTGATATACATAGTACGGTGTGTAAAAATGCGGTATACGCATCCACTCATATGATATCTCATCATCCACGCGCATATCCGGTCCGTAGTACTGCACATTCAGCTCATGCCATAGCTCATTTAGCACATCCTTAGTAACCGGCTCGCCCTTTTGCATTTTCCGGTGTGCTATATGCTCAAACTCTGCAAACTGCGCCTGCCTTAAAAGTGTCGTCCTGAAGCCGTCCAGAAAATGTGTCATGAGATATTTTCTCTCATTCTCATCCTCACAATGCTCAAGCATATAGTGCATGAGAAGCGACTCATTGCAGGTGGATGCAACCTCTGCCACAAAAATCAGGTATCCTGCGTAGGTGATGCTCTGATGCTCATTTGAATAGTATGTATGCATCGCATGTCCCATCTCATGAGCCAGCGTAAACACACTGTCCAGATTGTCGGCATAGTTCAAAAGCACATACGGATGAGTGCCGTAAGCGCCCCATGAATACGCACCGCTTCTCTTGTTCTCATTCTCATATACATCTATCCAGCCACTCTCCATGCCAGCCTTAAGTGTGCTGACATACTCATCGCCCATAGGCTCAAGTGCCTTTGCCACAAGCTTTTTCGCCTCATCATAGGTGTATGTGGTCTGTACATTGTCCACGATTGGTGCAAACAAATCATACATATGCAGATGCTCCACACCTAAAAGCTTCTTCCTAAGTGCCATGTACCTGTGCAGAGCCGGCAGATGTGCGTGAACCGTCTCAATCAGATTGTCATATACGCTCTCAGGAATATCGCCATCGGATAAATACATGGCCCTTGCACTGTCATATTTTCTGACCCTTGCATAAAAAGTGTCATTTTTCAGCTTGCTGATGTACATCATGGAAACAGTATTGCTCCACTTCTTGTACGAATCATACACTCCGCGGAACACCTGCTTGCGCAGGCTTCTGTCCTTGCTGCTTAAAAAATCTATGAAATTGCCGTGCGTGATACGGATTTTATTTCCCTCGACATCAGTGATATACGGGAATTTGATATCCGCGTTGTTGAACATGCTGAATATATTCTCCGGTGCTGCAGCCATCTCACCGCACTGCGCCAGGATATTCTCCTCTGCAGCCGATAAAGTATGCGCTTTCTGACGCATTATCTCATCAATCGCACGCTTATAGTGCATAAGCTCATTGCTCTCACTGTAAAAGCTCTCAAGCCTTTTATCATCTATCTGCAAAATCTCCGGACTCGCAAATGCCAGCGCACCTGATGCCTGAACAGTCAGTGTCTCTGCCTTTGACACATATGCCTGATATTTCGACACGGCAGTGTCCTGATGCGAGCGCTCATTCGCATAAACCACTATACGCTCCAAATAATAAGACAACTCATCCTGCTTCTTAAAAAAATCAAGCAGCGTTGCTGCACTGTCGGCCAGATGTCCCTTAAATCCGGATAGCTTTTCTGCAAGCTGTGACGCTTTTTCGCACTCAGCCTCCCACAGCTCATCTGTCTCATACATATCCTCAAGCTTCCATTTGTACTCGTCTGAGATTTCATCTCTCTTTTGAAGCCTTTTCTCACTCATTTTGTGTTACCTTCTATCTTACTTTTCTTGTTCTCGGGGGTTTTTGAATAGTTACCTTGTTTTCAACTCTTCAGAACCCCCACGCACATTCGCAAAACCGCACGATGTTTTTTATAAAACTACCCACACATCTGCTCTGCAAAATGCATATAGACGTGTGGGATATATGTGAATTATAACAATTAAGCTCTACTTTGTAATTAAAGTGCCCATACCACCTGAAACTGTCTTGCCCTCTTTGTTGAGCTTTGTGATAAGCACCGAACGGATGGCAGAGTCACCGATAAAATCGATAGCCGCCTCAATCTTTGGAGCCATGGTACCCTCATCAAACTCGCCTGCTGCAAGGTACTTCTTTGCCTCATCAACAGTCATGGTATCAAGCGGCTTCTCATCCTCCTTGCCATAGTTCAGGCAGACCTTGTCAACGCTTGTAAGTATAACAAGTCTGTCAGCATCAAGAGTATCTGCAAGCTTTCCTGCTGCAAGATCCTTCTCAATAACAGCACTTGCGCCCTGAAGCTTATTATCCTGTGCTAAAACAGGAATTCCGCCGCCACCGCATGCGATAACAACCTGATCCGCATCGACAAGAGCCTTAATAGCATCCTTTTCCACTATATCAACAGGCTTTGGAGCTGCCACAACTCTTCTGTAGCCTCCCTCAACCTGTGTCACATGGTTGCCCTTCTTCTCTTCTTCCTCAGCCTCAGCCTCTGTCATAACACGGCCGATGATCTTTGTCGGATGATAAAAAGCCTCATCATATGGGTCAACAACCACCTGTGTAAGTATTGTAGAAACGGTCTTGTAAATTCCTCTGCCAAGAAGCTCTGTACGGATAGCATTCTGTAAATCATATCCTATATAGCCCTGGCTCATTGCAGAGCAGACAGCTGTAGGTGTAGCTGTATACTCAGGATAAATCCTGCAAAACTCAGACATAGCAGTATGAATCATGCCCACCTGCGGTCCGTTGCTGTGTGTGATAACAACCTCATAATCGTCTCTGATAAAATCTGCAACTGCCTTTGCTGTATGCTTTGTAGCCTCGTGCTGCTCCGGAAGAGTTGTTCCAAGAGCATCATGTCCGAGTGCAATAACTATTTTTTTCTTCTTCATGCCGACCTCCTATGCTGCATCCGCTCAATGTGTATTATATCTCATAATCATAAACCGATGTGTATACTATGATAAATCTACATATAAACCATCAATTTTGAATAATTCCTATGCGGTGCAAAAGTAAAATTATTTATATACATTATCTAATATTTTAGGGAATTTGTCTAGTACTTTGAACTGATTTGAACAACATTTCCGTCACAGCGTAAGGGACGTAAGCTCAGGCACCGGTGGAGCACACGTACTTTTGCAGGAGCGAATAGCGAAGTGGCTTAGATACTGTAGAAATTATGCCCAAGGAACACAGAAACACCCCTGCATGGACGCAGGGGTGAGGAGAAAACGCGCCACGGACGGCGCGTTTCGACGGTTTCGTCAAGCATAGAAACCCTTCAAGCATAATTTCGTACAGTATCTTAGCCACGTAGCGTAGCGACCGCAAGAGTACGTGTGCGCCACCGGTAGCCGGGGCTTACGTCCCGACCTCCCGCCAATACACTGCGCAGGAATTACTGCTGGATATCCTTTGCAGAGCTTAAGGTTACTTCAACCTTGCTCTCTTCGTACTGTCTGCCACTCTGACGGGCAACAGTAAGAGTAACCTTATCTCCGGCCTTGTAGCTCTTTAACGCTGACTGCAGCTCTGTCATAGAAGAAATCTTTGTGCTGTCAACAGCAGTGATGATATCTCCCTCCTGTAAGCCGGCATTTGCGGCACCTGAACCAGCTGAAACAGATGAAACATACACACCCTGTGGGAAGCCATAGGCTACCATCTCAGATGAAACATCGCCACCCTTGATACCAAGGTATGCCTGATTCTCATTAGTATATTTTCCATCCTGGATGAGACTCTCAATAATAGGCTTTGCAACCGACATAGGAATTGCATATCCGATACCCTCAACCTCAGTTGAAGAATATTTTACAGAGTTTATACCAATAACCTCGCCGTTTTCATTTAAGAGTGCTCCACCACTGTTTCCAGGGTTTATGGCTGCATCCGTCTGGATAAGCTTGTTGTTGGTAACAGTCTCACCTGTCTGTGAATCCTGTGTAGTTACGGTTCTGTTAAGCGCACTTACTATACCTGTTGTGACAGACTGTCCGTATCCAAGTGCATTACCGATAGCAATTGCCGGGCTTCCAACAGCTACACTGTCTGAATCTCCGATTGTAGCAATCTTGATATTTGAGTAAGTGTCTTTTCCAAGGTCTGCTTTCTTTACACGTACAACTGCTAGATCGTCATCCGGATCTGTTCCTCTGATTTCTGCCTTTACCACTGAATCATCATCAAACTGTACTGTGAGCTCCTCTGAATCTGCCACAACATGGTTGTTTGTAGCAATGTAGAGATAATCATCATCCTCACTCACAATGATACCTGAGCCGCAGCTCTGAGACTGCTGTGACTGCTTTCCGAAAAAGCTGTTGTAGGTGACTGTTCCTGTATTTGTGATAGCAACGATGCTAGGCATGACCTCATCGACAACAGATGATACATCTGTCAGATCCTTTGCATCCCCTGAGGATGTCTGCTTAGTCCCACCGGATGTTGTAGTGGTAAGCTTTGCACTTGCAGTAGAAGAATTTGAAATAGCTCTCGTGCCAATATAGCTTACTCCTGTGAAAACGCCGCCTCCGACGAGCCCGAAGATAAGAGCTGCCGCTACTGTCTTTGCTGCAAATGGTCCAAACGCACCAGGTTTTCTAGGTGCTCTCTGCTTCTTAGGCTTTGCAGCCTGCTGGTATGCCTGACCATTCATATTCATCCGGCTATATGAGTTGTCTGTCGAACCGGCTGATGCGCCGCCATATGCATTATTATTTGTGCCTGAATTATACGACTGATTAGAATAAGGCTGGTTTGCATATGATTGATTTACATATGACTGGTTTGTATTTGGCTGTCCTGCTGCAGAAGCCTGCGAATATGGATTGTAGCTCTGTGAATAGCTTGCAGCTGATGTATTATTAGTCTGTGCAGCCCTCTGTGACTCATCCGGATTGTAAGGATTACCCGACATTGTGAAATTTACATTGTTTGTATTGTTATTTGTACTGTTAGTATTATTTGTATCATTCATATTTCCATAATTGTTATCCATAATAATTTCTCCTTTCGTTTACAATTAGAAGTATACTGTCAATCTGTGTTTAATTTGTGACGGGATTATTTATTTTTTCATAAATCGTAACTATTCTCAAGGTGGCTCTAATAGAGCCTCCCCCCACACACCGTGCTATCCTACAAATAAAAATAACTGCTCATCGGCGGATGCACCTCTAAGTCTGCGATAAATAGAAATTGCAGAATATAAATACATCCCTGCCAATGAACAGTTACCATAAATCATATATTAAATTTCAATTCCGTTCTTCTCAAGAAGATCTCTCGCTGTTTCAACCGAATCTGTACCTGTCGCATTCTTTACAGGTGCAAACTCCTTCTCTCTGTCTACCTCAAATGGCAGGCTATTGTCCATCATGTATACCATATCGAGGATGAGTGTCTCGAACTTGTATGCATTCGGAATCTCAGGCTTGTGCTCTGTACCATTCTCATCAATGTAAGGTACCTTCTTCTCTACCACATGAAGCGGAAGGCTCTTTTCTGCGATAGCCATGAGCTTGTCCACTCGGAATAAATAGTTTAAGATAACACCAAAACCATACTGCAATGAACCATTCTCGTTCTTTGCCTCTGCCATCTCAGGAGTGAGCTCGTAATACTCAACAATCGAAGGCTTACCATTCTCAAGACACATAGCACCAACTCTCTCATATGGATCACATTTTCTGACCACCTTAGAGCCGCTGACACAGCCGGACTCGATTGTAGCACCTACAAATACAGGATCTGCAATCTGCTGAAGCACATTGTCCACAGCAAATACATTGAGCCACTCAACACCCTTGTCCTTCAAATCCTTGTCAAGACCGGCATTGATGAGTGACTTGAACCATCCACCGTTTCCGTTTGGTGACATGGCAAGTGAATCCTCAGATTTCATGAGCAGATTTCCATCAAAATCAACTGCCGGAACCATCTCCTGCACGAAAAACTTCACATAGTCCTTGTTGTATCCAAAATAGTCGTGCTCTTCAAAGAACTCTCTTGTCATGCCATCATTTATCTCGCTTGTCATAACATACAGAGGCACCCATGTACCGGTCTGATTTGTAACCTTCATGAGGTTTGCGACAAGCTGCTCAAAGATGTAGAGTTCCTTTGTCTTTCCGATATTGAACATGCCCTTAGCCTTGTCAAAGCCAAGACGTGTACCCTGTCCACCGGCAAGAAGAATTGCACCGACCTTGCCATTCTTTACAGCATCAAGACCTGTTGCAAGGTATTTGTCCTTATTTGCCTCTATCTCTGAAAGCTCCATAGCAGCAAGCGGTGAAAATGTACCTCTCTGCTGCTCCTTGTTGTGAATCATATCAAGGTATGACCAGTCCATGTGCTCAAGCTGGCTCTCAAGCTTAGCCGGAGCTTCCTCTGTTAAGAATTTCTTTAAGTATTTCTGGTTTGTTGCCGTGATTTTTTCTTTGATTTCCGGTTTCATAATAAATAATCTCCCAATAGCTAACTTTAATTATTTAATCATCCGAATCATCTGATGATGATTTTGTTGTCGAATCATTTTCAGATTCTGACTGACTCTTCTTTAGTGCATCCTGAGCATCTTTATTTTTTTGTTTAGCCCCTTCAGTTCCCGTTGCACCAGCAGTATTATTATACTTAGTTGTATCATATATTTCAGTCTTTGAATCAACTCCAGTCTTTTTCTGTACAGCATCACTTATAGTCTGCACAGTATTTGATACCGTATAAGACTCATCCTCAAAAAGATACTTATGGAGCTGTACAACATCTGTAGCTAAATCAATCGGAATAACAGTATCTCCTATACTCGACAATCTCTTAGTAGTAACATTATATGGAAATCCTGTAGTAGACGAAATCTGATACTTGGTAACATTTTTCGCTAATGACAAAATTTCTTTCACTGTAAAATTGGTACTGATGTCATCCATCATTGATGAACACATAGATGTAAGTGTTGCTATATCTTCCCCCTTACACTTTTCGAGTATCGCCTGCAATACAATTCTTTGTCTTGATGCCCTTAAGAAATCATCTCCTGATGTATATCGGATTCTAGAATATGACACCGCTTGTACACCATTTAGATGTACTCTTCCTTCACCCTTCAATGCATCACAAGGATATCCTATTGAATTAGCTGTCTCAGTTATATATCCATTAACCCAATGCACTTCCTCCTTGGTTAAATCGAGATCCAGACCCCCAAGTGCATCAATAACATCAACCAAAGCCTTCCAATCGACACAAACATATTTAGTAATATTCATATCCAGATTGGAATTTATCATTCTGACTGCATTCTCTGCTCCACCATTTGCAAAAGCATTATTAGCCTTATAATACTTGCCCTTTCCAACAGACAAATAGGTATCTCTGTATAGTGACGCAAGCTTAACTTCATTTGTATCATAGTTTAAGCTGGCAATCATTATACAATCAGAATTTCCACCATCATATTTACCACTCGAACGATTATCAAGTCCGAATAAAGCAACATTTAAGTATCCATGCATAGTCTGCACGCTATCTTCATCAATATCGTCATTAATGCCGGCTTCGCTGGCTGAGAGATCATTCTTGAAATCAATTTTACCTATTGTACTATTATATAATCCTAAAACAGCCAATACTATCAGTAAAACTAATATTTCAAATATAAATAATACTATTTTTTTACGGCCTCTTTTTTTCTTTTTCTTCTTTGCCATGTTATTTTTCCTTTTTCCTATGAATGTAAAGCCATGCGTCTGCGTAGTCCTGACGCTCCTTCTCTGACATATTGGTATACTTTCCAAACTCCAGATTCGTCAGACGCATCTGCGGCCTGCCACACTTGAAGCATTCAACTTCTTTCCTTCTTGAAACCATCCGTATCCAGCCACAATCCGGGCAAATGTATATTTTCATCATAGTCCTTATTCAAACTGTCCGAGAACCTCAGCTGACAAAGCATCAAGCTTAGCCTGTGAATCTTCAAGAGACGCTCCTTTAACTCCGAAATAGAATTTAATCTTAGGCTCTGTACCAGAAGGGCGTACACAGCACCAAGCGTTATCGTTAAGTTCGTAGTAAAGTACATTAGAAGAAGGAAGACCTGTCGGCTCAACCTTTCCTGTTGTCATGTCTTTTCTTGTGTCATTCTTGTAATCACGGATAGCAAGCACCTGATAATCACCAAACTTCTTTGGCTCAGCAGCACGTGCCTTTGTCATAATCTCATTTATCTGTGCGGCACCATCAATACCCTTTAAGGTCATTGTGGAAATGCCCTCTCTATAGTAGCCATACTTCTCGTACATGTCAATCATGCCATCCCAGAGTGTCTTGCCCTGTGACTTGTAGAAGGCAGCTACCTCACACAGCATACATACTGCTGCAGGAGCATCCTTATCCCTTGCATATGTGCCCGGCAGACATCCGTAGCTCTCCTCCATACCGAATACATAGTTGTTGCAGCCGGTCTTTTCAAATTTGAGCATCTGCTCTCCGATATACTTGAAACCTGTTAAAACCTCGATATGCTTTACGCCATATGCTGCCGCAATTGCCTTACCCATATCTGTAGAAACAATTGACTCAACAAATGCAGGATTCTCAGGCAGAGTACCATTGGCACTCTTCTGGCTTAAAATATACTCACCGATAAGCATAGCTGACATATTTCCTGTAAATGTCACATACTCACCTGTCTTTGTATCCTTGCAGTATACACCGAGTCTGTCGGCATCAGGGTCAGTTGCTAAAACGATATCAGCATCTTTTTCCTTTGCAAGCTCAAGTGCAAGCTTCCATGCATCAGGATTCTCAGGATTTGGATAAGGACATGTAGGAAAATTGCCGTCAGGTACTGCCTGGCTTGGCTCAATGTATACATTCTCAAAGCCCATATCCTTAAGTACTCTCTGTACAGGGCGAAGACCTGTGCCGTGCAGTGGTGTGTAAACAATCTTGATATCCTTTGCCATAGCCTTGATAATCTCAGGATGGATAGAAAGCTTACGGAGCTCTCCGAAATATCCCTCCTCAACCTCATCAGAGATGACATTGTAAAGGCCTGCCTCAATAGCAGCAGCCTTGTCCATAGTCTTTACCTGATCAAACGATGTAACCTTTGCCACCTCAGCCATGATGCTTGTATCATGAGGTGGAGTAACCTGTGCACCATCCTCCCAGTATACCTTGTATCCATTGTACTCACGAGGATTGTGGCTTGCTGTGATAACAACACCGGCTATTGTACCGAGTGTCCTTACTGCGTATGACAGCTCCGGAACAGGTGCGAGCTGTGGGAATACATATGTCTTGATGCCGTTAGCTGCAAGACAGAGTGCTGTGGCATCTGTGAACTCATCATGCATATTACGTGAGTCATGTGCGATTGCAACGCCTCTCTTTACTGCATCCTCTCCCTGTGAAAGTATGTAATTAGCCAGTCCCTGTGTAGCCTGACGGACTGTGTATATATTCATCCTGTTGGTGCCGGCTCCTATTACACCACGAAGACCTGCTGTACCAAACTCAAGTGTGCGATAGAATCTATCCTCTATCTCCTTATCATTACCTGCGATATCCTTAAGCTCTGCCTTTGTAGCCTCATCAAAATATGGGTCTGTACACCATTTCTCGTACTCCGCTCTGAAATCCATTTATATTAACCTCCTATGTCAGCTAGTAATAAGCCTATTAATGTTAACTATACCGATTTTACCACATTAACATGCATTTGAAAAGTTTTTGTTCCTTAATATTTTCTTA
>SKEE01001072.1_pt1 | contig 25134 bp, 19 predicted proteins | sample 4826661 | NCBI WGS metagenome assembly SKEE01 (sample SAMN11008817, study PRJNA524170) | human gut metagenome | biome: Human fecal sample; material: Feces; isolation source: fecal sample from pouch patient p20 | host: Homo sapiens | place: Israel: Tel-Aviv | collected 2016-11-14
GTAGATCCGGATGTGGATTGCATCGGATGCGGTATGTGCGTGGCATCCTGCTCCGGACAGGCAATCTTCTTAGTCGATGAAACGTATGAGCCGGGATTTGCAACCGTGACGCTTCCATATGAATTCCTTCCACTTCCGGAAAAGGGAGAAACGGGATACGGAATGAGCCGGAGCGGTGAAAAAATCTGTGAGGCGGAAGTGGTATCCGTCAGGACATCGAAGGCATTTGACCATACGAATCTGCTGACGATTAAGGTGCCGGCAGATATGGCAATGAAGGCCAGATTTTATCGTAAGGCAGAAGCCTGATTCACAGAGGAGGAAAAAATTATGATGAAGAAAGTATTTAACAAATCCATGATCGCTGTTGCAGCTGCTGCTATGGTAGCTATGGGAATCACCGCTTGCGGCGGTACCAAAGAGGAGACCACTGCTGCAGAGACTACTGTAGCTGAGACCACTGCTGAAGAGACTACCGTTGAGGAGTCCACCGAGGCTGAGGAATCTTCCGAGGAAGCAAAAGAAGAGTCTGTTGAGTCCGAGGATGCATCTGAGGCTGAGGAGTCTTCCGAGGAGGCTGAGGAGTCCTCTGACGAGGCTGAGTCCACCGAGGAAGCAGCTGAGGAAACCACTGCTGCAAACTAATCTGCAGACAGCATCATCTTTCACATAAGAAAATACCGAATGAACACAAAAACCGGCAGACCAGTTTTCACAACTGATCTGCCGGTTTTTATATTAGTCTACCGCAAAACGTTTCAGTGCTTCTATGTAATGCATGGCAAATTTTCCCGGCACCACCTGTTTGTGCGTGATATACCCGATTTCCATGTAATCATCTGCCTCCAGCGGCACCGACACAATGTCCCTGCCATTCAGGGTTTCATTGATGACACCACTGCAGATGGTATAGCCATTCAGGCCGATCAGCAAGTTAAACAATGTTGCCCGGTCACAGACCCGGATGTCTTTCCGGCTCTCCAGCGTACTTAAAATCTCCTCGGAAAAATAGAACGCATTGTGATCTCCCTGCTCGTAGGAAAGCCTCGGATATGGCTCCAGATCCTGCAGAGTGATTTTTTCCCGCTTGGCCAGCGGATTTCCCGATCCGACAAACACATGAGGCTTTGCCAGAAACAGCCGTTCAAATTTCAGATTATGCTCCTTGAAGGTTTTTCGCAGAACGTTCTCGTTGAACTGGTTTAAATAGAGCACCCCAATCTCACTTTTCAGCTTTGCCACATCCTCAATGATCTCATAGGTCTGGGTCTCCCGGAGCCGGAAATCGTAAGTCTTACCTCCGTAAGTCTTGAGCAGTTCCACAAAGGCCTCCACCGCGAAGGAATAATGCTGGGTAGAGACACAGAACTGATGACGCACCGGAGCCGCGCCGGAATAACGTTCCTCCATCAGGCTTGTCTGGGTAATGACCTGTCTGGCATAGCCAAGAAATTCCTCACCCTCCGAAGTCAGGATAATTCCCTTGTTGGTTCTCTGGAAGATGGTAATGCCAAACTCATGCTCCAGTTCCCGGATAGCTGCCGTCAGACTGGGCTGGGAAATATACAGCTTTTCAGCTGCCCTGCTGATGGTCCCGGCCTTCGCGGTCTCTACGATGTATTTTAGCTGTGTCAGTGTCATAGGTGTGTCCTCAAATTTCATAAATTATGATTTTTCTTTTAATTCTACCACATTCCACTGAAAAATAAAATTTTGTTTTCTCCTCTGTACACTGCTGTGCCCTGCTCTGTCTTACAGAACACTGTTAATATCTGCAGCCATATCAACAACTGCCTGTCTGGATGCTTCTGCGAAGTGCTCTGCACCAAACTTTGCGTATTTCTCCTGACGATACGCTGCAATAATGCCGCGTGAAGAATTGACAATTGCTCCAAGTCCATCTTCATTGAAACAATTCTTTAAATCTTTTGCCGTACCGCCCTGTGCACCATAACCAGGTACCAGGAAGTAGGTTTTGGGCATGAGTTTTCTTAAAATAACGCTCATCTCCGGGTAGGTTGCTCCTACAACCGCTCCGACATTACTGTATGCGCCATCCATAGATATCCTGCCCCACTCGACCACCCTGTCAGCAATATGCTCATAAAGCGGTTTACCATCAATCAGCCTATCCTGAAACTCCCCACTGGAGGGGTTCGAGGTTTTTACCAACACAAAAATGCCTTTATCCTCTGCATTGCAAACATCAATAAAAGGTTTTACTCCGTCACTTCCCAGATACGGGTTCACAGTAATAAAATCTGTATTGAATATAGAACAACTATTGTTTCCAACTTTCACTCTGCCCAGATGAGCTGATGCGTATGCTGCTGAGGTAGAACCGATATCGCCGCGTTTTGCGTCAGCAATAACCACAAGGCCTTTCTCATGGCAATATTTCACAGTCCTGTCATATGCCTTCAATCCTTCAATGCCAAACTGCTCGTACATGGCAATCTGTGGCTTCACAGCCGGAATCAGGTCCCAGGTATGATCCACGATCTCCTTATTAAAATTCCAGATAGCATCTGCTGCTCCTTCTAACGTCTCACCAAACTCTCTGAAGGACTTCTTTAAAATATATTCCGGAATATAATTTAACATCGGATCCAGTCCAACACAGATCGGTGCCTTTGTTTTCTGAATCTTTTCAATTAATTTCTGAATCATGGTCTTCTCCTTAGCAGCACGTACAACGTACCACATTCTTTTATTCTTCTTTATCCCGTAAAACAAAATTCAGCAATACATTCAGTCCCACACCACAAAGTACAGCAATAAAAACCGGTGAGGTGCACAACATATTTAAAAATGGAGGAAGGCTGTCTGCCCACTCTTTATAAGTAGATGTACACTGATACGGAAGCATAACTGCCAGCGTCAGAGTAATCCCTGCTACCAGCGTGTTTCTCAGAGTTCTCGGTGATGACACAATGGAGTCAATTCCGGAAAACATAATGGAAGCCGCAGAGATCAGGAACACTGCCCCAATAACCGGTTTCGGAATTCCGGCAAGAATATATGCCATTTTCGGGCAAAAGCCATACAACAGGAATAAAACACCTGCATATTGGGTTACCCGCCTGGATGCCACGCCGGTAGCTGCAACAATGCCGATATTCTGTGTGTAGGAAGTACACGGCAAGCCTCCAAAGAGGGCTGTAATCATGCAGCCAAGTCCGCTGGCCATGATTCCTTTATCAATATGTTTCACACGGTAAATCTCATCACAGGCTGCGCAGGTTGCCGCATAATCCCCGACAGATTCAAAAATAGCTCCCATATAGCCGCTGAATCCACCAATAATGGCCGCTGCCGTAAACGTGATTACTGCGTTTGGCTGTCCTGACAGCCCTGTAAATGGAAATAAACGTGGAATCTTTATCCACGGTGCGGCATAAACTGCATTCCAGTCAAAAATTCCCAGAAATGAAGAAACCACAACTCCGACGATAACAACCGTAATAAGGATAAAGCCCTGGGATACCATTCCTTTCGTTTTAAATTTCAGTATAAGCGCCAACAAAAACGAAATCAGCGCAAGAACCAGATATAATGGTTCCTGTCTGGAAAAAGTCCACTGAACCGCGATTCTCGCTGCGACAAACCCAATTGCCGTCACCACAGAACCAACTACTACCGGAGGAAGGAAAGCTCTTACCTTACTTACTGTCTTTGTAATTCCGAGGATTGTCTGAATCAAACCTCCAATCAGCGATGCTCCCCACACTGCTGGCAGACCATAAACAGCCGCAATGTTTCCCATGGATGACATAAGTGCGGAAGAGGATCCCTGAACAATGGGAAGGCGATTACCTACCGTTGTCTGTAAAAATGTGCAGATTCCCATACAGAAGAAACATGCGCAAAGCAACGTCGGAACAAAATCCGGCTGGTCAATTCCTGCTAAAGAGGCAAACCCTGCTGCCCACATAAACGGTGTAAAATCTACCAGAGTAATCTGCAATGCAAAAAGAACGGCCTTCCACCATGGTTTTGGCACATCCTCAATTCCATATGCAATTTCAATATTTGATTCAGGCTGTTCTTCAAAAACCGGCTGTTCTGGATTATACATAAAATCTCTCCCTTCCCATTTTAAATCTTCCTGTTCTTTTTAAACCATAGATATTTCTGTTCCGGTCCGGCCTTCAATTCCTTCTTCCGCTTTTTCAAGAAGCGTAATCAAAGCCTTTCTTCCATGACCGGATTTTGCAAAGGCGACCGCTGCCTCTACTTTCGGAAGCATGGAGCCCGGAGCAAACTGCCCATCCTCTATATAAAATTCTGCTTCTCTTACACTCATATGCTCCAGCCATTTTTGCCTTGGTGTGCCGTAAAAAATCGCAACTTTTTCAACAGCTGTTAAAATAATCAGGTAATCTGCGTTTAACTCTTCCGCCAGTTTTTCTGAAGCAAAGTCTTTATCGATAATGGCTTCTGTTCCAAAATATCCGTCTTCCTCTTTTACTACCGGAACGCCTCCGCCTCCGCAGGCAATCACAATCTGTCCGTCTTCTACCATTTTCCGGATCGATTCCAGTTCCAGAATCTGCTGCGGCTTTGGAGACGGAACAACTCTGCGGATGCCTCTTCCTGCATCCTCCGCAAACTCAAATCCTCTTTCTTTTCTCAGAACTTCTGCCTCTGCTTCGGTGACATACGCACCAATCGGCTTAGATGGATTTTTAAACGCATCATCATTTGGATTTACTTCCACCTGCGTAAGAATAGTTGTGATGGACTTTAAAATTCCACATTTCTCGAGTTCATTGCGCAGTGCCCTCTGCAGATCCAGTCCGATATAGCCCTGGCTCATTGCAGTGCACACAGACAGCGGACAAAGCTCATAATGCTCCGGATCCTGCTTATGCAAAGCAGTCATTGCCTTCTGGATCATTCCGACCTGTGGTCCATTTCCATGTGAAATTACAACCTGATGACCGGCCCGAACCAGTCCGGCTACGGCCTTTGCAGTTCCTTTTACTACCTCTGCCTGCTCGGAAATTGTCTTACCAAGTGCATTTCCTCCCAGAGCTATCACAATTCGTTTTCCCATAATTCTTCTCCATTCGTTTTTATAAAAATAGTAATCCTACGGATATAATCACCAGAAGTGCCAGCAGACAAATCACACAATATCCCATAACATCCCTGACTTTCAGTTTTGCGACTTCCAGCACCGGAATCAGCCAGAACGGCTGAAGCAGATTACAGCAGGAATTGCCCCAGGAAAGTGCCATTGCTGCCTTTCCTTCCGACACAGCCGGCATAAAGCTCTGGACCGCCTGCATTACAATCGGCCCCTGAACCGCCCACTGGGCTCCGCCGCTTGGTACAAACAGCTTTACGATCACCGCGCTCAGGCAAGTGAAGAGCGGAAAGGTCTGCACATTGGAAATATGTACAAAAAATCCGGCAATCACCTGTGCGATGGAAACACCGGTTGAACCGCCGTGATAGCTGATCAATCCGGCAATTCCGGCATAAAACGGCATCTGAAGCACAACGCCAACCGCTCCGCCCAGAGATTTTTTTACTGCCGCTACCGTACGTACAGGAGTTTTATACATTGCGATCGATGCAAACAGAAAGATCATATTCACCTGGTTAATAGAAAGTGAAAATGACTGTTTTTTGATATAAAGAGAATCTACAAAACTCCAGATTACGCAGAAAAAGCCAATAAACGCAATCAGACCATTTAAAAGTACAGATGTTTCCAACTTTTCAGCCGGCGTCATCTCACTGCGTGGCCTGTACTGTTTTTCCACCGTCTCCTCAGCGAAGATTGCCGGATCCACAGTTTTTGTTTTTTCAGGAGACGGATGCATAGCCGTAATCAAAAGGCACAGCACAATTGCTCCTACCAGATAAATAAACAGGTTGTATGGCGCAAATACCGTTTCACGAAATGGAATTCCCGTTGTACTCCATACCCCATCGAATGTCCAGCCTCCGGCAACATTGAGTGCAATCGTTCCGGATATTCCTACCAGGCAAAACGCGTTTCCAACATAAGCGGCCGCTACCAGAAGCGGATAATGAATTCCCTTTACCTGCTTTGCCACTTCCTGTGCCAGGACCGCGCATACAATCAAAGCGGCTCCCCACTGTAAAAAATACGCGACCATACCCACTGCGGAAACTAAAAGCAGTGCCTGTCTCGGAGTTTTCGGAATAGACGCAATCTTTACGATGATGCGGTGAACCGGTTCTGTATTGGCAAACATCGTTCCCGTCACCACAATCAGAACCATCTGCATCCCAAAACCAAGAAGATTCCAGAAACCGCCATACCAGCCATCGTACACCAGATTCACCAGCCGATCCGCCACGGTAATTCCCTCTGCCGGCGCAATTCCTGTAACTGGAACCGCAACCACAAACAGGATTACCGTAAGAAGCAGCACCAGAATATACGCATCCGGAAGAAAACGGCTGATTAATGCCACACTGCCATCTACCAGTGCATCAAATATTTTTTTCACAATTTTCACCTCGTTCTGCCCAAAAGTTTCCAGTTTCCTGGTTCTGAGATTTTACAAGTAGAGCCGCCCTGTTTATAAGGCAGCTCTTACTTTTAATTCATAATCTTCTGAAATTTCTGGTAAAACTCCGGGAATGAAGAATCAAAACTTCCGGCACGATCCAGCATTTTTCCAAAAAAGCCGATCAGCGGAGCATTTACGATTGTTGCAAGAACTGTGTTTAATCCGACCATATTAAAAGCAAACCGGCGGAATAACACCAGCATAAGAACTACTGCAATCAAAAGCGCTGACAGATCAAACAGCCATTTCACTTTTGTCATATCTTTCTGATACGTATCCGTTACATCCTTTACGAACATTTCATAAGCTTCCTGAGGAAGATACGTTCTCAGGAAAAAAGCTATGGCCAGTGAAGTGATCAGAATTCCAAAAACACAAGCCATTCCGCGCTGCCAGTATACGGTATACTGTTCCGAACCTAATACAACATACCACAGATCCAAAATATTTCCGTAAATAAACGCCGTAACAAAAGATAACAGATACTTCCACTTAAAGCGCCGCACAGCAAAGGCCAGCACGATCAGCAGCAATCCCTGAAAGATATACTCTGATTTTCCAAAAGTAAACCAGGGAATTGTTTCTGAAATACGCAAATAAAGCACATAGGCCGGTGCAACTACCATTGACACGCCAAATCCGCTTTTCGCCGACAGGCAGACCCCCAGTGGGCACAGAATTATTCCCAGGACATACGCAATCTCTGCAAATCTTCCTTTCTTATTTTCCATATGCTTCTCCTTTTTGAAGCTGTTACTTTACGGTAATATCAACGCCGTTCTTAATAACATAAGCCGGTGCTGTGTGATGCCAGATTGCATGGTATACATCCTCATCCTGAAGTACTACCAGATCTGCATCTCCGCCTTCTTTCAGTTCATGGTTTTTGATTCCAAGAACCTTTGCGGCGCTTGTTGTGATCATGTCGTAAAGCAGCTCCATGTCGTCGAAGCTTACCATGTGAAGTAAATGGCTTGCCAGGAAAGCTACCTGAAGCATATTGCACTCACCGTATGGATAGTAAGCATCTGCTATATCATCCTGTCCAAGAGCAACCGGCACGCCTGCCTTCAGAAGGTCTTTGACTCTTGCATGCAGCGGACCGGTATGCGGATCAGATACCACACCAATCTGGGCTTTCTTTAAGAGGGAAACGAGCTTTCTGAAGTAGTTCTCCGGATACAGCTCCATGGCACGGCAATGCTGTGCGGTTGCTCTTCCCTGCCAGCCCATCTCGATGACCTTTTTGCATAACATCTCCAGTGTTCTCTCCTCTGCATCACCTACATCGTCCAGAAGCATGGAAATGTCTTTGTCATACTCTTTTGCGTAGTTACACATAGAATTTACATGGTCTAACTCCTCTTCTTCAGTGAACTCGATCCACGGGATTCCGCCTACTACATCGGCACCAAGATCCATAGCCTGTTTGATCAGTTCTTTTGCTCCCGGCTCTCTGGCAACACCATCCTGCGGAAATGCAACGACCTGAATATCCAGGCGGTCCTTATATTCCTCTCTTCCACGGATAACACCTTTTACGCCTTCCAGTCTGGCTTTGCTGTCCACATCTGCAAATGCGCGGATATGGGTATTGCCGTATTTCACAGCAAGATCGCATGCCTTACGGACATTCTCAATGATCCACTTTTCATCATAGCATGCCTTGAAATCTGCTGCTCTCTCGATGGAAGTCATAGCACCGCCCATGTTATTGTCGTTGTACTCTTTTAATGCAGCCTGTCCGGCCATTTCCAGAGTATAAACCTTACACAGATGAAGGTGTCCGTTTACAAAGGACTCGGTTACCAGGTTTCCTTTTGCATCGATAACCTGCTTTGCCTCGCCCTCTACTGCAGACGCGATTGCCGTGATCTTTCCGTTCTCAATTCCGATCTCAACTAGTTCTTTTCCGGTATTTCTTGTTTTTGCGTTCGTAATCTTAATATCCAGCATATGTAAACCTCCATTATTTTACATGATTCAACATTTTTGCTAACCAATATCCTCTTTCAGACTTTCAATCCTTGCGGATGCCCTGGTGAGAAGATCTTTTCCTACCTGGTTTACGTAGTCACGCTTCTCCTCTTCGCTTACCTTTGTAAGTTTTCCAGAAGATACTACTAATTCCCCATTTACTACTACATTTTTAACAAGACGAGGATCGCCGCTCTCTACAATGCATGCCACCGGATCATAGCATCCGCCTGCATAAGTCAGCTGATTCCAGTCCATCTGGGCGAAATCTGCTGCCATTCCAGGTGCCAGATAACCGATGTCATCCCGTCCAAGAACTTTTGCTCCGCCTGCCGTTGCCATATACAGATAATCATCCGGTGTTGCCGCCTTATCACCCCAGGTAAGACGATTTAACAGATATGCGCACCGGATTTCCTCCAGCATATTCGATGAATTGCTGCTGGCAGCTCCATCTACACCAAGACCAATTCTTGTGAGACCGTGTTCCAGATAAGAAGGCACCGGACATGCACCGGAACTTAAAAGCATATTAGAGATCGGGCAATGTGCCACTCCGGTTCCGGTCTCTGCCATCTGCGCAATTTCTTCTTCATTCAAATGAATGCAGTGGGCAAAATAAAACCGTTTGCCGAGCAAACGGTGCCGTTTAAACCACTCAAATGGCCGGCAACCCCAAGTCTTCAGCGTATATTCCACCTCATGCTGGCTCTCTGCCAGATGACCGTGAACCATAATGTCATACTCTTCTGCCAGATCTACTACAGCTTCAATGATATCTTCCGTTTCATACTGGGCAATGCTCGGAGCGATGCCAACCTGGCACATGGAAAAACGGGACCGGTCATGATATTTTTTCACCAGTCTGATCGTGTCTTCCACAACACTCTCTTTTGTATCCACAACTTCTGGCGGTACAATACTGCTAGGTACAGAGTGGAATCCTCTGGTCGGATGGAAACGGATTCCAATTTCTGCCGCGGCCTCAATTTCCGCGTCAACCAGATATTTTACTCCCAAAGGATGCGGATACCAAAGATCATTGGATGTCGTACATCCAGTTTTAAGCATATCTCCCAGGCCAGAATAAACACCAGCACGAGCCACATCCGTATTCAGATCTTTATAGATCTCATACATAACAGTCAGCCACGGTTCCAGCTTCAGTCCTCTTGTTGCCTGGATATTGCGGATCAGAGACTGCCATGTATGATGATGCACATTTACAAAACCCGGAAGAATCACCGTTCCTTCTGCCTCTACCACATGGTCAATCTTTAATGTTCCTTCATATTTTTTCTCCAGATCCGTTCCTACATCCAGAATTTCTTTTCCTGAAATCAGCAGATCACCATGACGGATTTTCTCTCTTTTCTCGTTCATGGTAATGATCCAGTCAGCATTTTTATATAGCGTTGTCCCCATACAGACTCCTCCTTTTCGTTCAGAGGGTTCCCCCACGAAACCCTCTGAACCGGCCTGTTACTGTTCTTTATACATCCTCGAAACCATCGAATGCCACGATACGGCTGATGCAGCTTTCTCCATCCTGGAACTTCCACGGGAAGCATCCGATTACAACACGCTTGTTGGACAACTTATCGATCTCACCTCCCATGCACTCTGCATGGATTGCCTCATACGGCTGGCCAAACAACTCTAAATGCATTGCCTGGTAATGCTCCGGCCACGGATAAATCTCATTTAAGGATTTGCCATATTTCTTGCGGAAAATAGCGTCGCACTTTTCAGCCTCCATCGGCTCCCAGTCACGGATCTTAGTATTCATCGGATGATCTGCGGAACCGCAGTCAACTCCCAGCCATTTAATCTTCTTTTCACGTACCCACTTGATAAAATCAAGAGACGGACCCGGGTGACGCAGCATATAGCGACGCTCATCTGCCTCCGGCTGGTCAAATCCATACTTATGATAACCAGTGTTGATGATCAGGATATCTCCCTCACGTACCTCAACGCGCTTCTCGATATCTTCCGGGGTATAGATGCCGAAATCCTCTGCCATATCAGACAAATCAACTACAACACCCGGTGCACACAGCTTGGTTAATTCCAGAGCTGCAATATCTCTTCCTGCGGTGTCGAAATGACGCGGGCCATCCAGATGGGTTCCTACATGATTGGAATGGGTCACAAGCTGTCCGTTTGCTCCATTCGGTGCCAGACGCTTGAAATACTTCACCTGAAGCGGCTCATAGGTTGGCCACGGCGGAGTACTGATTCCAATCGGAATACTTAAATCGTAGATTTTGATGTCAGACCACTTACTCATAATTATAAATCCTCCTTAATATATAAATATTTTTATTATCTAGTTTGTCCATGCTTTTGCGCATGCTTCGATGGCTTTTGTAAAACAGCCTTCCGGCGGATTTACAAGACCTGCTCCAATCTGTCCAACGCCGTAATCCTTGTGAGCAATACCAGTATTGATGATCGGGCGGATTCCAGTCTCCAAAACCTTTACAATGTCGATTCCAGTTGCGCTGCCTCTGAAGTCCAGTACCGGAATTTTATAGGCATTTCCTTCCCCTTCTGTAATCTCGTACATCTGAGAAGAGTAGTTGATCGCATCCTGAACCTGGCCTCCTACAAACTGTACGATAGCTGGTGAAGCTGCCATACAGAATCCGCCAATTCCGGTTGTTTCTGTAATACAGCTATCTCCGATATCCGGATTTGCGTCCGCTTCGGAATATCCCGGGAAATAAAGACCGCGGATATATTCGGACGGTGCCGTAAACCACTGGTCTGCGCCAAGTCCGGAAATCCGGATGCCAAATTCCACACCATTTCTGCACATGGTAGAAACAATGGTGCTGTACGGAATTCCCAGAGTCGGATCCATCGTAGCTTTACAAGACGGCATAGACAGATTCAGAAATGCATGGTCATTTCCATTGATAAATCCAATTGCCTCCTGCTGCTGCTCCAGCGGAAAATGGGTCTTGTAAACATCCGAAAGAATCTCACGGATAAACAAGGACGTGCCAGCCTTATTTCTGTTGTGCCCCTCGTCTCCCATCTGCAGAGCCTGCGCAATCATGACTTTCATATCAATCTCGCCATGGATTTCCAGTGCTTCTTTCAGTACTGGATAATAAACCTTTTCCATCTTTCTCAGGCGGTCAAATACCTCTTCATCACAAGCTCCAAACCGCAGTACCTTTCCAAGGCCTTCGTTCATAGTGCAGTACGCATCATTTCCGAATGTTTTGTTTACCACATGCCATACCGGCATAGAATAAGTAACAATACCAGCCATCGGACCTACTGCATTGTGATGATGGCAGGAATCAAAGGTAATCTTTCCGCTTCCGGCCAGCTCTTCCGCTTCCTTCATATCCTTTGCCAGTCCCTCATAGATCAGGCCGCCCATAACAGCGCCTTTCATAGGGCCGCACATGTCCTCCCACTTCACTGGCGGGCCAGCATGAAGGATCGTCGTTTTGGTCATGCCAGGAATTGCTTCTCCGGCAGTTGACATTCCTACCAGCGCCGGCTGAGCCGCAAGGATTCTGCGAAGTGCCTCCTTGTTTGCGGCTGCGATCTTCTCTGCCAGATTCGGATCCTTTAACTGTTTTAAATAACCGGCAATCTTTTTATCTCCGCCAGCCACCGGTTTCCACGCAACATGGACCGATTTGACATTCTGCTTTTTCAGGTCCTGATAAAAAGACTCAATACCGAAATTGACTACGCATAATTCTTTCTCAAATAACTCATTTACCTTGCTCATGTTCTTCCTCCTCCCTTACAGATTTTTCGTGATCAGTTCTACAAATCTCGCTGCCTGTGCATTGGACGGAAGTACAATTGCCCCTGCTCCTGCCAGTTGGAGAGATGTTGCTGTACGGTTTTGCGGATCACCCTCTGTGCCGCATACAGTAGCTACCACAGACAGGTAACGGCCTTCTTTTGCTGCCAGTTCCTTTGCCTTCCGAATCGCATCGGATAAATCCTTTGCCGGATCCTCGTGGGAACCATAGCCAATCACACAGTCTACCAGGATCACAGCGGTTTCCGGATCCTTTGCCTCCTCGACCACACGCTCTGCTCTCAGGGATGGATCAATCATCGGATGCGGACGGCCAACAGTAAACTCATCATCTCCGAAATCCAGGAAAGTATTTTCCCGTGACTTTCCATTTCTTGCGTTTTCCAGTTTATCTTCCGCTTTCAGCGGGATATTGGAATAAATATGTCCCATACTTCCGATCAGAAGTTTCATTGCCTCATCGCAAATGGTTCCGCCGGTATAAAGGCCTCTCACATATTTCTGCCCCTGGATCATGCCGGCTCTTTCCTCTGCGGCCAGCGCTTCCGCTTTCTCAAGGCCCATGGTGAAATCTTCAAAATCCGATACGGCCTCTCCCTTTGCCAGTGCCACTGCCTTATGCGCTGCATCTTCCAGGGATACTGCTGCATATAATCCGGCTTTTTTAATTTTCTCTGCGTCACCACCAATGAAGCAGACTACAACCGGCTTGCCAGCATTAGCAGCAATCTTTAAAATCTGATCCTCCACATCCTTTGCCGGCGGTTTAGACACCAGCACAATAATCTCTGTCTTCGGATCTTCAATTAGTGCGTTCAGGCACTGCTTCATCATGATTCCGCCAATCTCACTCTTTAAATCTCTTCCACCAGTTCCGAGGAGCTGGGAAACACCTTCACCAAGCTGGTCGATAATAGTGGAAACTTCCTGCGCACCGGTTCCGGATGCACACACAAGACCGATTTTTCCAGGCTTAATCACATTTGCAAATGCAAGCGGTACATGATTGATAACTGCGGTTCCGCAATCCGGACCCATCATCAGGAGTTCTTTGGATACTGCGTACTCTTTCAGTGCTTTTTCTTCCTCGATGGTGACATTATCACTGAACAGCATAACGTTGATGTCACGATCCAGGCAGTCTTTTGCAACATCTGCCGCAAAACGTCCCGGAACTGAAATCACTGCCATGTTCAGATTTTTTTCCACTTTTATGGCTCCATCCAGAGTCGGCGGGAAATACTCTGCCTTGCTTTTTTCTGCTTTCTTGTTCAGCAGTTCATCTACCTTTTCCACTACTTTTTTGAAGCAGTTCTCGTCATCACAATCCGCTGCCACAAAAAAGTCATTTGCGGTTACATCCTCAAAGCCGTCTGCATCTAAGCCAAGATTTCCCGCAATCTCACGGTTCAGATCCGTTCCCATGCCTACCAGTGCTTCGGAAACACCTGACAGATTTTTTACATCTTTCGAGATGATCATCAGGGTTACTGAATCGTAATAGGTGTTTTTTCTGATTTCAAGCTTTACCACATCTGTTTCCTCCCATCTTATTGCTATCGATAACTCCATAATACATGCCGGTCAGGAAATCACATCCTGAGCTGCTTCCGAAACAGGCAACACGTTTCAGAGCTGTGCGAATCTGTTCTGTGTCGCAGTTTGCAAATCCTTCCAGAAGACCAAGAACATCCTCTGAAAACATTCCTTCGCCCGCATGTTTCAACAAAGATCCACTGACATCGTTTGTTCTGGATGCCGCTGCACCGGTGACTGTTTCCGCAAACCCTTCCCAGGGATAATTCTCTGGCCACGATACTATATAGCCACAGAGAAAATCATCGGAAGAAGGTGTCAGGCCCGGCCCTCCTCCAGCCAGCTGCCCTGCTGCATACACCGCTGTTTCCCGTTCCCCATTCTGCACTGCTTCTCGAAAGGCTTCGATCCTCGATGCAAGAAAAGCGGAAAACACATCCTCTGTTCTTCCTTCAATTAACCCATGAATTCCTTTTTCCTCCTGATGTGAAAGAAAACTTCGGATGAAATTGGCTGCTACCGGATTCAGGATCTCACTCTGCCTTTTCTTCAGATTCAGAATCTCAAACGTTTCAAACTCAAACACCTGATAAGTTCCAATCCAGAGCCCCTGCAGATTTAACCGCATTTCTGTTCCCCTGGAACGTACCAGTTCTTTCACAAATAGGAAATCACCGCTCCAGTCGAGATTTAGGGAAAAAGGCTGAAGGCTCTTTTCTTTTGCAAGAAAGGTAACCAAGCCGTTTTCATATGCCATATTCATGGCTCTGTGAAAACAGGAATGTAAAGTTCCTTCCAGTGTCTGTTCCGACAGCGCTTCGTATAAGCGGCTGCAGATCCGAACCCGCACCTTCATTTTCCACTCCTCCCTTCTCCGTCTTGTGAACTCTTCACAATATTTTTTGTTTGCTTTGTTTTTTATCTTTGTTATGTTTCATATTATAATCACTAATTTTGTCATTTTCTATGTTGACTGTTCACAATAAACTTCTTATACTTTTGGTAAGCGTTTCAATTTTGAATGGAGGAAGCCCAGATGAACTACTATATTGAAGAAGCCTATTACCCAACCGTAAAGGAGCTTTTAAAACTCCCTATTTTTTCGACCAGCTATCTTGCTGCCGGTGAAAGTGGGTTAAACCGCACTGTTTCCGGCATTAACTTAAGCGACAACCCTGATTACGGACAGTGGATTTCCCCGGGTGAACTGATGATATCCACCTGTTTTTCTGTCTATCAGGACCCTGATGCCATGAATGCCTATATTCCTACTTTAGTGCAAAACCAGATGGCCGCATTCTGCATCAAACCTTCACAATACCTCGACAACGTTGTTCCCCCCATTATGATCCAACAAGCCAATGAAGCTGGCTTTCCGCTCATTGTACTTCCGCCCGACATGCAGTTTTCCCGTATTACCCAGGTACTTTCCGACGAACTGACCCGTCGCCGGACTGCGCTTTTGCGAAATACCCTTTCTGTAAACCAGATGCTGACCCAGACCATCACCGAGGGAGCCAATCTAGATGAGATTGCTTTCATGATTTCCCAGCTTACCGGCGGCAGTATCCTCATTGTAGACAGCATCAACAACCGCCACAGTATCTTTCTTAAGGAAGAAGACCGCAGCGATTTTAAGGCAGACTCCGAATCTCAGATGATCAATACACTTATCCAGCGCTCCCAGGCGCACGATCTGACATTAGGGGACCACTCCTACGGCTGCCTTTATATCTACAACCCGACCCAGTCTCCGGCGCTTCCCCCGGAGCTTTTATCGCAGGTTCTCACCGCCATTCCACTGGAAATCACGCGGGAACAAAGTGTCCGGGAACAGGGAGATTCTCTTTTCACCAGTTTTCTACTCCATCTTCTATCAGACCCTATCGTAGACCATCAGCTTGAACAAACCCGCGCCGATGAATTTAAGCTCACACTCGCTGACAACCACCTAATCCTGCGTTTAAAAACACAGATTCAGGATGAAAAAAATCAATATAAAAAAAATTTTCAGCACACACTCCTTATGGGCAATATCCGTTCTGTTTTTTCAAGGTTGGGACTGGACGTACGGATTGTCCCTACTTCCGATGATTACCTGATCCTGCTGAACGCCCCTGCATCCAGTTCTGATCTGGAACATTTATCACACCATATTCCAAAGCTGATCACATCACTTGCCCAGGAATATCCGGATCTTCATATTTCTGCCGGCTGCGGCCGCTCTCACCCGGGTATCCGCGGAATCGTCCAGAGCGATACTGAAGCCCGCACCGCACTGCGCACTGCGCTGCTGAACCAACAGACTGTTCTTGATTTTGAAAATCTCGGTCTGTTACGTCTTTTGTACGCTGCGGACCCAGAAAAAGAAACCAGCCTATTCGTCCAGGAACTGCTTGGTCCGCTGATTGAAACTGATCACCAGAAACACACAGATCTCTTAAAGACTCTGGATTATTATTTTGAATATGCCGGAAATGTAAAAAGAATCTCAGAAGAAATGTTTACGCATTACAATACCATTGCGTACCGCATCAAGAGTATCCAGGAAATTACAAAAAAAGACCTCCATAACAGGAATGATCATTTCCTGCTGGAGGCCGCTGTCTATCTTTATAAATTTAAGGTCCGGTTTTAACGTACTTCTACGATATAACCTTCTTTGCGGGGAGCTGCTTTCGGCTCCTCGCCTTCCAGGTATCCAAGTGCCACTGCACCGACACCTCTTAAGTTTTCCGGAAGATTCCACTGTTTCAGAAGCTTCTTTCCTTCTTCACTGTCAAAAATTTCTTTTTCCCTGTGTACCCATACACTGGAAACATCACACGCTTTTGCTGCCAGCATCAGATAGCAAAGTACGTTTGTACCATCTTCCACCCAAGTGCTCTTGCTGCCATCTGCCAGAACCAACGCAATAACCGGTGCTCCATAGAACGGATCTGCATTCTCATCTCCCATGATCTTCGCGTTCAGATGCGCAATGTGATCTCGCATGGTTTTATCTGTAACTGCAATGATGACCGGTGACTGTCTACCGCCACCTGTCGGTGCATAAGTTGCAGTCTCCAGAATCTCCTGCAATACATCTTCCGGGATCATAAGATCCTTTTTATAACTGCGCACAGAGCGTCTTTCCTTCATGATTTTCAACAGTTCCTGTTTCATGATCCTCATCCTCTCTTTAGGTTTTCTTTTAAGTTCATTGTAACAAATAAACTTTACAAATGTTCCCAAAAGAAAGGCTTTGAAATTGTGAGGTTTTATTTTCCGGTCCCAATCCACTTTCCCATTTATCCAGCGCGGCTTTCTCGTACTCGTCCAGTTCCTGTTTCCGCTCCGTCTGCCGTGTCATCTCCTTCACCACCAGGCGGGCATCTGCTGCCATGTAAGGACAGTGCAGCACCTGTCCGGAACCGACACTGTTGTTTTCCGGCCAGTATGCCTTGATGTGTTCCATGCGGCAGGGCTCATAGCCTCAGGCAACCGCAAAGAATTCCTGTTTGCTTTTTCTGCTAACTTCCAGCCCTGCTTCCGTTCATTTTCTCACTACTGATCCGCTTCGCTTCCCTTGGCCACCGCCCCGATCGGACAGATCTCATAACAGATTCCGCAGCCATCGCAAAAGCGTAAATCGATCCGGTAATGTCCCTGACGCGGCACCAGCGCATGAAGTTGGCATTTCTGAGCGCATCGCCCGCAGCGGGTACAGGTGTCCAAAATATAGTATCCTGCTTTTTCCTTATGGGATTCCATTTCGTTTGTCATTTCGCCGCTCCTTCCTGCAATTTCTTTTCCACAGCCATCCATTCCTGCGCGGTATATTCTTCCACCGCTGTCGTTGTCACCCGTTTTATATGTTTTTCCTTCAGGCGCAGATACACAACCTCCCTAAAAACAGTATAACAAACGGATGCAAGCGGAATAAAGATGAGCATCCCCACAATTCCCATAAGATTTCCGCCGATGGTAACTGCAGCAAGGACCCAGATGGACGGAAGTCCGACGGAACCTCCGACCACATGCGGATAGATCAGATTCCCTTCGATCTGCTGAAGCAGCAGAAATACAAGGAGAAACAGCAGTGCCTGTTTCGGACTTACCATAAAAATCAGGAAGCAGCCCAACGCGCATCCGATAAACGCGCCAAAGATTGGGATCAATGCAGTAAAGGCAATTATGGTTCCGATCAGCAGTGCATAGGGCATTTTCAAAATGCTTAACGTGACGGCAAACATGCTTCCGAGAATCACAGCCTCTAAGCACTGTCCGGTAAGGAAATTTGCAAATGTCCGATAAATCAGAGAACAGGTTTTAAGGAGTGCATTTGCTTTCTGTTTGGAAAGAAACGCAAAACATACCTTTCTGATTTGCACATGCAATTGTTCTTTCTGAAAAAGAATATAGCAGGCAAAGGAAAACGCAATGAAAAAGGTGGCAAGTCCGCTGACGATCGAGCTCACCGCTGACATGGTCGTGCTCATCATATTTCCAGCTCCGCTGCCAAGAATACTGATTCCCCACTGAATGGCCTGATCCGGCTGAAACTGGATCTGATTTACATAATTCATAATATCCTGGTTATTATGTGAAAAATCCCGAATCCAGCTTTGCATCTGCGGAATAAAATCGGCAATGCTCATCATCAGAGTTCCCATGGTCCGGGTAAGCTGTGGGATCACGCCAAACATCACCAGTACCATGACACCGACAGCCAGTATCATGGTCAGAAGAAGGCTTACCGGTCTGGCAAGCTTTTTGCTTTTTTTCTTTCCGGCTTTGCTCTTCCCAAAGATCAGCTTTTCCAGAAAGCTCATCGGCACGTTGATGACAAAAGCAATTGCGCCTCCCAGCGCAAAGGGGAATAGGATCACCCATATTGTTTTCAGCACATCGATCACAACATCAAATTTCCACAACGCGGCTGCCAGCAGTGCTGTGAACATGATCAGTTCCCGAATTTTTTTCACAGATAGTTTACTAAAATCCATTATCTTTCTCCACTTTTTCCTAATTTCGTACGAATCCACTTCAGCAACTGAATGATCGGAAGACTGGCAAAGGCATACAGATATACGCAGCCGAGCTGTCCCGGATTGAGAGTCTCCACCTGAAATATACGATGAAGGCCGGGAACAGTCAATACTGCGGTGATCAGTACTGCGCCGAGCATAAAGGCTCCCTGCAGCCATGGATTGTTAAAGAACCGTTTTGTAAAGATAACCGGATGATCCGACTTACAGTTAAATCCATGGAACAGGCGTGCCAGGCAAAGTGTTCCGAAAGCATACGTACTGCCAAGCAGTGCGCCATTCTGGTGATATCCTGTCAAAAATGCGATCATTGTCATTGCACCGATCACAAAGCCCTCCAGACCGATTTTGCCAAGGAAATCCTTTGTCAGTATCGATTCGTCCGCAGCTCTTGGTTTGTCATTCATCACATCGCTGTCAGAAGGCTCCATGCCAAGTGCGATGGCCGGAAGGCTATCTGTCAGAAGATTAATAAACAACAGGTGTACCGGTGCAAACGGAACCGGAAGTCCTGTGACTGATGCATACAGAACCGCTAAAATCGCTCCAAAATTCCCCGACAAAAGAAACTGGATCGCATACTGAATGTTTCGATATAAATTTCGTCCATTTTCTACTGCTTTTACAATGGTTGCAAAATTGTCATCGGTAAGCACCATGGCGGCCGCATCCTTTGCCACCTCGGTCCCGGTGATTCCCATTGCGACACCGATGTCCGCCTGCTTCAGCGCCGGAGCATCATTCACACCGTCTCCGGTCATTGCAACGATCATTCCCCTTTCCTGCCATGCGCGGACGATACGGATTTTGTGCTCCGGGGAAACCCTTGCATACACAGATATATTCGGGACAAAATCTTTCAGCTCCTCATCACTCATTTTCTCGATGTCCGCACCCTCGCAGGCTTCCGATAAATCATGCAGGATTCCAATTCTTTTTGCTATGGCTGCTGCCGTAATTTTATGATCTCCTGTAATCATGACCGGCCGGATTCCTGCTTTGATACATTCCGCGACTGCGGCCTTTGATTCTTCTCTCGGCGGATCCATCATGGCAATGAGACCGAGAAATACGAGATGATCCTCATCCTTTGCTGTTAATACATGCTCCTCTGGGATTTCGCGATAGGTGAATGCCAGTACACGCAAGCCTTCCATTGAAAAATCCCGGTTCTGCTGCTGTATGGTTTCTTTATCTGCTTCTGTGATCTCGCGGATTCCGTCTTTTGTCCAAATCCGTTCCGTCAGCTCCAGCAGCCGGTCAACTGCTCCTTTTACGATCATCCGGTTTTCACCGTTTATCCTGTGAAGTGTTGACATCATCTTACGGTCACTGTCAAATGGAAGCTCTCCCTCCCTCGGATAGCGGTTTCGCACGCTTGCGGCCTCGATTCCGTACCGGCTTCCCAAATTGATCAATGCGGTTTCTGTCGGATCCCCGATCTCCACTCCGTTTTCATTCGTCGAATCATTACATAAAATACTGCACTCCAGAAGATAGTTCTGTGCCGGATCTGTTATATCAATTTCTGCTGCCGGGATCCGCTTTCCTTCTATATAGTAATCCTCAACCGTCATTTTATTCTGTGTCAGTGTTCCTGTTTTATCCGAGCAGATGACGGAAACACTTCCAAGACCTTCCACTGCCTGCAGTTTTCGAATGATCGCATGCTCCTTTGCCATCTTCTGTGTTCCGAAAGAAAGGACAATGGTCACGATCGAACTTAATGCTTCCGGAATTGCCGCAACCGCCAGTGCTACGGCAAACATGAATGCACTGCTGATCTTTTCCCCGCGAAATACGTTGATCGCAAATAACATTCCGCAGAATACCAGGATCAAAACGGATAATTTCTTTCCAAACTCTTCCAGGCTCACCTGTAACGGAGTCTGCTTTTCGGAGGTTGACTTCAAAAGTCCTGCAATCTTTCCAACCTCCGTCTGCATTCCTATGTCCGTTACTACCGCCTTTCCGCGTCCATATGTCACAAAGCTGCCGGAAAAGAGCATATTGGTCCAATCTCCCAGCGGAGCCTCTGCCAAAATAGCCTCTAAGCTCTTTTCGACCGCAAGGCTCTCTCCGGTAAGAGCACTCTCGTCAACCTTAAGACTAGCATTTTCAATCAGTCTTGCGTCCGCCGGGATCATATCACCTGCTTCCACCAGGATCACGTCTCCAACCACCAGCTCTCTCGCCGGAAGCTGGATCGTGGAACCATCGCGCAGTACCTTGGCCTGCGGTCCTGCAAGCTTCTTTAAGCTCTGCAGAGACTGTTCCGCTTTTACGGTCTGCACAGTGCCCAGGATCGCATTGACCGTGATCACGATCAAGATCACGGCCGCGCTTTCCGCATCGCCAAGCATACCGGATATGATGGCCGATGCAATTAAGATCAATACCAGAAAATCCTTATACTGTTCCAGGAAAATCTGCGGGATACTTTTCTTCTTTCCCTCTGCAAGTTCATTCCAGCCACACCTTTCCCGAGATTTTCCGGCCTGCTCACTGGTGAGACCTGTCTCTCTGCTTTCCACACGATCCAGAACCTCTTTCACCGTTTGCTGATAAAATTCCTTCATCATTTCTGCCTCCTCTTTCTAAGCATTTGTCCGCTGTATTTCTTATGCAATGAAGGCTTTTCGATAAAAAAGAGACCTTTATTGCACAATAATAATGCAATAAAAGTCTCACCGTTTCTTTGTGACACCGGATGCTTCCATCGTACTGACGACATCACAAACGCAGATTACCAGCGTAGGTTACTCCCCTTTATTAAATTCATCATATACCAAAAACCGTGCGGATGTCAAGATGCTTTTTAACACCGCGCAGCCTCAACACCTACACCAGCAGCTCCGCAAATTCTTCCCGAAACTCTGCTTTCAGCATAAACCGGTCGATCATGCCGTTGTTTAAATACCATTCAAAATCAGGTCCGCTCTGCTCCGCAATAAGGATCAGGCGGATTTCCGGGTTAATACGGCGGATGACCTCGCACAGCTCAATGCCGTTCATGGTTGGAAGCGTATACTCCGCGATCACCAGCTCATATGCATCCGGATTTTTCTGGATCCGGTCAATCAGTGCCGCCGGATGTGCATACAGATCTACTGTTTTCTGCTTTTCGGCTGATAATCCCTTCCAGCTTTTTTCCGACGCTTCCCGGGAGACAATGGCAATCCTTCGTACCTGTTTTAAGCGTTTTCGGCTGTCCTTTTCTGTCTCAGATCGGCTCTGTGGGATTTCCAGAATAAAGGTCGTTCCGACATCTGCCCCGCTCTCCACCCGGATGCTTCCGCCAACGGATGTGACGATATTCTGAACCACAGAAAGACCAAGCCCGGTTCCCTGTCTGGAACCTTTTGTGGTGTAAAACGGTTCAAAAATTTTCTGCATGGCATCATTCCCGATACCGCAGCCCGTATCGGAAACCTGCAGGCAGATCGTGTCGGGATCTTTCGCGCGCAGACGGATCCAAAGCTCTTTTCTTTCCGTTTTTTCCATGGCCTGAAACGCATTTTTGCAGAGGTTCATCAGGATATGCTCTGCCATACGTTTTCGCCCCAACGCATAAAGGGGTTCTTTTGTGAGCTCCGTTTTTACCGTGATCGCGGCCGGAGCCAGCTGCCTCACAACAGAAACCGCATGCTCCACCTCTTCCGTAAAATTCAGCAGCTCCAGGCGCACGCCGGTGTCCTGCCTGGAAAATGCCAGCAGCTCTCTGGAAAGGTTCGATGCCTTATCCACTGCTTCTGTAATTTCATGGATCATCTCCTGATTTTCTGCTGAAATGGAATCGTCATTTTCCAGAAGCTCCGCATAGATCAGCACGGGGGTCATGTAATTGTTGAACTCATGGGCAATATGGCTGGCCATCATGCCGAGGGACTGGATCCGCTGGTAATGCCGGATTTCATTGTTTTTCTGTGCCAGCATCTCCATGCCCTGATTGATCTCTTTTAAATAGGTGATTTCCTTCTGCTGAGTTTCCGCCAGAAAACGGTTTTTCAACAGAATGACCGTAGCTACAACCAGGAGCAGGATATACAGAAGTACTGCGCCGGTCAGCATGGTCATCATACTGTCCAGCGGCCTGGAAAGTTCCTGCACCGGAATCGTGGAATTGACGATCCAGCGCTCTCCCTGAATGTAAATGGACTGGAATGCCACCACGCGCTGTACTCTGGAAAGTCCCGGATCATCCCAGACATAGGTGTCGATCACACCGGTACCGGAGGTGTCCTGCGCCTGCTTTTTAATCCAGGCATTCATGCTGCTCAGATCCAGCTCCGGGTATTTTTTCATACGGTCATCAAATGCCTCCAGACCAATCTGATCCTTGGCGTGATGCATGATGATGCACATGTTCTGATCTTTGACACTGGAATAACCGTCTCTTCCAATTTTGACCGGAGCAATGATCTTTTGATAGATGGTTTCCAGATTCATGGCAAAGGTCAGTATACAGATTCCGTTCTCCGAAGGAACTTCCTTCCGGATATAAAGTTCATACCAGCCGGTCTGGCCGGAAATTGCCTTGCCAAAAATCCGGGAGGGCTGATCCGGAAGCTGATTCTCACCTTGCCGGATAGCTTCTTCTGCCTGCTCCCGAACTGCTTCTTTCCCCGGCTCGTACCGCAGGCTTGTCCCATCCGATTCCGTCACTGTAATCCAGTTATATAGGCCTCCGTTTTCCTTCAGAAAATACGCGGTCCGGGTCTCAATATCCTCCGGCGGCATGTTATTCTCAGAATCCGCCTCATGCGCATAAAACAGGTCAATCTGTTTTAACTGCTCATCCAGATAGGTATTCAGATTGTTTCCAATGATTCCGGCCATCGTTAAGAGCTGGCTTTCCTCCGTCTGGATCACCTGTTTCCGGTACTGGCGGTAAAACCAGGAACCTGCAAATGCCATGGCCAGTGACAAAAGCAGCAGCAGGCATGCTGCCGTAAGCTCTGTTTTCCGTTTTCTGACGATTCTTCGGAATTTCTGCATCCTTCGTCTTTCCTTTCTTCCTGCATCCCCTGAAATGTCAAGCCACATCCGTGTATTTCAGTCCGATCCTGCTTCACACGTTACTGTTTACGCGTTGCGCAAACAGTAACGGATTTTGCCGATGCTTCGCATTCCAAATCGGCAAAATCTGCTGCCACCACGATATCATACGGCATTTTCAGTTCAGAAAATGCCTACCCGCGTACTCACACACTCAGCACATATCCGATTCCGCGCACCGTCTTCAGATACTGCGGCTGCTTCGGATCATCCTCAATCTTGTTCCGTATCCGCTTCACATAAACCGTGATGGTATTATCGTCCACCACGGCCTCATTCCAGACCTGGATGTAAAGCTGTTCTTTTGTAAATACCTGTCCCGGATGCTCCATCAGGAACCGGAACAACATCATTTCCCGCGCCGTAAAATTCAGCGGCTCTCCATTTTTCAGGCACTCCATTTTCAGGGTATCTACCGTAAACGGACCTTTCCGGATTCCGCTCTCCGCGCCGCCCTGACTGTAGATCTGGCTGCGGCGTATCAGGGCTTTCGCTGTCTGGATCAAAACCGCCGTGTGGAATGGCTTGGTAAGATAGCTGTCTGCCCCAAAACCAAGTCCCAGTACCTGGTCCATCTCGTCAGATTTGCCCGACAGCATCATGACCGGCGTATGATCCCCCGCCGCCCGCATGGCCTGCAGTACCTCATAACCGCCCACATGCTCCATCATCACATCCAGGATCACCAGATGGAACTGCTGCTTTTTCAGAAGCTCCAGCGCCTCACTTCCATCAGAAGCCTCTGTCACCTGCATCCCCTCCCGGGTCAGGGCCGTGCGCACCGCCAGGCGGATGGCACGCTCATCATCCACTAATAAAATTTTTTCCGTATTCATACACATCTCCATCATTCTATCTGGCCTAATTATATCATAATATAGCAATTTAAGAATAGTCGCGAAAGGTCCGAAGCAGGCCGGGGTGATATCCCGCTGCGCAAAATATAAGTGCCGTGTTCGGACGATGTGGCTGACAGCCGTTTGCGGATAGTCGGACAAGATGTCCGCCTCCCGAAAACGTCAGTCGCCACATAGCCGGACACGTTGCACTTATATTTATGCTACGCAGGATACCACCCCGGCCTGCTTCTGCTTTCCTGCTATTCTGCGGTAATAAAAAACACAGCCAGAATGCTACTGGTAAAAGCTGGAAATCATGGCTTTTATCAGTACCGTTCTGG
>SKEE01001077.1_pt1 | contig 25042 bp, 27 predicted proteins | sample 4826661 | NCBI WGS metagenome assembly SKEE01 (sample SAMN11008817, study PRJNA524170) | human gut metagenome | biome: Human fecal sample; material: Feces; isolation source: fecal sample from pouch patient p20 | host: Homo sapiens | place: Israel: Tel-Aviv | collected 2016-11-14
GTATGCAGTATCATATGCACTACACAATTTTGATTTAGAACAAAAATACATGTATTTATTAATAATAAGTATAGTGCTATTACTTTTCTCAAATATAGCGGTTTTTTGGGTATATGAATTTACTTTGAAAACTCAAAGACACAATATGGAATTGGAATATGAAAGGCAAAATGAAAAATCTACGGCTGAGTATTATGATTTACTTAATGAGCAAAATGAAAACTCAAAAATTGTTATGCACGACATAAAACGGCATTTAAACGCCATTAAGAGCATCGCCAAAGACAAGGCTGTTACAGAGTACATAGACGATTTTATTGAAGACTTCAGCATAAATAAATCTGTTGATTACTGCAACAATCCTATGGCCAATTCAATCGTCAACAGGTACAAATCCTTCTGTGACAAGTTCGGGGTGAAGATGAATATTGACATCAGAAGTGCTGATTTTAGCTTTATGAGCGAACCCGACATAACTGCTCTGCTTGACAATCTGCTTGAGAACGCAGTTGAAGCGGCACAAAATACAGAGAACGGATTTATAGATTTTTCGGCTTTCGTCCGCAAAAATAAATATCTGTCAATACAGCTTACAAACTCTGTAAAGAATATTATAACCGTCAAAAACAACCGCATAGCATCATCAAAAAAATCTGACGCAATACATGGAACGGGACTGAAAAGCATTAAAAGAGTAGTTAAAAAATATGACGGTGAAATAAATATGAACTTCAATGAGGATGATATGACCTTCACATCAAATGTTGTGTTTGAAATTCGGAGATAACGCAGTAATCGAATCATATAATTCCTTGACTAATGAAATGCATTATATAATGAGAAATTCCAATACCTAATAATACTGATATCAACAAGATGAGATCTAATTGATGGAATTAAGAATCGGAAAGAAATTGCAAATATAAAAGTTTTGCAGTTGGATTTATTGTTATTATTTTTGCCTATTAAACATTTTATATAGCAAGCTACTTTTACCCCCATGTTCACGGTAACACTGTTCAGTTACGATTTATCTAGGCTTTTTCGAGTTTTATAATAATCATGTAAGTGCTTAAGTATCGCTCTTTAGAAATAAATTATATTTTCTTAGACTTATATAATCTATCTGCATTGATACTATTGTCTGTTTCAACAATTATTTATGTAATTTTGATGTTAAAAATCAAATTATAGTATCAGGAAAAGGAATATCTAATGAAATGTTTTAAAAATCGCTATAACAATTTATCATATATAATTTTCACAATACTATCTTTGTTTTCAATAAGTCTGATTTTTAACAATAATGTATGGTTTGATGAAGCTTATACACTGTCGCTAATTCAGCACAATTATTCCGAAGTAATTGAAATATTAAAATCGGATATGCATCCTCCTCTATACTTTATATCTCTGAAATTCTTCTGTGAGATTTTCGGTTATTCGATTTTAGTAACTAAAATTTTTTCGGTACTCGGTTACATTGCAACGCTTTTGCTTGGCTGTACCGTGGTTAAGAAGCATTTCGGTTCGGATACATCAATGGTATATATGCTTACTATAGGGGCAATTCCTATGTCGCTTTATTTCAGCGTTCAGCAGAGATCGTATCAATGGTCCATATTTTTTGTTACACTTTGCTTTACGGAAGCTTTGCTGTTTCTTGAAAATCACGGGACGCGGCATTGCGTTATATTTGTTATCACCGCTTTGTTTGCCGCGTACAACCACATTTACGCTTTGCTTGCGGTCGGCGTGATTTTCATTTTCGTGAATATCTATGCTTTTGTAAAAGACGGAAAGCTGATAAAAGCAATCATAATATCTGATATAGCTATGACGGTGGGATATTCTCCGTGGATTATCCCGCTGTTATATCAAACCGAGGCGGCTGCCGGTAGCTTCTGGCTAAAAGGAGTAGAACCGCTTTCGGTGGTTGTGTTTGCATCGGGAATTGTTATTTCGACGCTGATACTCGCCAAAAAGGAAAACCGCAGGTTATCTGTAATATTTGCGATAACCTGCGTATTAAGCGTTCAGGCGATAGGTCTGCTTGTGACAATTTTCATTCGCCCCTTTTACATAGCGAGGTACAGCGTTGTTATATCGGGAATTTTCGCGCTGCTTGTCGCTTTTGGCACACAACATATAAAAGAAAAAGTTAAAAATATTATTTGCGTATTGCTTTGCGCACTTAACGTAGCCTGTCTTATCGGCACGGGAATATTTGAATACAACCCGTCAATGAATAATTTTTTCAACCGCTTTGATGAAATAGCTTCTTCAACAGATACATTTTTATATTGCGACAGCTCATTCGGAATTTTGTCATATTATTATCCCGAAAACACGCATATCTGCACTTATTACGAACCGTGGTTTTCGGCTTTTGACAATGTTGATTGTGTCAATAAAAAGGATATTGTAAATGATATTGATTTTGATAATACGGTTTGGTTTGTTAAGAACGAATTAACCAAGACGCCTGATTACATAAAAGATAATTTTATTTTGGAATTAACGGATACATTCAAATGTGATTTCAATACCTTTGAGGTGTATTCGATACAAAAATAATTTTAATTCTAAATTTCATGCACCTAATTAATTTAACATAAACAGCAAACTGCTCTTACCGCCGTGTTCACGGTAGCGTTGCTGTGTTGTGACAAATCCTGCATTTCGCAAATCTTTAATAGCTCTGCGAACAGTAGCAGGCGACAGCTTTATGTCGCCTGCTATTGTTTTTTACTATGATTTCAGCGGAACACTCACAGGTGAGTATCGTCAGACAAGCGGTTGATATTTGACCTGTTTCCTCAGTTATGATTCTGATAGCAATAGAGTTGAAAAACTTCAATCAACGGTCAGACAAAGGCAATTACAACAGGTACAGATGAAGACGGAAAATTATATGTAAGTAATGACGGTGTCATTGCGAAAACTACAACAGATGATTTCGGCAGAACAACCGAGGTTAAAACAATCCGTTGGCAGCTATTCAGTTGTAGGTTTGTTTCGGTAGACATTTACAACCTCTCTCGCTCGCTGGTTTGCATTATTCATCTTGCGCACCCACAGCAACTGGTCGGTTGCTGTGAGCTGTTCGGTGCAGCCTTCTTCCTTTGCGAAAGCCTGCACTTTGTGAGTAGGTTGGTATATAAAATCGGGCGGCTTCGTTTGATATAGCGAAGGTGTTGTTGTCCCCACAAGCCGATCGGACGGCTATCCTGTTCGGGCAGTGTTAAGTTCGGCAGCAAATAGTCGCCCTGCATTGTATATGTAATCTCCATTGTCAAACCCCCTTAATCTTAATCTTTTTAGCTTTGGCTTTTGAAATTCTAATAAGCAGTTCATCAACTAAATCGGTGTACATTCCTTGTGAAATAAGGTTGTTTCTCAAATCAATCAGACTATTGATAACAACTCTGCGTTCCTCGGCGGTGAGGTAAAAATGATATTTAGCTCTCATAATTCAAACTCCGGTTTCAGAATAATTCAGCGGGCAATTCTTCTACCATTTTTCTACCAAAATTATACCAAAATGATTTTACATTATCATTTAAACTGTTATGCAGGGGTATCTGATTTCCAATCGAAAAACAGAATATAAAACTATATAACAGTGTGGGTGATTAAATAACATTTGATTAAATCCCCATTCCGCTTCAAGTCCTTCTGCCCCTGCCAAAGGAAACGGTCTGAGTAAAGACCGTTTTTTATTTAAAAGAATTTTCAAAAATCCCTTGCAATCTCATATTAATGGTGTTATAATTAAATACAATAAGTATTGTAAAGTAAGGAGTGGGAAGTAAGCCCACTCCTTTCTGTTTGCAACTGCGGTGTTTTGAATAATTGCCTTCAGATACACTGATAAATATCTTAAAGTATTTGTTAGTGCAAATGTTAATAAAGAGGTGATAATATGAATGACGATAAATTACAGTTTGAAGGTGAAGGAAATCCATTAATTAAATTTCAAACTGCTGAAATAATAACTTCTCTAAGAAAGGGGCATTTATATGCCAAGACATTAAATTATTATCGTGCCCTTGAAGAAGAAACAGGTAACGATAAAATTGGTGATAAATTCGAAGGGAAACTTTATTTAAATGAAGGCAATATGAAAATATATGAAAAAAATGGAGAAATCTTGTATGATGAAAAAATAAAAGGTGGTTTATTTAATACAAAACACTCAAATGACTATGTATTTTGTATGTTTTGTGTGTATCAATCACAAACAAAATTTACTTTTTCTAATGAACAAAAAAGAAAGCTGCTGTCATTTGGTGATACAGCGTTAATTATATTGGATAACAGAGAATTTATTGAGCGAGTTCGAAAAGCAGCCGAAAAATCTGGGTTTGAGTTGCATCAAGAAGAAGTAAATTATTATAATAATTTAAAAAATGATTTTAATGATTTATATTATCGATTAAAATCATTAGAAGAGGGAATATGGAAAATAGCATTTTGGAAACGAGAAAAATATTCTTATCAACAGGAAATGCGTTTTTTGTTTATTGATAAGGAATCTAAAGAAAAACAATATGATCATATTGAATTAGATATAGGAGATATTAGCGATATTACAAAAGTAATACCAACTCAATATTTATTAAATGGAAGATTTGAAAAGTCTTTATAAGGAGGTATTTATGGCAAAGAAAAAAGGTGGTCTTACCGTGACTAAGGTTTGGGAGCTTTGCGAGCCTATTGTTAAGGATTTCGGACTTTCGCTTTGGGATGTGCGTTATGTTAAAGAGGGCGCCGACTGGTTTTTAAGAGTTTATATCGACAAGCCTGACGGCATTGATATTACCGATTGCGAGAATGTATCCCGTGCTATTGACAAGCCGCTTGACGAGCTTGACCCTATTGAGAGTGCATATTGCCTTGAGGTATGCTCTCCGGGGCTTGAGCGTGAGCTTGTGCGTGACGAGCATTTTATGCAGTTTATCGGCGCTGACATCAAAGTCAAAATGCTCCGTCCTATCGAGGGCATAGGCAGAGAATTCGGCGGCGTGCTTGACGCTTACGATAACGGCGAGGTAACAATCTCCGACCACGACGGAGAGAACCATATAACTATCAATAAAAAAGATGCGTCTTGGATTAAACTTGACGACTTTGATATGTAACTTCAGTTTATTAAAACAATTTTAAGATAAGAGAAAAGGATGATCAGAAAAATGAATACTAAGGAACTTTTTGCTGCTCTTGAAATGCTTGAAAAAGAAAAAGGCATTCCAATGGACTATATGATTGAAAACATCGAAAAAGGTATTGAGGTTGCCTGCAAAAATTACTACGGCGGTAACGACGAAGTGGTTTTCAAAATTCTTCCGGACAGAAATGTCTTTGATGTAAGACTTATGAAAACTGTTGTTGAAGAAGTTTTTGACCCTGATTACGAGATTTCGCTTGAGGACGCACAGAAGGTCCTTAAGAGAAAAGCAATCAATATTGACGATAAGGTTGCTATTCCGCTCGACCCTAAGGACTTAGGCAGAATTGCAATCGGCGCTGCGAGAAATACTATTCGTCAGGGTATCCGTACAGGCGAAAAAGGTCAGACGCTTTCAGAGTTCAAGAGCAAGCTCGGCGAACTCGTTACAGCTACTGTTGAAAGAATTGACCCTAAGAGCGGTGCGGCAGTTATCAGAATAGGCAAGAGCGAGGCTATGCTCCCTAAGAGCGAGCAAATCGGTCACGATAACCTCAAGGAGGGCGACCACATCAAGGTTTATATCGCTGATGTAAAGACAAGCGAAAAAGGTCCTCGTGCTATAATTTCAAGATCACATCAAGACCTTGTTAAAAGACTTTTTGAGCAGGAAGTACCTGAAATTTTCGACGGTGTTGTTGAAATCAAATCGGTTTCCCGTGAGGCAGGTTCAAGAACCAAAATGGCTGTTGTCAGCAAAAATCCCGACATTGACGCTGTAGGTGCTTGTATCGGTACAAAGGGCGCTCGTGTAAACAGCATTGTTGACGAGCTTGGCGGTGAGAAGATTGATATTATCGAATACAGCGATGACCCGCAGAAGTACATTTCAGCCGCACTTTCTCCTGCAAAGGTATTGAGCGTTGAAATTACAGACCTTGAGAACAAGAACTGCAGAGTAACTGTTCCGGACGGTCAGCTTTCTCTTGCTATCGGCAACAAGGGTCAGAATGCCCGCCTTGCCGCAAGACTTACAGGCTGGAAGATTGACATTCGTCCCGAAAGCGGTTTCTTCGGAGAAGATGAAGAGGACGAAAAACTCGAAGTTGCCGAGGATACAACAGCAGAAGATACACTTGAGCTTGACGATACAGCAGAAGAGAATACAGAGGCACTTGACCTTGACGGCGAGAAAACTGCCGAGGCTGATGTTGAGGCTGACGAGAATACAAACGAAGAATAATTTTATATAAAATATAAATATATAAATGCAGGGAGGGATTTTATGACACAGAAAAAACAGCCGCTTAGAAAATGCACAGGTTGTGGCGAAATGAAAGAAAAGCGTGAGCTTATCAGAGTAGTAAAAGCTCCCGATACCAAGGACGAGAACGGCAATGTAACCGCAAAGGGCGAGATAAGTCTTGACCTTACGGGTAAAAAGTCGGGAAGAGGAGCGTATATTTGCCACGACATAAAATGTTTTGAAAAAGCGAGAAAGGCAAGACGGTTTGAAAGAACGTTTTCCTGCAAAATCCCCGACGAAGTTTATGAACAGCTTGAAAACAGCTTGAAAGCGGACAGCTAAGGGAGGCAGTCGGATATGAATGACAGAATATTGTCGTTGCTCGGATTGTGCCGTCGTGCAGGAAAGCTTGTAATCGGAGCTGACCCCTGCATTGACTCAATGGCAAAGAGCAAGGCAAAACTGATTTTATATGCAAATGATTTTTCACAAAACAGCTTAAAGCCTGTTTTATTGCAGGCGCATAAGCAAAATGTTCGTGTACTTGAAGTAAACAGAACCAAAGATGAAATAAGTTTTTCACTCGGCAAACTTTGCGGAGTTTTATCGGTGGAGGACAAAGGTTTTGCAGATAAGCTTGCTATGCTTATTGAAGGTGAACAGAGAGGAGAATAATATGATAAAATACAAAGTAAGAGATGTTGCCAAGGATTTAGGCGTTAGTGTAAAAGAAATTTCAGATATTCTTGAGAAAAATTGCGGTGTTACAAAAAAGGCTATGGCTACTCTCGAGGAGAGCGAACTCAATATTGTTTTTGACGCCGTAACACAGAAAAACAATGTAGCAAATTTTGATAAGTTTTTTGCGTCAAGAAATAAAACCGCAGAACCTGCAAAGGCAGAGGTTAAAGCCGAGAAAAAGGCTAATAATAAAGACAGCAAAGACAACAAGCCGAACGGCAGAAAGAATGACCGCAAGTCTGACAATAAGGACAACAAGGCAGAGGGCAAAAAGCAGAATAAAGTTCAGGATAAGCCTGCAAAGCAGACAAAGGCTGAACCAAAGGCAGAGTCAAAGCCTGTTGAAATTACAAGCGAGGAAGAAACTTCAACCCGTAAGCGCAGAGTAATTGATACCCGTGCCGTAAATGTTGATGTTGAGCGTTACAACCAGAAGTACGATGACCTTGCAAACGCATCTTCAAAGATGAGAAGTACAGACAACACTGTTAAAAAGCAGAAGTTTACCAACCGTTCTCAAAAGCAGAAGGGCAGAAGACAGGGCAAGAGAGAAACAGAGCAGGAGCGTTTGAAGCGTATTGCGCTTGAGCGTAAGCAAAAGCAGATGACAATTCAAATTCCTGATGAAATCGTTGTTCAGGAGCTCGCTTTAAGACTTAAGGCTACAGTTGCCGAGGTTGTTAAAAAGGCATTCCTTATGGGCACAATGGTAACCGCTACCGATACAATCGACTTTGATACAGCGTCACTCATTGCAATGGAGTTCCACGCAAAGGTTGAAAAAGAAGTTGTGGTTACAATCGAAGAAAGAATTATTGACGACAGTGAAGATGACGATACAAATCTCGTAGAGAGAGCGCCGGTTGTAGTTGTAATGGGTCATGTTGACCACGGTAAAACTTCAATCCTTGACGCTATCCGTCATGCAAATGTTACAGCAGGCGAGGCAGGCGGTATTACTCAGCATATCGGTGCTTACAGAGTAGAAATCAACGGCAAGCCTATCACCTTCCTTGACACACCGGGTCACGAGGCTTTCACAACTATGAGAGCAAGAGGCGCACAGGTTACTGATATTGCTATCCTCGTTGTAGCTGCCGATGACGGTATTATGCCGCAGACAGTAGAGGCTATCAACCATGCTAAAGCCGCAGGCGTATCTGTAATTGTTGCTATCAATAAAATGGATAAGGTCGGCGCAAATCCGGAGAATGTTAAGCAGCAGCTCACAGAGTATGAGCTCGTTCCTGAGGAGTGGGGCGGCGACACACCTTGTATTCCTGTATCTGCAAAAACCAAAGAGGGTCTTGACGACCTCCTCGAAATGGTAACACTTATTGCAGAAATGAAAGAGCTTAAGGCTAACCCTGACAGAGCCGCAAAAGGTACTGTTATTGAGGCTCGTCTTGATAAGGGCAGAGGTCCTATTGCCTCTGTACTTGTACAGAACGGTACACTTCATCAGGGTGACATCGTAATTGCAGGTACTTGCGTAGGCAGAGTAAGAGTAATGGTAAACGATAAGGGCGAGAGAGTAAAAGAGGCAGGCCCTTCGGTTCCTGTTGAAATTACAGGTCTTGCAGAAGTTCCGCAGGGCGGCGATATATTCAACGCTGTTTCTGATGAAAAACTTGCAAGAGAGCTTGTTGAGCAGAGAAAGGCATCTCAGAAAGAGGAGCAGTTCAAGGCACAGACAAAGGTTACACTCGACAACCTCTTTGACCAGATGAAGTTGGGCGAAGTTAAGGAATTACAGATTATCGTTAAAGCCGATGTTCAGGGTTCTGTTGAGGCTGTAAAGCAGTCGCTCGAAAAACTCTCTAATGACGAGGTAAGAGTAAATGTAATTCACGGCGGTGTAGGTGCTATCAATGAATCCGATGTAATGCTTGCCGAGGCTTCAAATGCAATTATAGTAGGCTTTAATGTTCGTCCTGACAGCGTTGCTGCCGCAAATGCGGAAAGCGCAGGCGTTGATATGCGTCTTTACAGAATTATCTACGATTGTATTGAGGAGATTGAGGCTGCTATGAAGGGTATGCTCGCTCCTAAGACAAGAGAGGTAGTTCTCGGCACTGCAGAGTGCAGAAATGTAATTAAGATTAAGTCCGTAGGTACAATTTCCGGTTCTTATGTAAAGAGCGGTAAGATTGTAAGAAACGCAGGCGTAAGAGTTATTCGTGACGGTATCGTAATTGCCGAGGATACAATCGCATCATTACAGCGTTTTAAAGATGCGGTTAAGGAAGTAAACGAGGGCTACGAGTGCGGTATCGGTCTTGAGCGTTTTAACGATATTAAAGAGGGCGACCTTTTCGAGGCTTACACAATCGAGGAGTATCGTGATTAATCAGTGATTAGCGGTTAGCGGACAAAGTGATGAAAATTGCTTTGCCGCTAATCGTATTATTACGACAAAGCTGATTAAGAATATTAAATTATGGTTTAGCGGAGTGTCGGTCGGGCGTTGAAATTTAGCTAACGCTAAATTATCAGCAAAAGAACAAAAAAGTTTACTCAATTTTTTCAAAAATTGCGGGTTTGGGCAGCGCCCATAAAATCTTCCGATACAACAATTTATCAGGTGCAAACAGCGAGCTGTTTGGCTATCGTTAGATTGCATAAACGGAAAGTATTTGTGGGCTTTGCCCACACCCACGACCTTTGAAAAGGTCGACCAAACTTTTATAATTGCTTGATAAAGCAATCAGCTAAACAATAATTTATTTTATTATTTTACTTTGAGTTACAGTGCTCCGAATTACGAATCACAACTATGGAGGATATTATGGCAGGACATAGATTAGAACGCACTACCGAGGATATAAAGCGTGAACTTACGGCTATTTTTCGTGAGCTTAAAGACCCTCGTGTGCAGCAGGCTTTTTTATCAATCATTCGTGTTGATGTTACTAATGACCTTTCTTATTGTACGGTTTATGTAAGCGCTATGGAGGGACTTGACCGTGCCAACGAGGCAGTTAAGGGACTTAAGTCCGCAGCAGGCTTTATTCGCCGTGAGCTTTTTCACCGTCTTACACTCAGATATGTTCCACAGCTTATTTTTAAGGCTACCGACAGCATTGAGTACAGTGCAAACATCAGCAGAATTTTAAATGACTTGGACATTCCCGAGGACGAGGTGGACGAAGATGAATCTTTATGATATTTCCGTTTTCCTCAGAGAACACAATAATTATGAAATATTAACTCATAACTACCCCGACGGCGATACTCTCGGCAGCGGATATGCGCTTTGCATTGCTCTTCAGCAGCTTGGCAAAAACGCAAGAGTAATTACCGCAAAGTTACCGCCAAAATTCGAGTATCTTACAGAGGGTGTGGAGGAACAGGATTTTACCGCCGACTACATCATAAGTACAGATGTTGCGGCAGACAGTCTTTTAGCCCCCAATATGGAAAAATATCTCGGTAAAATTGATATTTGTATTGACCACCACGGTTCAAACTCCGTTACCGCAAAAGAAAAGTTTGTCGATAAGTATGCGGCGGCAAACTGTGAGATTATCTACAAACTTCTTATGCGTATGGGCGTAAACTTTACAAAGCAAATCGTAGACTGCCTTTATACGGGTATTTCTACCGATACGGGTTGTTTCCGTTATACAAACACCACTGCCGATACATTCAGAATTGCCGCAAGCCTTGTTGAGCTCGGCTGTAATTCGGCGTACATCAATAAGGTGATGTTTGAAACCAAATCAAAAGAGAAAATTATGCTTGAGCGTGAAGTTTACGATACTATCACTTATTGCGCAGACGGCAAGTGTGCGATTGTGTGGGTTACTCTCGATATGCTCAAAAGCCTTAACATCGGCGAGGATGAAATAGAGGGACTTGCCTCTATTCCTCGTCAAATTGAGGGTGTATTGATAGGCATTACTATGAAAGAAAAAGAGGGCGGATTTTTCAAAATTTCCGTTCGTACCAACGGCGATATTGACGCCGCAAAGTTCTGCTCAAAGTTTGGCGGCGGCGGACATAAGGCGGCGGCAGGATGTTCTATAAACGGCAGCCTTGAAGATGTGCGCAGTCAGCTGATAAAGGCAGCGGAAGAAACTCTATGAACGGTGTAATAATTATAAATAAACCGCAGAAATTTACTTCGTTTGATGTGGTGGCTGTGATACGAAAGCTGACAGGTCAGCGTAAAATCGGTCATACAGGCACACTTGACCCAAACGCAACAGGTGTGTTGCCCATACTTCTCGGCAACGCCACAAAAGCGCAGGATATAGTGCCGAATCACGATAAATCATATACTGCAAAATTCCGCCTCGGAATGACAACCGATACCCTCGATATATGGGGTGCCGTAACATCACAAAGCGATAAAACCGCAACCGAGGCAGATGTTTTATCGGCACTTGAAAATTTCAGAGGTGAAATCGAGCAGCTGCCGCCGATGTACTCGGCAATCAAGGTAAACGGTCAAAGACTTTACGACCTTGCAAGACAGGGAAAAGAAGTTGAACGAAAGCCGAGAAAAGTTACGGTTTACAGACTTGAACTTAAAGATTTTGACGAAGAAAGCCAAAGCGGAACATTGAATATAAGCTGTTCAAAGGGAACATATATCCGAACAATAATTGACGATTTAGGTAAAATTCTCAAAACGGGTGCAGTAATGACTGCTTTGTGCAGGACGGCTGCGTGCGGCTATAACCTTGCTGACAGCATTACGCTTGAAACTGCAAGAGAATTAGCCGAAAAGGGAGAGATTTCAGAGCATATTATGCGCACGGAAACTCTTTTTGCAGGTTACCGCAAAATATATGTGTCTGACGCACAGGCAAAACGCTTTTCAAACGGCGGCGAACTTGATATGTCAAGAACCGCACTTGCAAAAGCAAAAGCGCAAGATAAGGAAATAATCAGAGTAAGCGACAGACAGGGAAAATTTTTAGGTCTTGGCATTGCCGATAACGAAAGCGGTCAGTTGAAAATTCTTAAATTGTTTTTGAACTGATTTTTTCAACATTCTGTTATAATAATGTTGAAAAATTTAGGTCAAGCCTTTTTAAAGGCTAACGCCGTTGTGTTCAAGCCGCCAAACAGCGAGCTGTTTGGTTATCGTCAGATTGCGTAAGCGGAAAGTATTTGTGGGCTTTGCCCACACCCACGACCTTTGAAAAGGTCGACCAAACTTTTATAATTGCTTTAAAAAGTATTTTGCTAAACCATAATTGCCAAACTTTTGACAAATAACCGATTATTAATACATTAAAAATTAATCCGAACGGAGAATAACTATGGAAGATATTAAACTTTGTCCATTTTGCGAAAGTCCTATGCTCATCGTAGATGACGGAAAAAACAACGGCAAACCGTACTACGAATGTTCAACCTGCGGACTTCGTTTTCAAATAAAAGGCTTTGACGAAAAACCTGTGGAGATTAAGGAATGAAAATTACAGTAGTCAACGGTCAGAGCCATAAAGGCTCTACATATCACATCGGCAAAATGCTTGCCGATAAACTTGGCGGCAAAGTTACAGAGTTCTTTTTGCCAAAGAATTTCAGTGATATGTGCATTGGCTGTACAAGCTGTTTTATAAAAAATGAACATCTTTGCCCTCATCACGCAAGGCTCGAAAAGCTGACAAATGCAATTGATGATGCAGATGTGCTTATTTTTACAAGCCCCGTTTATGTTTACCACACCACAGGCGCTATGAAAAGTTTTCTTGACCATTACGGCTACCGTTGGATGGTACACCGTCCTGAAAAGAAGATGTTTTCAAAGCAGGCAGTTTGTATTTCTACCGCAGCCGGAGCGGGTACAAAGTCAACCAACAAAGATATTGCCGACAGCTTTTTCTTTTGGGGAATACCCAAAATTTATAAATACGGTGTGAATGTCCGTGCCACATCATACAACGGAATCAGCGAAAACACTTTGAAAGCAATCGACAAAAAGACCACCGCCCTTGCAAAGAAAATCAAAGCAAAGGACGGCAAGGTGAAGGTCGGAATCAAGACCAAAGCCTTTTTTGAACTTATGCGTATAATTCAAAGGAAAAGCGATTGGAACGAGGCTGATACGGACTATTGGCATAACAAAGGCTGGGACGGTAAAAAGCGCCCGTGGAAGTAAGGAGTTTACTATGAGAAAATGCTTGATTACAGTTGATTATCAGGTGGATTTTGTAAACGGTTCACTTGGATTTGACGGTGCGGAAAAACTTGAAAATGTAATTGCCGAAAAAATCGAAAAATACAGGGCAGAGGGTGCAGACATTATATTCACTCTCGATACCCATCACTGCGATTACTTAACTACTTTTGAGGGCAGAATATTGCCGATTGAACATTGCATTGAGTACACAAAAGGTCACGAACTTTACGGAAAAATCAAGTCTATGGTTCAGCCAAACGACAAAGTGTTCAAGAAATGCACCTATGGCAGTGAGGCTCTGTTTGATTATCTAAGAAAGTGTGATTACAAAGAAATCGAGCTCTGCGGACTTGTATCAAATATTTGTGTTATTTCAAACGCCGTGCTTGCCCGAACCGCTTTGCCGAACGCAAGACTGACTGTTGACAGCAATGCCACTGCCTCAAATGATGACGGTTTAAATACAGCCGCATTAAATGTTATGCGTGGACTCGGAATTACCGTAATTTAACTTGACAATAATTATAACTTGTTGTAAAATACTGAATATAATGTCATTTCGACATTTCAGGGTAATAGGTAGTTTGTCAGAAGTCCTTGTGGGCGTATTATAGGACTTCTGACACCGCCTATTTTGGTTTTATGATTTGTGCAATACAAATTTCGTATTATACGGAACATTTCAAATTTTTATCAAGAAATTTGAAAAAAATTAAAAAAACATTTGAAATTGTAAAACATATGTGATATAATACCAATGTTGCTTAACGCTGATTAAAAATTTAATATGCTGATATAGCTCAGGAGGTAGAGTGCGTCCTTGGTAAGGACGAGGTCACGGGTTCAAATCCCGTTATCAGCTCCAAGGAAAAGCCGCATAACCAAGCCGTTTTTTAGGGTTTGGGGGCGGTTTTTCTTTTTGCTTTAAATGAATTATAAGCCGTTTTGGGGTTTATTTGGGGTTTATTGTCTTTAAAATTCATTTTTCGGGGGTTTATTCCGCTGCTTTGCTCTGTGTAAAATATCGGCAGAGAATATCCCCGCTTTTGCGGTTGTTTACCCCAAAAATTAAATATTCGGATATAAAATATAGCCGTGTACTCGTTGTGTTTTGTGAGTACACGGCTTTTATTATGCGTGTTTGCGGTTTGTATTCAATAGGGTTTCAAAGGTATTTGCCGCTTGCTTTTCTGCCTCTTCCACAGCGTGCACATAGCGGTTTGTTGTCTTTAGCTGTGCGTGCCCAAGCCTTGTAGCAACATTTTTGATATTCGTTCCGTTGCTCAACAGTAGCGTTGCCGAGGTGTGGCGGAGTGCGTGGAACTTTTTATGCTCAAGTCCTGCACGCTTGAGAAATCGGGTAAATTGCAAGGTTGGAGTTGTGGGGTACATAGGTTTGCCGTCTGCCTGTATAAATATCCAATTATCGCCCTGCCAACGGTCCCCGAGTAAGAACCGCTCTTGTGTCTGTTTTGCTCTGTATTTCTTTAACAAGGCTATGCAGTACGGCGGCAGCATAATTGTGCGGCTTTTGCCTGTTTTTGTTGATTTACTCTTGATTTCTTTGTCGCCTGTCAGCTTGTAATTACTCCTGCTCACGGTTACAATGCCCGTTGTAAAGTCTATGTCAGACCATTTCAGCCCCACAAGTTCACCACGGCGGCAGCCTGTGTTTAACGCAAGATGTATTAATACTTTGAATTGCAGCGGTTCGACCTCGAGCTTGTCGAGCATTACGCCTAATTCTTCTTGTGTGAAAATGTCGGTTGTTTGTTCCTCAACCTTTGGGAGGGTTATTCTGTCGCTGTCGGCAGGATTTACGCCTATAAGCTGCAACTTGTAAGCACTGTGCAAAACTGATTGAACCATTGTGTAATATCGGCGAACGGTTGAGGGTGTAAGTTTGCCCTCTTTACCGTCAAAATGCGTTGTGCGTTCCTCAAGAGCGTTTACAAATCGCTGTATGTGAATAGGCTTGATGTCCTTTAGTTTGAGATGTCCGAGCATTGGGATAATGCAGATGTCGAGCATATGGCAATACTTTTCATACACAACAGGGGAGAGCCGGTGCTTGCGTTTTCAAGGTAGATAGGTACAAAGTCGGCAAGTTTCATTCTGCCGTCGGTGCCGACTGTGCCGTTATTGCATTGCTCCTCAAATAGCACAGCTTGCCGCTGCACTTCCTTTTCAATCTGCTTTGCGGTCATTTTCTCGTCGGGGGTGTAGGTCATACGCCGCCGTATTTGCTTGCCGTTTATGTCATAACCGCAGCATACGGTTATGCGGTATGCGTTGTTACGCTTTTCAATAGTTGCCATTTAATCACCGTCTTGTTTTAATGACTCTTCAAGTTCTTTTTTGTATTCTTCCTCTTCTTTTTCTTTTTGCTCAATATCAGAAAATTGCTTGTCAAGCCATAATTTGTAAAGGCTTTCGTCAATAGTGCCGCTATCGTAAAGGCTTTTCATTTTCTGCCATTCAGTTAAAAACTTGCTGATATGGCAATTCTCAAAGCCTACTAATGGCAAATCCCAAGCGGGCGGAATATTATTAGATTCGCAATATTGTGCATTGTTCCAATGTTCGTCCTCTGAAAAAAGGTTATAAGCATTAAATACCTTTCCCATTATGTCGGTATCTTCAATATCCACCACATCAACGGAAACCCTGCTGCTTTCATTTAGTTTTACAAGCATTTTTAAAAAGTCCACGGTATCTATTTTATCTTTATTTACAATAGAGCCACAGAGCCAATCAAGGGAGATGTCGAGAGCCTCGGCGAGTTTAAGAGCGTTATCAAGTGAGGGATTACAACCTTTTTTATTGTCTGTACTTTCGTATGCTGAAATTGTGGCAGCGGTTACGCCTGAAAGTTTGGCAAGCTGTGCTTGCGTAAGATTTTTACTGCGTCTTGTTTCTCTTAATCGTTCGGAAAAAGTGTTTATATTCATATTATGCACCCTTTCAAATGTTGTCTTTAACTTAATAATATCACCTGATTTTTAAAATGTCAACAACAACAACATAAAATTTATTATTTTTAAAAATATGAATATATTTGCAAAAACTTAAATAATCTTACATTTATGTTGCATTAATTCAATATCTAATTGCATTAATCTAATGTTTTTGAATTAATCTATCATTTTTTATGATTTTATAATACACTTGATTTTTTTAAGATACAGTATTATAATAATTTCGTTGACAACAACAACTCAAAACTAAAGAAAGGAGCAAAAACAATGAAAAGCAACGCAGACATCAGAGCAGCGGCACTACATAATGCCGTAATGTTGTGGGAAATAGCCGACAAGTTGGGTATTACCGATAGCAATTTCAGCCGCAAGCTCCGCCACGAATTGCCGCAGGCGGAGAAAGAACGCATTTTCTCAATCATTGAGGAAATCGCAAAAGAAAAAGCCGTTGACTAACCTCCACGAAAGCCAACGGCAGACAGCAAATTTACGCTTTATTCAAAGAATTTTTGCAAAGATTAGACTAATTAATGCAATTTTCGTTGTTTAAAGCCTACAAGTGTAAAAATAAATCCGCAGTCTTACGGTCATTATAACACAACAACGCTGAAAATTACAGCGGATAACCGAAAAATACTTAAATAAATCGGCTGTGGGTAAGAGAGGAAGTCTTTATTATTACTTTAGCGAGAATGCGAACACTTGACGAGTGTTACAACGAAATCAAAAAGATAGACGAAAACACGGCCATTAGTAAATATTACATAAGACAGCTTGCAATCAGCGGCAAAATCCCCGTTGTGATGTGCGGCAGAAAAAGACTTATAAACCTTGACGGTTTAATTGAATATCTTTCGAGCAGCGGCATAACCGCAAGCAATTCCGCTGCCGAGAATAACAGAATCAGACCGATATATTAAGGCGGTGAGATATTGAATAACTTTGATAACATACCGCAGGAAATGAAAGAACTGCCGCAATGGGTGGCAAGGGTTGATAAATTCCCCATAAATCCTAACAGCCTTTACGGTGCAAAATCAACCGATAAAACAAATTGGGGAACATTTGAACAGGCAAAGGCTGCAATCGGCAAAAAGGCTAAGACGAAAAACATACAGGGCAAGGAGTGCAACGGTATAGGTTTTGTTCTGTCTGCTCCGTTTTGTGGAATTGATATAGACCATTGCATAAACACACAGACGGGCGAAATAACAGCCGAGGCACTCGACATTATACAGACAATGGAAAGTTATACCGAAATATCCCCAAGTGGTACGGGCGTGCATATTTTCTATAAAAATGACGGAAACACTCACAAGGAATGGCACAAGAAAAAACCTATTGACGAGGTGCAACATCTCGAAATGTACCAATGCGACCGATATTTTACAGTTACGGGCAAGATATACCGAAATTACAATACCCTTTGTGAGCGTTCAGAGCGTGCAAGTCTGATTTATCAAGCATATATGCAGGACGAACAGCCGCCGACCGGTACAGACAACACAGCAGAACAGCCAAAACAAGCGGCTTTCAAGCTGACTTCTGAACCTTTGACAGACGGCGAAATCATAGAAAAGGCAATGAACGCCAAGAACGGCGCTGAATTTTTGAGCCTTTGGCGAGGCGATACAAGCAAATACAACGGTGACGAGAGCCGAGCAGATTTAGCACTATGCAATATGCTTGCCTTTTGGAGCAGCGGCAATGCCGATACAATCGACAGACTTTTCCGTCAATCGGGTTTAATGCGTGACAAGTGGGACAGGGCAACAGGTCAAAGCACATACGGCGGAATAACCATTGATACCGCCTTGAGAAATTGCAAGGAATACTACAACCCCACACACAGATCCGACACAGCATTGCAAGATTTTAAGGACTGCATACAGCCGAGCAATTCCGCTGCCGAAAACAACTCTTTATACACAGATAATATAGAGATTAAGGGCTTTACATATGAGAATATAAAAAGCTATACACCAGACGATATTGGAACGGCTGAATTTTTTGCCGATTTAATAAAGGACTTTGTCTGTTACATTGCCCCCGAAAAGAGCTTTTACATATATAACGGCGTTGTGTGGGCGTGTGACGATATAAAGGATAATTTGCAGACAGGTAAGCTGTTAATGAAATTTGTTAAGGTTGTGCAGGCTCTTATCCCACCAAAGCCTAAGGGCGAGCCAAAATATTGGACAGATGAAGAAACTGCCGAGGAACGCATAAACTCGTTATACAGACAGCACTATAAAAATTTAGGCAATGCAAACGGCAGAGAAAGAGTTTTGAAAGATGTTAAAAAGCTGTTGCGTAAATCCCCCGATATTTTCGACAAAAGAACAGAGTTGCTCAATACAAAGAATTGCACCTTGAACCTTGAAACAGGCGAAATTCAGCCACACAATGCAGATGACTATATAACAAAATGCGTAAATACCGACTATATACAGGGCGAAACGAACGAACGTTTTAACAGCTTTATAAACGAGATTTGCCAAAACGATACCGAAACAATACAAGCGTTACAAAGGGCGTTAGGCTATTCTCTTATGGGAACTGCTCACGAAGAATGTTTATTTATTGCATACGGTAAAACCACACGCAATGGAAAAGGTACTTTGTTTGATTTGGTGCTTGATACTTTAGGCAGTTACGGTAGACAAATGGGATTTGAAACCATTGCAAGGAGTGGGAATATTGACGGTAGTAAACCAACGCCGGACCTTGCGGTGCTGCGTGGTGTGCGTTTTATCCTCTCAAACGAGCCACAAAAAGGCGTGTGCTTTAATGAGGGACTTGTAAAACAAATGACAGGTAATGATACTATGGTGGCAAGGCATTTGAATTGTGAGCCTATAACCTTTAAGTGCAAGGGAATAATTTTTGTTACGGCTAACAGCCTGCCAAGTGTTGCCGACTCTTCACTTTATGACAGCGACAGAATAAAGCTACTGCTTTTTAACAAGCATTTTTCAGAAGTCGAAAGAGATACAAGCCTAAAAAAGACATTGAGAGAGGGCAACGGCAAGGCAGCGGTATTGAATTGGTTGCTTGAGGGATACAAACAGTACCGCAAATACGGACTGCTCACAACTGCACAAGCACGAGAGGCTTTAAATCAATACAGAGCCGAAAACGATTATATACAACAGTTTATAGACGAGGGACTTATACTTTATGATAAAGACGACCGTCACGCCCCCTCAACGAAATTTCTTGAGGTTCAAAGAGAGTATAGCGAGTGGTGCAGATTATCGGGCATAAAGGCATTAGGTAAAAAAGCATTTAAAGAGGAACTTATAACACACAAGGTTGTTGTATATAAACCGGGCGGAACGCTTAAAGTTAAAGCAAGAATAAATCCCGAACTTTTTACAAATACGGTTGAAATCTATAATGACAGCCTTTAAAAGTTGTAAAGTTGCGTTTTAGGGGTTGATTTTCCTACCCTTACATATGGAAATAAAAAATTTATTATATATATATATAGGGGCGGAAAAATACCCCTCATTTTACAACTTTACAACTTTTCGCATTATCAGAATAATAAAACTGTGGACACGAAAGGAGCATACAATGAACTGCATATTTTCATTTTACAATTACATAGCAGATTACAAAGACAGCAGCGGAAATGATTTTCATAATGAATTTCAGATACCAAAATCAACCGTAAAAGACGAAACGGACGGGGCTTTGTGTATTAAAGATTTTCTTCTTGAAAACGGATACACTCCCGTTGCTATACTTAATATCAAGGGTGATTTCACTATGGCAGAATTAAAGAAAATTTCAGAGGGCAAGTTATTTTCTCCCCAAACCTTGAGGGAAGGCATAGAGAAAGCCGAATTTTTACCCCTTTGATATGCAAACAAAAACAGCCACCCCAACATATGCGGAGCAGCCGAACACTACAATTATTCTACTGCATATAATGGGGTGGTGTCAATGACTAATGAGGAATTAGCCGTACAAATTCAGTTAGGAGCAACCGACCTTTACACGAAGTTGTGGGAGCGGGTCAAAAGGCTAATGGTTAAGATTCTGTTTGAAAAGCTCAAAAATTATACATTGCCAAACTATATAGACAAAACCGATATGATACAGGAGCTTTATTTCGCACTTTGTAAAGCCGTACAAGCCTATGACGATACAAAACCGTATAGATTCAACACTTATCTTGATTATCACATACGCAAAGTTATACGCTCAAATATCGGCACAAAAGCCGCTGCCGAGGTGTCATATAACATAACGGTTGACGATGACGAAGAAACCGAGTTGCTCGACTTTATAGCAGACAATACCAAAGCAAACGATTTTCAAAAGGTGGAGCTTTCGGACCTGCAACAGGAAGTACGCCAAGCGGTGGCAAGGTTGCCCGAGGATAAAGCCGAAGTAATCGACTTGCATTTTTTGCAGGGTGTCAGCTATCAGAGTATAGCAAATCAAAAAGGCTGTTCACAACCGTTAATAGCCGAAAAAGGGCGTAAAGGCTTACAACTGCTTAGACAGGATAAAAGCCTTAGACTAAGCTATGTGGATATGCGGCAGCACCAAAGGGGCAAAGATTGGCTAATAGAGAGTGCAGAGGGAATGTGGAAATATTCTCCCGAGTATTTAACTGCCAAGGCACAGCTTGACGAACGCAGAGCCAAGGGCGAATATATCAGCTATGGCACAGAGCAAACACTACTTGCGGCACAGCGCACAAGGTACATAGAAAACTATATCAGAGAGCGGCAAAGCAATTCAGTTTACGCATAAATGTTGCAGAAACACCAACAAATACCAACAAATAAGGGTTATTGCTGCAAAAACTGTTTTGCTAAATTGTTAGAAAAAGCCTATACTTGCATTACGCTTGTATGGGCTTTGCTTGTATAAATCAGTTTATAAAATTGCATTGTAAAGTTTGTAAGTCCCTAAAAAGAAAACTATCCGCAGATTTCGCAGTCCCTAAAAATATATTTATGTTTTGTCGGTGAAAAGTATTCGGACATTTCAGAGCCCCTAAAAAGTAAAAGTATTCGGCTGTTTCGGCTACCCTAAAAAGCATATATACTACTTATTACGGCAAACAGTCTTTAAACGCCTTGTATTGCACTTTATAACTTAAATGTAAATTACTCTATAAAATTACAAAAATCGCTTACAGGTCAATTCTGACAATGTATGCGGTATTGTAGAGGATTTAAGCAGTTGCAGCGGCAATATATGAAAAAGTGGGGGAAATGTGGAGAATATAGAAAATGCCGTTGTTCGGGGAAAGTTTCACTATTAAAGCCGTGACAAAGCCGTGAAGAGGCATACCCCGAACAAACGTTCACCGTTGAATATCGGTATAAACGCAGCGGCTAAAAAATAGGGAGGGGGGGTCATACACGAAGCACGCAAAAAATCTAACTACGCCCCCCGGTCCTGCGGCTGCGAACATTTCAATTTTTTATGGGGGGATTGGTGTTATTCCGCTGCACAAAACAAACAGAAAGGGCAAGCCTGTATTTCAAGACTTGCCCTTGTGTTATGCTTTTAGGTTATTGGTAGGGCGGTGTATCCTACATCTCAGGTACCCCAAAGGGTGTGTCGGGAACCATTTCCGACCTCAACAACCTATTGTATATTAATTATTCTCCGTCACGCTGCATTGTTTCATCAATAGCACGATTAACAAAGCCGTTCACGCTTTCGCCGTTCTTTTCTGCGTGGGCTTTTATGATGTCTTTTTGCCCTTTATGTACACGCACTTTTATTTCTTCATATGTTTTAGCGTTGTACTTTTCGTTAGCTCTACGCCTTGCCTCTGTATATTTATTTACTGCCATTATTTCACCGCCTGACCGTTAAAAATCTATTGACTTCAACTTATTGTTGTTGTATAATATAGGTGAAAAGGAACGGCTTTAGCTGTTCCGCTTGCAAAACTAAATTATTGAAACAATAACCGTCTTGTATTGCCGTACAGGGCGGTTATTTCTTTTTTATGTTCTTTATGATTTCATTTACTGCCGTTAAGACAACAGCGAATGTAAGTAATAAAATTACATCAGTCATTAAGACACTCACCCCCTTTCACAAGGGAGCTGAAACAGCCGCCACCGTTCCTTTACAAGTATTATTATAGCATACTGTATATACTGTGTCCAGTGTAATTATTTACAAAATACACTGGGCATATTTGTTTATTATGCCTATTGAAATTGTACTGTGTACAGTGTATAATATAGTCACAGGATAAGGAAAGGGGAAATAAAAATGCTAAATCGTTCGATTATCTGCAAGGTAGCAAACAGATTACGCAAAGGCGGTTACACATTATCACAGGCTTTTAGAATGGCGTGGAAACTTGCAAAGGGCAAGGCAAGCGTAAAGGTTGCAGGCGTTACCAAAGAACGCAGACAAGAGGCAATCGAACATTTGAGCAGATATAACCCCGAAACGGTCAGCTTTAGCCTGTTAAGAGAAAAGCAAAACAGCTTTGACCTCAATGCTATTGCAGTGTATGCAAGTGTGGGCAACGGCAAGCCGTACAAAATGGGCTATATTTCCGCTGCTGTGGCGTGTTTATTAAGCGGCGTAATTGATAACATTACAACCGTAAATGCACGCTTACAGGCAATTACAGGCGGTTTTTATGCCGATATGGTGCAGGGCTTAAGGCTCACACTCTCAATATGAGCAATAGTCACAGGGTGCAAATGGTGCAAGTATAACGCAAAAAGTTGTAAAGTTGCGTTTTAGGGGTTGATTTTCCTACCCTTACATATGGAAATAAAAAATTTATTTTATATATATAGGGGCGGAAAAATACCCCTCATTTTACAACTTTACAACTTTTTAGAATAATTTTTATTTGTCAGGTTTATTTTTCATAAATTCTTCATTGCATTTAAAAACATATTCTTTAAGAAGTCCGTTTGTGTTTTTGCCTTGCGACTTTGCGTATTCTTTAAAAATTTCGGCATCGGGTCTTTTAATTTTACACCCTAAAGTTATCATATTTTCTTTATCCCATTTTCTATTCCCTTTTTTGTGGGCTTCGCTTACAGTCATTATTTACACCTCCCCACCATTATTATATCACACTATTAATTGCGTTAACAGTGTAAAAATAGCCAAATAGTCACTGTTAACTTTGTGTGGTATGCCAATTGATATTCACTGTTAACAGTAGTATAATATAATCACGCTAAAGAAAGCGATAAAAAATAACGGTAACTATTCCCCGACAAAAGCGATTAGTTACCGTTGAAACAAGAAAGAGTATAACTCTAACTGCAAAATTATTATAGCATTTACGGGTAACTCTTTCAAGACTTATTTTGAAAGGAATTTTTTATTATGGCTTGTGTAAAGAATGTAAAAAATGTAATCAAAAGTGTTCGCGGCACTATTAATCCATATTATGATATGGGCTACGAGAACATTAAGGAAATTTATCGTACCAATTCAGGTGTATGCGATATGATTTGCGACGCATTCGCATTCGGATATGCTCAAGGTATTAAAGCCGCAAAAGCTGAAATGAAAAGGGCGGCTAAATGATATGCAAACAACTGAATTTTATAAACAACTGATAATTGAATTAGTACAGAAAATTGACAACGAAAAGACTTTGAAAAAAATATATGCTTTAGTTAATCGAATTTTTGTAAGAGAGTGTTAAAAGGGAGCGTAAGCAATGGATTTTGAACAGTTAAGCAGCATAACAAAGGATACTTGCATTAGCTATGGCGTGTCACTCTCCGACCTTTACGGCGTGGTAAATGCAGTGTCTGACTTCTGCAAGGCTCATAACGATATGAGAAACGCAAATCACAGCGTATTTTATGTGGTGCTTTTAGCGGCGGCATACAAGGCAGGGCGTGAGAGCGCAACGCACTAAATGTTAGAAAATGTCAGAGTTTTTAGAATAAGGGCAGCGGTACAATAGCCGTTGCCTTTTCTTTTGCTCAAAAATGGGCGAAAGTATAAAACGCTGCCATAATGTGTGGGCAGTTTGTATGCTGTACTCTGATACCCTCATACTGCCACAGAATCAGCCTGTAATAAGACTTTGCGCAAAATCCGTATAAAGTTTACAGTATGAGAGTAACAGAGCAACACAAGGTAAGTATGGGCATAACAGGGGTGCAGACTTTATAACTACTCGTCTTTAAGACTATCGGTTAAAGGACGCCCCGATTTAGGGCAACCACTCACTTTTTAGATGATTGCCCCCCGTTTTTGTAATACACCTCCCACAGGTTAAAACGAGATACTTAAAACCTTGTGCATAGTTGCAAATAGTTGCAATATGTTCTACCGCTGCATAAATCATTGTTTACACGCAACGGAAAAGTTGGGGCTTATTTGGGGTTTATTTGGGGTTTAATTTAACGAATAAACCCCAAAAATTACGAAACACTACCGAAACACAACCACCGAAAAACCGCATAAAATAGCCGTTTATTAAAGATTGCAAAAAGTGGCAAAAAGTGATAAAACGGTTTGGTAAGGACGAGGTCACGGGTTCAAATCCCGTTATCAGCTCCAAGGAAAAGATATTATCCGAATTTGTGGGTAATATCTTTTTTGATTAAAGATGAAATTGCAAAACGGGATTTGAAAGCCCGTAAAGAAAACAGTCCGGTGGACTGTTTTTAGGGCGTAGAGTTGAAGAAAATATGACTGTGAACAAGCCGTAGCAGGCGAGGCAAAGAGTTTGAATAATTACAATCGCCCGTTATCAGCTCCAAGGAAAAGATATTATCCGAATTTGTGGG
>SKEE01001080.1_pt1 | contig 24996 bp, 24 predicted proteins | sample 4826661 | NCBI WGS metagenome assembly SKEE01 (sample SAMN11008817, study PRJNA524170) | human gut metagenome | biome: Human fecal sample; material: Feces; isolation source: fecal sample from pouch patient p20 | host: Homo sapiens | place: Israel: Tel-Aviv | collected 2016-11-14
GATTTTTTCAGTGAGAATGTAATTCCACGATTTAAATTTTCATCATCTTCGACCACGAGTATACCTGGCATAGCATATGCACCTCTCTTTATTAACTATTTTTCCTCTTCGTTAAGACCTAGTTCGTTACATATTTGTTCTGCCACAATATCCTCGGTAGTGACTTTCCCTGTAATATCCCTATAGGCTTCTTTTATTCCATTTTTGACCGCCCACTTAACTATAAAATATAATGCAAGTAAGACGATTAGTGCTGTGCCAAAACTAATTCCTAATTCTTCAAACATTTCATTACCTCTGTCAATCCCGATTTAATCAATTATCCTTCACATCTAATCCACTGTCTCAAATCGTGACATCTAATCCGAGGTTACAACCTGGCACACATTTTGCGGTGGATATGTTTCCATATAAGAAAACCGAGCTTTTTCAGAAGTCTGGCTTCAAATCCAAACCTCCGAAAAAGCCCGGAAATACGCCGCTTTCTGGCACTTGATTTTATTTCCTTGACATCAAACAGACCGTCTCAACTTGCTGTTCATTAGTTCTGACAAATAACGCTCCGCTTTCACCGTCGTAGGTAACAGGGAAGGTGAAATGGATCGTCTTTATCAGATGCTTGTCATCCCGCTTTTCCGGATATAGCTCTATGAACGAAACCATAGCCTGCAACAATGCCTTTTTATCCTCCGGCGACATGACATCGTAATACTTGCTGAAGCCTTCCAGCATTTCAAAGATGGATTTCTTCGTCATGGCAGATTTTTCAACCATAGCGATTTCCTGATCTACTTCATCAAGTCTTGTCTGTGCATCCTCGATCTTTTCATACAGGTCATCCAGGATACGGTTCAGACTGTCTACCTTATTTTGATAGTGCCTATCCGCAATGTCAAGCTCCGTCAGTCTCTTTTCGGTCTGGAGCAGATTGCCGCTATATTTGGTGATCTCATTTCGGATTGCTGTCTGCTTCTTCCGCAGAGAATTTACATCTGTCTGGATATCAATCTTTTGAGAAATAAGCTCTACAAACTCCGGGATTGTCACCATGGAGGATATGACCTCTTTCACCTCGGTTTCCAGTTTGGAGCCGCTGTAATACTTATTGGCAAGAGAACAGCTGATCCCGTTCCTGTCTCTTCCGGATATGCACCGATAGGAAATATATCTCGGATAGTAACCTTCTTTTCCGTTTTTCCTTTTCCTTGGCGGTGCAGTATAACCAAAGATGTTTTTTCCGCAGCCTGGACATCTGATCAGACCGGTCAGTGGATAAACGGTCGTACTGTCACTTCTGGTCTTTCGATGGGCAACGTTCTTTTTCAGCCGCTCTGCTGCTTTTGCAAAGGTCTCCTTGCTGACAATCGGTTCATGCACGCCATCCACAAGGATAATCTTGCTTTCATCGTCTTGCTTCACAACCTTCGTTTCGTTGTTCTTTCCCTCAACCTTTACTGTATGGCGGCGGCCGTAGGAAATCATACCTGCATAAACCGGATTGCTGAGAATGATACGGACGGTTCTGTCTGTAAAGCCAGAGATTTTCACATTTCCGCGCTGCTCACGCTGGATGTTTTCATCATTAAGTTTCTTTGCAATGTAGCTGATGCTCTGTCCTTCCTCTGTGTAGAGCCGGAAAATCTCCTTGACCGTTTCCGCTTCTTTCGGATATATCATTAGCTTTTTATCCTTCAAAGAATATCCAAACGGGGCCTGCGCTCCGTTCCAGAGACCGCTTCTGGCTTTTTGCTGTCTTCCGGCAAGCGTCTGTTCATGAATGTTCTCAAGCTCGACTTCCGCAACAGCTCCCATAATATTTGCAATCATCTTACCGGTAACGGTTGAAGTGTCAATTCCGTCCTTGATCCCCAAAAGACCGATTCCATAGCTTGAAAGCTCCTGAAGGTACTTTGCGGTGTCACTGGTATTTCTGGCAAAACGGGAAAGCTTAAAAACAAGAACATAACGAATGTTGTCCTTCTTGCTCCGAATGTCCTCCATCATCTGCGTAAAGGCAGGACGATGTTCGGCATTTTTGCCGGATTTGCCTTCATCCGTATATTTCCCGACGATATTGATCTTGCGTGCTTCCGCAAAAGCTCTAATTTCCGCTTCCTGTGCCTCAAGAGAAAAACCGTCCACCTGTATCAAAGTTGAAACACGTGTATATATGTATGCGTTTTCCATGGACAGTACCTCCTTCACTCCGTTTTGTCAGCAATAAACATCTACTTCAAATAGTATAAACGATGACAAAAAGCTTTTCAATAGCCGCAGCAAAAAAAGAAGAGGGCTGGATGCCTCTTCTTGCATCCAGCCCTCTTGGTCTTCTTCTGTTTCCATAGATTTATACTTCATCAGCAGTTCGGCGATCATCGTAGAACAACGAATGAAGTTTTCATCCCGCATCAATTCATTGTTCATAAGCTATCCTCAACGTTCGTTTTGCAATCCTGTCGTTTTTCTCCTATAAGCAGCTACAATTTCCGGTGGCATGTTGTCTATCAGAGCATGAAGCTCACAAAGCTCCTGCTCCGTTTTTCCGTATTTCAGTCTGTCCGCAATCTTTTCCTTGCTGGCATCTTTTGCTGTTTGTAATTCCGCTTCCAGTGCGCTGTTCTCATCAGAAAGCGCTTTGTACGCCTTATCATACTTTCTGAGCTTCGTCCGCAGAGCTTCCGTGCCGGGAACGTACTTGCCCAGCAGCGCTTCCAGCTCATCCAGCTTGGCTTTTTTGTTGAACGGATTCGTGTCGTTCAGAATCGCCATGATTTGTTCCTTCATCCGGTTCAGGTGGACGGCCTCCTTGAACAGCCGCGGCGGAATATGGTCACGTCCGGTTTTGCTGGCGCTCTCGCCGCGCTCCAGATCGGGGTATTTTCTTACCATATGCTCCCAGAACCCGTCCTGCCACTGCGTCAGCTTCTTCTTGTTGCCGACGATCTCCTTGGCGCTGAGCCGCCCGTCCGCCGTTAGCGGGACAAAGGAAAGGTGCATATGGGGCGTTTTCTCGTCCATATGCACCACGGCGGATATGATGGTTCTCGGATTCTGGTGCTGCTGGATGAAGTCCAGCGCTTCCTGAAAATAAGCTTTGACTTCTGACTTTTTCTTACCCTTGAAAAACTCCGGGCTGGCTGTCACGAGAGCCTCCACCACGCGCACGCTGTCTGAGCGTGTACGGCAGCCAGCGTCCTTGATCTGTCGCTCTGCCTCTGCCCGGTATTTTTGTTCCGGCGTAATCAGGTGAAAATTCAAGTGGCTGCGGGATGTGTCCACATCGGGATTGCTGGCGTATTTTTCCTTGGTGCGCTCGTTGTGGGACTCGATGTGGCCGATTTCTGGCCCCTTGTATTTAGCAAAGCGGAGAATGGCGTACTGTGCTTTCATCGGCGCGCCCCTCGCTTTACCCACACGATGTCACAGTCCAGCACGTCGGCCAGCTCCACGACTTCTTTATATCGGATGCTCTCCCTTTGCAGCTTGGCAGACAGGTTGGAAACGCTGTCTGACCAGCCATATTCGTCATGAAGAAGATCAACAACCTCCTGCATCGTAAAACCGGCGCGGACGATCTGCGCCTTGATTTCATTGCGTACATTCATATTCAAATTCCCTCCAAAATTCAGATCATGAAATAGTGAAGCAGGTGCGCTTTCCAGCGCATTCGCTTCGCTTTCTGATAAAATATTCTGCTGTCATCAAATCCGCTCAGAATTGCCGGTGTGATGTCCTGTCCACAGGTGGCACCTACCATCTTTCCTGTTCCGCGTGACTTGGTCCCAAACCGTGTGATTCCCCACATTTCAGCGCACTCGCTTTCCTGTTCCGAGAAGCGCGGTTTCGTGAAGCCATTTCTGTCAACGGTCAAATTCTTTGCGGATTTCACTTGTCTTGATTCACGCTCCCAAATATAGGCTCTGCCAGTCAGCATTCTTCCTATATAGCGGCGTTCGTGGCAAAACGCTGCGTACATACGTACACAGCACAGTCGCAGAAAAATCATCGCCAGTCCTCCGGTACGTACGTATGCTCCGAAATGTCGGAAAACCCATTTATATTGGGTCTGGCAATCGCTTCAATCCCGAAGAATCCCCATACCCGCCGACCGGCAGCGTTGGTGATTTTGTTGCAGTATTCAAGATTGTACTTGCTTTGGTTCGCAATCACACTCTCGCTGAAACTGCGGCGTTTTAGCGGTGTCAGATTGTTTTCCTCGCACCACATCCGGTAAATTTCGTACAAGTCTTTAGAGCTGATGGTACAGTCTGCTTTCAGCCGGATATAGCCCTCTGATTCCAGAAAATCAAAGACGTTGTTGTTATCCCGCTTGACCGCCTCCCGGTTATCCCGTGTGCGCTGGCTTTCTGTGAATTTGAAATTGTTGGCAACAAGCCGCTGTAAGCCCTCAAACGCCCACAGGAAGATACCCTCGACCTCCGCCTTCATTTTTTCGGCAAGGTCAGGATCATCTACCCGCCCCGCAGGCTTTTCCTTGGTGGTCAGTACAAGCTGGCGGCGGTAAAATCCGTCGCTTCGGTCATATAGCGCTTGCAGATCGCCATTGGAGAACGCCAGCAGGCGGGCAAACATCCACCCCTGATAGCTTTGCTTACCCTTGCGTTCCAGATCAATCTTGCCTTGGGCGGTCACGATGGACTTGACATAGTTGGTCTGCCGCAATGCTTCCATCCGCATATCATCATCGACGCACAGCAGAATGTGTTCCAGGTCGGCGCGGGCAAAGCGGTTTTCAGAAATTTTGCCGATGCTGCCATCCTTTATGTTGCTGCCGAGAAGCGCACCCAGCACAGCACCGATCTGCGATTTTCCTTCGCCGCCGCTTCCCTTAATCACCATCATGCGCTGTCCCTTGTTGCTGGGAATCAGGCAATAGCCAATAAACTCCTGCAAGGTTGGAATGTCCTCTGTATAGAGAAGCCCATCCAGAAAAGAAAGCCACCGGACGGGAGCCGGTGCGTCAGGGCGATATGCCACCGGCAGTCTGCTCCGCACAATATTCGCTCTGCCCTCGGTGAAGCTGCCGTCCAGCTTCAAAGTACCGTTTGCCAGATGGATTCTATCTGCCTCTGGTACAAAGTCCCCTATATGAGCCGCCAGCTTCATCACTTCCAGAATGTTGGTGATCTTGCGGGGAATATTGTTCACGGCGCAGCATTTCAGTTCCTCATAGATTTCGCCCCGGAGCGGCAGATCGTCGGTCACTCTGCCGTCCGGTGTAAAGAAAGCACCATCGGCAAAGATGATTTTCCGGCTGCTCAGAAATTCATCACAGAACAGCGCCTCATTGATATTTGTGCCGTCAAACCAGATGGGCGCGTCTAAATTAGCTGATTTCCGTTTCGTCACGGGCATCCACCTCCTTTTCCGTCCGTTTCAGGCGTTCTTCCAGTCGGTCGATCATGCCGTCCTTTTGAAGCATATCCACAGTTTTCACACGAGCCTCCAACTCCGCAAAGGTTAAAATATCTGTCAGATCCTCGATATAATCGAGCATCTGGCAGGCTTCCACAAAACGGTCATCAAGAGTATCCTCCGGCGTTTCGGGTACGTACTGCACCTTCCAGTTTTCCAGAAGATGCAGATAATCGCACAATACCCGCTGACAATGCAGTTCCTCTCTCTGGAACGCCTTTGCCAGCGGGTATAGCGGTTTCCGCAGCGCTGCCGTAGCCGGAGGCTTGTCCGGGTTGATCCCAAAGTCATACGCCAGCTTCTTCGCTGCATCATAGCTGCTCAGGTTGAACAGCCTTGCCACAAGGTCGATCACATCGCCGTGGATCCCGCAGCCGAAGCAGTAAAAGTAATCATCATTCAACTTCATGCTGGGTGTACGGTCATTGTGGAAGGGACAGCAGACCATGTTGCCACGGTTTACTTCCAATCCGTAGTATTCGACAGCCTCTTTCACGGAAACTGCCATCTTGATTTGTGTAAATAAATCCATACCTGTTTCCTCCTATACAATAATTAAACTTCGCCGTTCTGCCCGATGCCGTTCCTGTCCGAGTTCTTACCCCGGCGTTGTCTCTTCCTTGGCACGCGGAATGCGGTACTTCTCCGGAAAGCATATCCTCATCGGACGGTCATGAAATTTTCAAGGTGCTGCGTGGTTTATGTCTAAATTCTAGTAAGAAAACAGGCCCTTTCCCGTATATCCAAGAGGTAGGAAAAGTGGGGTAGAAGTTGAAATTATCCACGCTTTGAGACACAAAATGAAAAAGCATGATATAATACAGAAAAATGGAAACGGAGGCTGCTGTATGCAAGTCAAGCTGACAATCGGAGAGCGGTTGAAAGATTTACGAGTAGAGCGAAAGCTGACCTTGGAACAGCTTGCTGCCGAGGTGGGTATCTCGAAATCCGCACTTGGCAAATATGAATCAGATAACGGCAAGGACATCAGCCCGTACAGCATTCTGGTGCTGGCTGACTATTACGGTGTTTCCTGCGACTATCTGATGGGGCGGACGGAAACAAAAAATCACCCAAACACAGCTCTGCATGAGCTGCATTTGAGTGATGCTTCGATTGATGTATTAAGAACAGGCAAGTTCAACCACCGGCTGCTGTCGGAGTTGATCTGCCATAAGGATTTCCAGCGGCTTATGCTGGATGCTGAGATTTACGTTGACCGGATCGCAGATATGCGGATCAAGGATATGAATACGGTTCTGGAAGCTACCCGCCAGATGGTTCTGATGGAGCATGGCGAGGAAGCTAACGATCTGTACCTCCATACTCTGAAAGCGGCGCAGATACAAGAGGAAGAATATTTCGGGCATCTCGTTGCAGACGATCTAAGCAATATCCTGCGGGACATCCGTGAGGAACACAGGACAGATGCTCTGACCGCAGACGATGACCTGTCTGCCGCCGCTGTGCAGAAGCAGTTGATGGAGGCCGTACATTTTGAGGGAAGCTCCGAGGAAAAGAAAATCCGCGCGTACCTTGCAACACTGGGTATTGATTACGACACGCTCACGAAAGAAGAGTTTGTTTCGCTGATTGGAATCCTCAAGAAGTCCAAGCACCTAAAAACTCCCATCAGCCAACGCGGGAAAACGACCATGACCCACGGCAAAGGGAAACGAAAGAAGCGCTGAAACAGGAGCATCTCTGCGGCGGGACGAGGGCTGTATATACCTCTGCTTCCTTCTCCGGCCAGTCGGATTTTTCTTTTCAAAAATCCTGCATTTGTGTCACCTTGGTGCCACAAAATCCGCCTGTCCTACTGCCGCAGAAAAGTGTCTGCCTACCGCTATCTGCCCTCATAGCGGATGGCGAAGCCAGCCCCTTTCCCGCGTCAGCCGGAAGCAAAGGTATAACACACTAGACTTTGCAGAGCAAAATCGTGTGCCAACAGGGATGCTGCGCGCCCCTATTGGAAACCCAGCGGCAAAGAGATATTCTCTTTGCAATCCCTCATTTTCCTCGCAGATGCATATACAAACTGCAAAAGCAACAGCTTGAAAATAGAAAAACGCTGTAATCTTCGCCATATAATTGGGCGAAAATTGCAGCGTTTTTATCACACTCAATGTAAATAAAAAGTGGGCAGCCGTTTCAACAGCATTGATATAAGATATCCAATCAGCACAAACATCACCATTACGGAGAGATAGTCGATCAGGAAGAGGATCACAGGCTCGGAATAATCGTAGAATACGAAGTGGCTTCTGAGCAGCAGATACAAACTAACTCCTCTGCGTCGGAAAGCGAACGCACCATACACTGCCCAGAGCCAGCCGATCAGTCGCAGGCTCCATATTCGCATGGATGAAGGCTGCAAGTGTTTGCGCGCCATTGCCAGCATCATGCTCCAGTGAAACCCCAGATGCAGGCTCATACAGACGAAGCCCCAGTAGGCACAGAGAATATGCACCTGCTGTGCAAGCTCATAGCCGCCGTGCCTGGGTAGAAACGCAAACACATGGCGGGACAGCACAATGCCACTGATCATGGAGCCGACCATGCACAGGAAAATCAGTCCTGCCAGTGCTGTCTGCACGACGCGCAGGGGCGTGTAGCGCCCCCGCGGAACAGCTTGGATCCATCGGTGGTTCAAAATATGGTGCGCCACGGACAAGGCAAACATTCCCATGCCGATCCACTCGTGGGCTGCCTCACCCACAAGGCCATAGGCCATCAGAAGCAGCATGGACACCGACATGGCCGCATCCACGGCGATTTTTATTTTGAGAATTGGTTTCATGTCCTCATCCTTTGCTGTGAGAGATCACCCAGTTCAAATTGTCAGGGTCGTCAAAGACCACATTGGCTCCGCCGTGGTAGTTATAAATGCCCTTTTCGTTGAAGAAGGCGTTGTCGGGTGTTTCGATACGCAGAACTTTGTCGATGTCGGCATCGCTCCAACCGGCGTTTTCATAGGCATCGTGAAGATTTTCGTAGGCCGAGCGGGCCTTGGCGCTGCCGTAATACTCGTCGCCGTCGGCCATGTAGATATAGATCGCCACACTATTCTCCGCAATGGGTGCATAGCTGCCGTCCCACTGAGAAGCGCCGTGGAGATAGGCGGCGTACAGGTCGGGTCGCATAGACACTGCACGGGACATGGTCTCGCCGCCTGCGGAATACCCGGCGGCATAGACCCGGCTGGTATCCACGGCAAAACGATTGATAAAGTATTCCGTTAGTTCAATGGCCTGCCGGGCGGATTTTTCGCCCCAGTCAGTGAGCTGTGCAGAAACCACGACCATCTCGGTGTCCAGCCTTGTCCATGCGGTAAAGCCATTCCAATTCAGATTGCTGCCGGAAGAGTCTTCACCGAACCACATCATGTTATAGCCCGGCATAACGACCATCATCGGGAACTTGCGGCTGCCGTCGTAGCTGTCTGGCAGATAATAGCTGTAATGGATGTCGCCGTCCGCGCCGGAGAAAATCTGCTCTGCAAACAGGCCGGTCTGAACCGGCTCCGATGTGACCGCCGACGCTGTACTTTCCAACGGATCTTCCGTCGGTTCGGCACTCGGTGCAGGCGTTGTCTCCGGCTGGGTCGGCGCTGCTGTACCGGCTCCACACCCCGCGAGAGCCAGTATCAGCGCAAGCACCAGAACAAGCGAAAGAAAGCGTTTCACTTCTGCTCGTCCACCGGCGGAACCATTTCCGCATATTTTTTAAGCATTTCCGGGGTGCTGGTGTAATAGCGCACGTTTTTGTTGAGCGCGGCGATCTTCTGCATTTCTTCACCGGTCAGGTCAAAGTCAAACAGGTCAAAGTTGACCTTGATATGCTCCGGATTTTTAGAGCCGGGAATGACAATGTTGCCGGACTGGATGTGCCAGCGGAGGATGACCTGCGGTGCGGACTTGCCGTATTTCTTGCCAAGCTCTGCGAACAGCGGCTCCTGAAGCAGCGCCTTGTCGCCGTGGCCCAACGGATACCACGCCTGCGGCACGATGCCGCTCTCCTTCAGGAAGGCTTTCAGTTCAGGCTCCTGATGATAGGGGTGCAGCTCGGTCTGTAATACCGTGGGGCGCACTTCGCAGATGGAGAGAATCTCCTCAATCTGCGCTTTGTTGAAGTTGGACAGACCGATGACGCGCACCTTGCCCTCCTTGTATGCTTTTTCCATCTGGCGATAGCCTGCAATGTAGTTGCCCGCAGGCTGGTGGATCAGCAGCAGGTCGATGTAGGGGGTATCCAATCGGGCAAGGGTCTTGTCCACCGCGTCGGGCTGCTCATAGAAGCTGGGCCACAGTTTGGTTTCGAGGAAAATCTCCTCCCGCTGCAAGCCGGACTTCTTCATGGCGCGGCCAACTGCCTTTTCGTTCACATAGGCGTTGGCGGTGTCGATCAGGCGATAGCCATCCTGTAAGGCACTGATGCAGGAAGCCTCTGCCTCGTCCGGGCTCAAAAGAAATGTGCCAATACCGGCCATAGGCATTTTCACGCCGTTATTGAGTACTGCGTATTCCATAATAAATTCCTCCTTAAAGCGTTTTTTTGAGTTTTGCGGCATCATTTTTGTTGGTTGCCATGCCGCCGTAGGTCATACCATAGAGGCCGGCGAAGCGCTTCATCGTGTACTCGCCCGCCTCCAGCATCCATTTTTCCGGAGCTGCGCCCTGAAACACAAAATACAGTTTGCGTCCGGACAGTTCGCCGTTCTCCACCTTGCCGTAAAAACGATCCAGCACATTGCGGACGCTGCCGCAGATGTTATGCCAGTAAAGCGGCGAGCCGATGACAATGGTGTCCGCCTGCTTCATGGCATCAATGACAGCATCCAGCCCGTCGCCGGGGAGATTTTGGCCGTAAGCGCCGATGGTGTAGTCCGTAAGGTTCAAAGTCTCATATTTGTGACCTTTCAGCAGCTCCGCCGCCAGTGCAGCAGTGTTCCCGTTTTTGTTGGGACTGCCGTTGATAAATAAAATGCTCATAGTGATGCTCCTTATTTCAGTTTTTGATATTCTTCTTCACTCACTGGTTCACACCACTGGCTGCGGCAGTTTTCTCCGGGTACTTCCACCGCCAGATGGGAGAACCAGCTGTCCGGCGCAGCGCCGTGCCAGTGCTTTACACCGGGCATAATGTTGACTACATCGCCGGGGTGCAGCTCCTGCGGCTCCTTGCCCCATTCCTGATAGTAGCCCCGGCCTGCCACGCAGACGAGGATCTGCCCGCCGCCCTTGTCCGCCTCGTGGATGTGCCAGTTGTTGCGGCAGCCGGGTTCAAAGGTTACATTGAATACTTTGACCTGCTCCGTGGAAACCGGCGCAAGATAGCTCTGTCCGCTGAAATACTGTGCGAAACCGTCATTGGGCACTCCGATGGGAAATACCATGCTGTTTTGATGACGCTGCTTTTCGTCGGTGCTTTCCTCGTCTGCCCAGATGTCCTTTGCCATGCGGAATGCTGCCCATGCCTTCGGCCAACCCGCATAAAATGCGGCGTGTGTCAGGATCTCCGCAATTTCACTGCGGGTGATCCCGTTTTCTTTTGCCATTGCCAGATGATGACCGAAGGAGGTATCCGTCAGCCCCTGCGCCATCAGTGCTGTCACGGTGATGAGGGAGCGGTCGCGGGCGGAAAGCTCGCTTTCACGGCTCCAAACCTCACCGAAAAGAACATCGTCATTGAGCTGTGCGAACTTCGGCGCAAATTCACCAAGCACATCTCTGCCTGCTGTAATTTTCCGCATACCGCGTCACTCCTTATCTGTAAAAATTCGTAAAGATCGGTGTTTCCTTCTGGGGCAGGCCGAATTGCTCCTTGCCCAGCCGGAAAGACTTCATCATAAATGCCATGTTGCGCCCCAGTGTCCGCATAGTCTGCAATCCCTCAGCATCCTGCGCTACTTCTTCGGCCGAGCCGCCGTAGACCATGTTCCAATACTGGCTGCTGGCCACTGGCATCCCACACATGGTAAAATATTTGTTCAGCACATCGAAGGTGGAGGTATTCCCACCCCGCCGACAGGTGACTACCGCTGCCCCCACCTTCATGGTCTTATCGATGCCGAGGGTGCTGAAAAACAGTCGGTCCATGAAGGAGATGGCTCCGCCTGCGGGGGAGGCAAAGTATACCGGGCAGCCGATGACAAAGGCATCTGCCTCTGCCAGCTTTGGCGCGACTTCATTGACCACATCGTCAAACACGCATTTGCCTGTCTGGGCACATTTGCGGCAGGCAATACAGCCGCGAATGTCCTTGTTGCCCACATGGAGCAGCTCAACTTCAATACCCTCGGCCTCCAGGGTATTTTTCAGTTCGGTCAGGGCGGTATATGTGCAACCCCTTGGATGGGGGCTGCCGTTTACTAACAATGCTTTCATTGAAATCACTCCTTATGCGAAAATTGTTTCCAGCCATGCAGCGTAATCCCTGACCCAGCCACCGTCAGAGCCGAAGCCGTGAGGCCAGCCGGTCAGCACGATGCGCCCGGTGGAAATGCCCATTCCAGAGATTACATCATATTGCTGCTGGAACTGACGATAGAAGGGATCCTCGGTGCCGTAGACATAGAAGGTCGGCGGCAAATCGCCCTCGATCAACCAGCTTGCATCCATATTTCCCACGCTGAGGCGGCCATAGAAGGAATAGATCATGCCTGCGGCGGAGGCATAGGCGAGAACGGCGTCCAGCTCGTCCGGCACATAGGTACTGTCCAGCGCCGTGCCGGTCACATCTTCGTCATAGTGCATCAGAAATTCACCGGCCTGAATGCCGCCCGCCGAAAAGCCCATGACGGCAATATCATCTGGATCAATACCATAGACCTCCGCATTTTTGCGGACAAAGCGGACGGCTCTCGCCACATCCAGCGCACCTTCCTCCTGCGTATAGGGAGACAGGCGGTAATCTACGATGAAGGTCTGAAAGCCCAGCTCTCGCAGTGCTGCGGCGGTGGGCAGCGAATCAGTGTAGTTGCCCCGAAACTGATAAGCGCCGCCCGCCATCAGCACCACCGCGCCTTTTGGCTTCACGCCCTCCCGGACGGGGATAGCGGTGACATAGGGGCGGAAGTTCCAGTCATCGAAATATCTGGTCATGTCCTGCGTAAATTTCGTCCTGGCGGGGACATTGCCTTCCTCCCAGAGATAGAGCACCTGAATGTTTGCAGGGTCTGCTGCCGTGTTCAGCACGGTGTTATTACCTGCCGGTACCGGCATCTTTTGCAGCATGGCTGTGCGGGAATAATCGGAAATCTTGCCGCTGCCGAAGTTGTATGCATCAGGAAAATCGTCCGGCGTGGCTACAGTGTCCGTAGAAGATCCGTTACGCAGATCATCGATGGGGGTGGTAGAAGCAGAACTGCTTTCGTTTGGTTTCGTTGTCATAGCATCCTCAATGGCCGCAACGCCGTTTTCCAGCTCACCGCCAGGAGTCCCGACGGACTCCCGGCCACAGGCGGTCAGCGACACGACCATGAGAACTGCAAGCATTGCGGCGAAAACGCTGTTCCTACGCATTACAGACCCAGTCCATTGACCCAGGACTGCACATCATCACTGGAAACGCCAGAGGAGAACCGCTGGCCTTCCTGCCAGTCGCCGGTACCGGCCATGTCGGCCAGCAAACTGCCACTCTGACCCATGCCGGAGGAGGAAGAAGTGGCAAATGGGATGACGGTCTTGCCGTTGAAATCATTGTTTTTTACAAAGGTGTCCACAGGCCACGCTGCGATGCCCCACCAGATGGGATAACCGATAAACACGGTGTCATAGGAATCCCAATCGGAAACTTCGGTGGTGGTCAGGGGAACATCCCGCAGGGACTCGTCATCATGTTCCCGGCTGACGCGGCTGTCGGGGTTCGTCCAGTTCAGGTCATCGCTGGTGTAAAGCTCGGTGGGAACGATTTCAAAGAGGTCGGCACCGGCGGCCTCTGCAATGTCCTTGGCCACCCGCTCGGTGTTACCGGAAGCGGAGTAGTAGACCACCAGCGTCTTGCCGGTCTCGAACTGAGTTTCCGGCTCGGATTCTGCGGGAACGGTCGAAGAGCTTTCAGACGGTTCGGTGGTGGGCTGTTCGGTCGCCGCAGAGGTTTCGGGCTGTGTGGTGGAAGATGCAGGCTTGTTGGCAGAGCCGCAGGCGGCAAGGCTAAGTACGAGCACGACGCTCAACAGTAGTGCAGTCAGTTTTTTCATGATAAAATCATCCTTTCAATTCAATTTTTGTTTTATTTAATTCGCAGAGAATGCCATATATTTCATCGTGGGTCAGCTTTTTGCAGCAGCCCTCGGTGAATACAGTAGAATCAGCGATGGCACGGAAGTTGGTGTCAACGGGAATGCCCAGCTCGGCAAAGGTGGTGGGCAGGCCAATTTCCTTGATGAACGCAGCCAGTGCGTCGATACCGGCAAGAGCGGTTTCCTCGTCGCTGCTCTTGGGTGCGATGCCCCACACATTCTGTGCAAACCGTGCAAACCGCGCCGCGCCGGACTTGTAAATGTGGCGGTACAGGATGGGGTGAATGACCGCCAGCCCCGCACCGTGGTTGCAGTTGGTATATGCACCCAACTGGTGCTCGATCATGTGGCACTGGAAGTCCGTGACTTTGCCGATCTTCAAAATGCCGTTTTCCGCCATGGCGGACGCCCACGCCAGCTCGCTGCGGGCATCGTAATTGTCGTGGTCCGTCAGCAGGACACGAATGTTGCGGATGACGCTGCGCATGACGGCTTCGCTGATGTCATCGGAAAGATTGTTTTCATCCGGCTTGCCGAAGTAGGTCTCCATGGCGTGACTCAGGGTATCAAAGGCACCGGAGATGACCTGTTTCATGGGAACGGACAGGGTATAGCTGGGGTCGAGGAAAGCAAAATCCGCCTGTGCGCCCCAGAGTGCACCTTTAATTTTCTTTTCCTCGTGGGTGATGACGGCACCGTTATTCATCTCGCTGCCGGTACCGAACACTGTGACGATGGTGCCGAGGGGGATAAACTCCGTTGGGAATGTGTGCTTGGTGTTCTCCAGTTCCCAGATGTCCTCGTCCAGTTTAGCCTGCGCGGAGATGACCTTGCAGCAGTCGGACACGCTGCCGCCGCCCACAGCGAGGATAAGGTCAACATGATTTTCCCGCGCCAGCTTTGCGCCCTCCTGCACCTTTGCATAGGTGGGGTTGGGCATGATGCGGTCGAACTCCACGACGCGCTTGCTCGCGGCGTTCAGGATGCCCATGACCTCATCATACACGCCATTGCGCTTGATGGAGCCGCCGCCATACGCCAGCATGACGGTGTCCCCGTAGTTTTTCAGCAGGCTGCCGAGGTACTCTTTCACACCGCCCTTACCAAAATACACCTTGGTCTTGTTCTCAAAAATAAAGTTGTTCATAAAAACTCATCCTTTCCAAATGTTATTTCTTCATCTGCTTTTCCCAAAAGGAAACGGCATCGTTGATCCAGCCCTCGGCACTTGTGCCGGTGCCCAGACCGAAACCGTGACCCAGACCGGAATACACATGAAACTCCGTATCGATACCGGCTTCCTGCATAGCACCCAGTCGCGCCTGCATGACCCGCCAGTTGGCGATGCCGTCCCTGTCACCGACACAGGCATAGGTGGGCGGATCACTTTCGGAATACTCGCTCAGTCCCGTGTACTGCATGATGACCGCGCCGGGACGGGGCAGATTGCCGCCGCCAAAGGCTTCTGCACCGTAAGACCCAAGCCACGCCGCCATTCGCGCTCCCGCCGAGCCGCCCCATAGGGAGTAGCAATCGGTGTCCACTTCCAGTTCATCCGCATGGTCAAAGATGAAGCGGATAGCTCTTGCCAAGTCCTCGCAGGCGGTCTGTGCGCCGGGTCGGTAAATAAGAGCGAAGGCATTATAGCCTTTCTTGGAAAGTTCCAGCGCATGAGGGAAGCTGTCCTGCATGGCACCCACGTAGGCGAACGCACCGCCCGCATTGCAGATGGCGAGCTTCTCGCCGGGAGTTCCCTTGAAGAAAAACAATCCTGTATCTTCTTTGGCAGGGTCAGCGGCCTTTTCCTCATCGGTGTAGATGTCATAGAAGATGGTTTGGCCGTCCGCTGCCCGCTCTCGCAGGGTGTTCACGATCTCCACCGTTTCGTCCGGATCGATATGGCTGTAGTAGGTCAGTTGAAGTTCTTCCAGCGTGTCGCCGCTGTAATAGTAGTCATCTGTCGGGAACAGCAGCCGTCCAAAGCCGTCAAAGGACGGAGCATTGATAACCTCTTCGATTTTTGTATTGCGGGTAAAGGGTTCGGCTTTGTTTTGCACGGATTCGTTCACTTCCTTGTCTACCGCGCCGGAGCTGCATCCGGTCAAGAGCAGCATGGCGCATAGAACCATTGCCATGTATGAGACTGGTTTCATAGGTTCGACCACCTTTTGTTTTCTGTCATCATTATAAAAAAAGCGAGACTTCAAGAGAAGTCTCGCTTCGTTCATCAGTATATACCTTTGGGTTATAATCAGCTGTACAGCTCTTTGCTGATGATTTTGGCTGCATCCAAAAAGAGCTGTACCATCGGTGTCGGCTCCAGGGAATGGAGAATGCCATAGGGAATGCTGTAATTCCATTCCACTGGGATTACCTTCAAAAGCGGATGGACAGTTGCCCAACCGGGAATAGCCAGCAAAACGTCATTGGTGTTCTCACAGCGGTTGAACACATCCATGTTGTAAAAGTCGAAATCTACGATATGGATCTGCGGATGGTGCTGCCAGAGGTCATCCCGGAGCTGATCCACATAATGGCTCCAACCCCGGTGCATCAGCATGAGATTTTCGCCATAAAGATCTGTGATCTGTAATTTATCCTTTGCTGCCAGTCGATGGTGAATGGAAACAGCGCAGTGGAACGGGCCTCTGACAAGCTCCAGTCCTGCGCACCCCCGCAACTTCAGCATGGTCTCATCGAAAATGCCGCCCACCACATCAATGTTCTTTCCGAGATTTGCAAGGATCTCTCTCGCATTTTCCGGGGTGTTTTCAAAGGGGACAATCTGAAATTTGATGTCCGGGTGCAGGGCCTGGACTCTTGACCAGAGCTCCATCAGGAGTTGTGCCGGAGTCATGGGCGAGGAACCGATGCGGATGATATTCTCATCCTCCTGCATGGCGTTTTTTGCCCGTGTCACGGAGTCCCGGCAATATCGAATGATATATTTGGCATCCTGATACATGGAGCGTCCAGCTTTTGTCAATGTCAGCCCACGGTGACTGCGGTCGAATAGCTTCACGCCGAGGGATTCCTCTAAAAGATTGATTTGCTTGATGACAGCCGTGGGCGTGATGTAGCTTTCTTCGGCGGCTTTGTTGAAGCTGCCTGCATCCGCCACACGGAGAAAAGTCTCAAGTTGTGGGTTATACATGAAGCACCTCCTTTTTTAGAGCATTCCAAAATGCTTCAGTGCTTCCGTAATGGCTCTTTCCTTATCCGGCGGGCATTGCGGCTGTTTAGCATTCTCGGACTTGGGCTTGTTGTAATTCTCTCGCTCAATAATGCCGTGTTTCTGCTTTACCTGCGCGATATAAAGACTACTAACCTTCAATCCGCTGTGTTCCAGAACATACTCCTTGATTTGCCCATAGGTTGCCATTCCTCTTTTATCCTGCACCATTTCTTCCACATCCACATCAATGTTGATATGTGTCACCGGGTTTCTCAGAACTAAGAGGCATACCGTCTCTACATGTCCGCTCCACGGGAACATATCCACAGTTTTTACCCGTTTCACCTCATATCCTCTCTCTCCAAGATACTTCACATCCCTGGCCAGAGTCGCGGAGTCGCAGCTGACATATACGACTTTCCCCGGTGCCATCTTTACGATGGTGTCCAGGCAGACGCTGTCGCAGCCTTTTCTTGGCGGATCTACCACAATGGTGTCGGCGTAGACCTGGTTCTTTTCATACTGTTCCGGCAGTACCTCCTCCGCTTTTCCAACAAAGAACTCGACATTTTCAAAATGGTTCAGCTTTGCGTTGGCACGGGCATCATCAATCGCCTGCGGAATAATCTCTACGCCATATACCTTCTTTGCTTTCTGCGCCAGAAACAGGGAGATGGTTCCGATACCGCAGTAAAGATCCCACACGGTTTCCTCACCGGTCAGGCCTGCATACTCCAGCGCGGTTCCGTAAAGCTTCTGGGTCTGCACCGGATTGACCTGGTAAAAGGACAGTGGGGAGATGCGGTAGCAGACATTTCCGATATAATCGGTGATATAGCCCGGCCCGTACAGATTTACAATCTCTTTTCCCATGATGACATTGGTCTTTTCCCGATTGATACTGCAGGAAATGCTTGCCATGTGGGAAGGGAAGAGCTTCACCAGGCGCTCCACCAGCACCTCCGGTGCCTTTAGTTTCTCCACATCGCCATTCAATACCAGACAGACCATCAGTTCTCCCGTGGTAAAGCCCTTGCGGATCAGCACATGGCGGACAAGTCCTTTATGGGTTTCTTCCTCATAGGGCGCGATATGATATTCTTCCATAAAACCGCGGATGCAGTCCAGGATCGGCTGATTTTCTTCCACACCAAGCAGACAGTCCTCCTGCTCAATGATAGCGTGGGTCCTGCCTGCATAAAAGCCTGTGATGATGCGTCCGTTTTTATCTTTTCCAAACGGGAACTGTGCTTTATTGCGGTAACGCCAGGGCTCTTCCATGCCGATGATCGGCTCCATCGGAATCTCGGTCAGTCCGCCGATGCGGCTTAAATTATTGCGTACTTTGTTTTCCTTAAACTTTAACTGTTCTTCATAGCTCATGGCCTGAAGCTGACATCCGCCGCACTGGCGGGCAGACGGACAGCGTGGGGTAACGCGGCATGCTGATGGTTCCAATACCTGCATCAGACGCGCAAAGCCGTAAGACTTCTTCGTTTTCATGACCCTGGCTTCCACCACATCGCCGATCACGGCATCCTTTACAAACCAGGTGAAGCCGTCGGTCTTTCCGATTCCTTCCCCTGTATCGCTCATATCCTCTATCTGAACCTGAAATACATCATTCTTTTTCCAATCCATGTTTTTATCCTCTCATCTCACTTCAATCCAACCAGGAATCAATATCCCTGACTGTCCGAACCAGAGCATTTCTCCGCCCAGCTTTCTTCCTCCCATTTTACGGGTTTTCCCGCTCCTGCGCAAGCATTCCCACAGTATCCTTTCAAAAACTTTAGCATACCCCTTCTTTTCTGTAAGATTTTGTTTAGAAACTTCCTGGTTTCTTCACAATCTCCTCAAACTTTAGACACATTTTTCTAGTATCATAAAGCCATGATGTGAGGGAGAGAAACAAAGCAACCTCATCATCATAATGAACAGAAGTAAACGAACATGTTCATTATACACCAATATAAGAGAGCCCGGCGGCACCAAGCGCGCAACCGCTGCCGGGGTCGTCCAATAACAATCCGTTATCCATCTGCTATGATGGAACAAACGGTTCCCATATATCGATACTTTACATTACCTCTTTCCCCTTTTTAATCAGAAAACGCGCCCAAGCAGGCGCGTTTTCTGATTTTTTATGTTCTGTTTCAACAGTCTGTCGTCTTGCGGATATTCGTCTCCAGCAGCCGGTTATATCCCAGCCATCCCTGGTTATCTCCCGCGCCCCGCAGCACCTCGATCATCGTCTCCATCTTCGCGTCAGCGTTGTCCGCGAAGTTCAAAGCCATAGCCTCTAACAGGGCCGGTTTCTTTGGGGAACCATACTCCAGCTCACCGTGATGTGCCAGAATGCAGTGCTTTAACTCGGTTGCCAGCTTCGGCGGAAAACCTTCGATGGTGCGCATCCGTTCGCTGACCATCTCGGTACCGATGATGATGTGGCCAAGCAGCTGGCCGTCATCGGTATAGTCATTCTCCGGGAATACGGAGAGCTCTTTGGTCTTTCCAATGTCGTGGAATATGGCCGCGGTAAGAAGCAGGTCACGGTTTAACATCGGGTAGGTAGCTGCAAAGTAATCACACATCTTGGTGACGCTTAACGTATGCTCCAGAAGGCCGCCCACAAAACCGTGATGCACGCTCTTGGCCGCACTGTGGAACTGAAATGCTTTCGCGAAATCCGGGGCACCGAAGTAGCTGTCCAGAAGCTTTCTCAGATACGGATTCTTTACAGAAGCAATGAGTGCCAGCAGCTCGGAATACATCTGTTTGACATCTTTTAAGGATACCGGAAGATAATCCGCCGGAATGTACTCGCCCTCATCTGCCTTGCGGATCCGCTTGACATTCAGCTGCTTTGCTCCCATGAACATAGTCACATCCGCATCGATGTAAACATAATCCAGCGCCTCAAAATTACCGACTCCCGGAGAACCCAGATCCCACAATTTCGCATCCACAGTGCCTGTCTTGTCCTGAAGAACCAGATTTCCGTATTCCTTGCCATTCTTGGTCAGTGCAATCTGCTTGCTTTTGCAAAGATACACATCGGAAATGTGCATGCCTTCTCTGAAACCGTCAATATACCTCATATCTTTCCCTTTACTTTCTATTCTATCATTTTTATTGTTCTGTTTTGCCGCCCACTGCGGCGCGTTTTCTAACTCATTTGCGCGTCCGTCAGCGGCTGCCTACCGTCACGTCAAACTCCAGTTCCGTGTAGGTGTCCCGACCATTGCGCGCTACCGTCACATGAATGATCTGCCCGCAGGTCATCTTGTCCAGTGCGGCCTGGTATTCTTTCATGGATCTCACCGGATTTCCATTGATATGCGTGAAGATATCACCATTCTGGATGCCCGCGTTATATGCCGGTTTTTCCGTCACGGCATTCACCACGTAAACACCTTCCGGCAGACCATTTGCCACCTGGACATCTGTCACTTCCTGGCCTACGATTCCAATGCATGGAATTGCCTGGCCATTGCTGAGCTTCTCCAGGATTCCCTTATAATCGGAAATGCCAAAGATTTCTGTTACCTGACTTTCGGTTCCTGAATTATCTGCAGGTACCTGGGCCCAGCCCACCAGTTCTCCATCCGTATTGATCAAAAACGTACCGCATTCCGCATTCGCCAGAATATCGGAATACAAAATGCGGCAGTGCTGATCCACCATGGGACTGCTTTTCACCACATACGAAACAAAACCATAATCCAGGGAATGAACCACCCCCGCCGGGCTTCCTACCGCCGCAAGCAGATCTCCCTGCCGCACCTGATAGGAATTGCCAAGGGCCATCGGCTCCAGATCCCGCAGCTGCGATGAATCTACATCTCCTGTGCTGATGCTGACTATGGCCATTCTGGATATGGCATCCTTCTGTTTCATATGGCCATTTACATCTTTTCCATTTTCAAAGGTCACTTTGATAGAATCTGCCTGCTCCACCGCAGCCTCTGGTGTCAGAACCAGAAGCTCCTGGCTTGTCTTTGCGATGATGACCCCGGCATACAGACCTGTGGTTTCTACCGGATTATCAAACCAGTCTGTATTCTGCTGAACTGAATGAACCACCACCACGCTTTTGTCCGCAGTCTGGGCTCTTGCCCGCAGGCTGTTTAACAGCGAACTCAGGTCGTCTACTGTATAACGGTAATGCTCCAGCGCAGTCTGGACCATTTCCTCTACCGGCTCTGTCTCCGTCTCTGCCGCGCTTTCTGTCTCCTGCGCTTCTACAGAGGATTCCACTTCGTCCTTCGGAATGGAGATGGCAGACGCAGTTGGCCGGTTTCCCTCCGACAACTGTTCCAGGATCGGCCTGGTCAGTGCAAAGCACACCGCTGAAACCACACCAAATATCACACCGGCACAGGCTGCTGTTGCCATCTTTGTTGCAATCTGCTTTTTGCTGGGCGCCGGCCTTACAATCTTTTCACTGATAAAATCACGGTCATTCTTTTTTTCAGGTTTCTTTTCTGGATCCTGTATTTCAGACATTCATGTCCTCCTTACTTCATAATCCCCGTGACTGTTCAGTACCGTTACAGTCACCCTCCCGTATGCATCACTTATGCATTATCTTTTATTATAAGGTTTTGGGGCAATTTACGCAACTAAAAAGTGTTGTCCGCCCTTTCGCCGCCGTGCATTTCATGTTATAATCAAAAGCGCCTGAAGTTCTTCCCTCAGGCAGTTTTCCGCTATCAATAAAACACAATCGAGGATTTTTATGAACCAGAAAGTATTAAAAACATTAGAATATAATAAGATCATTACCCAGCTGACCAGCTACGCAGCTTCCACGCCGGGAAAGCTTCTCTGCCAGAACCTGCTTCCCATGAGTGACTACCATGAGATCGTGCAGGCCCAGACAGAGACCAGCGACGCCCTCACCCGTGTCCGCATGAAGGGCAGTCTTTCTTTAAGCGGTGTCCGCGATGTGCGCGATTCCTTAAAACGCCTGGAGATTGGCAGCGCTTTAGGCATTCCGGAGCTGTTATCCATCAGTTCCCTGCTTACTGTGGCAGCCCGCGCCAAAGCATATGGCCAGCATGAAGAATCCGAAGAATTTCCGGATGACTCCTTAGACTCTATGTTCCGCAGCCTGGAACCGGTCACATCCGTCAACAATGAAATCAAGCGCTGCATCCTCTCTGAGGATGAGATCAGTGACAACGCGAGCCCCGGCCTGCATAAGGTCCGCCGCTCCATGCACGGCATCAACGACCGCATCCACACGCAGCTCAACAGCATCTTGAACAGCTGCCGCTCTTATCTGCAGGATGCCGTCATCACCATGCGTGACGGACGCTACTGCCTGCCGGTCAAGGCTGAGTACAAATCGCAGGTAAACGGCATGGTGCATGACCAGTCTTCCACCGGCTCTACCCTGTTCATCGAGCCTATGGCAGTCATTCAGCTGAACAATGAACTGCGCACCCTGGAGATTCAGGAACAGAAAGAGATTGAGGCCGTCCTGGCCGATCTAAGCGGTCAGCTCATGCCTTACACCGAGGAGCTGGCTATTGACCTGCAGATTCTTTCCCATCTGGATTTCATTTTTGCGAAGGCAGCGCTGTCCCGCCACTTTAAATGCAGCGAGCCAAAGTTCAACACCGAAGGTCGCATCCACATCAAGGATGGCCGCCATCCGCTTCTGGACCCCCAGAAAGTGGTTCCGATCACCGTATGGCTGGGCACTGATTTTGACCTGCTGATGGTCACCGGCCCAAACACCGGCGGTAAGACGGTTTCCTTAAAAACCGTTGGGCTCTTTACTTTAATGGGACAGGCCGGCCTGCACATTCCGGCATTTGAAGGGTCTGAGCTGGCCGTGTTTGAAGAAGTATTTGCCGATATCGGCGATGAGCAGAGCATTGAGCAGAGCCTTAGTACCTTCTCCGCCCACATGACCAACATCGTACACATTTTAAACCAGGCAGACAGTCATTCTCTCTGCCTCTTCGATGAGCTCTGTTCCGGAACCGACCCGACTGAGGGTGCGGCTCTGGCCATTGCCATCTTAAATTTCCTGCACAACATGAAATGCCGCACCATGGCTACCACCCACTACAGTGAGTTAAAGATCTACGCTCTCAGCACTCCGGGCGTGGAGAACGCCTGCTGCGAGTTCGATGTGGCTACCCTGCGCCCGACCTACCGCCTGTTAATCGGCATCCCAGGTAAGAGTAACGCCTTTGCCATCTCCAAAAAGCTGGGCCTGCCGGACTACATCATTGATGACGCGAAGACGCATCTGGAGTCCGAGGATGAAACCTTTGAGGATGTCATCAGCCGTCTGGAGGAAAACCGGGTCACCATCGAGAAGGAGCGCGCGGAAATCGAAAGCTACAAAGCCGAAATTGCCCGCCTGAAATCCGGCCTGGAAAAGAAGGAAGAACGCTTCGACGAGCGCAAGGATAAGATGATCCGCAAAGCCAACGAGGAAGCGCAGCAGATCCTACGGGAGGCAAAAGAAACAGCAGACCGCACCATTAAGAACATCAACAAGCTGGCTGCTTCCTCCGGCATCGACACCAAGGCCCTCGAGGCAGAGCGCACAAAGCTGCGCGACAGCTTAAAGAAGGTCGAAGGCGGCCTCTCCTTAAAGCAGGAGACCAAGAAGCCGCACAAGGCCATCAACCCGAAGACCCTGAAGCTGGGCGACGGCGTGCGTGTGCTTTCCATGAACTTAAATGGTACCGTCAGCAGCCTTCCTGACGCCCAGGGAAACGTATTTGTCCAGATGGGCATTCTGCGCTCCAAGGTAAACATAAGCGATCTGGAGCTGCTGCAGGAAAATTCCGTCAGTGGTCCGGGACTGGAATCCCGCAAAAAGGGCAGCGGAAGCAGCAACATCAAGATGTCCAAATCCTTCGGCATTTCCCCGGAAATCAATGTGCTGGGCATGACCGTAGACGAAGCCGTGGCACAGCTTGACAAATATCTGGATGATGCCTATATTGCCCACCTGCCGCAGGTACGCATTGTACACGGAAAAGGTACCGGAGCCCTGCGCGCCGGCATTCACAAACATTTAAAACGCCTGAAATACGTCAAGGAATTTCACCTGGGCGGCTTCGGGGAAGGCGACGCAGGCGTAACCATCGTAGTATTCAAATAATCGGGAGGAAAAAGACATGGCTGAAAAACAGCGGATTTTGATCGTAGATGATGATGAGAACATTGCGGAACTGATTTCTCTCTATCTGATGAAAGAATGCTACGAAACCTACATTGTCAATGATGGTGAAGCAGCACTGAAAATCTTTCCGGAATTTAAGCCAAACCTGATTCTTCTGGATCTGATGCTTCCGGGTATTGACGGCTACCAGGTCTGCCGCGAGCTGCGGGCCACTTCCCAGGTGCCGATCATTATGCTCTCCGCAAAAGGTGAGATTTTCGACAAAGTACTGGGACTGGAGCTGGGTGCCGATGACTATATGATCAAACCCTTCGACTCCAAAGAACTGGTGGCCCGGGTCAAGGCGGTACTGCGCCGCTATCAGGCTGCTCCGGCACCTGCCGCACCAGAACCGCCCCAGCAGGGCGAATACGTGGAATACCCGGATCTGACCGTCAACCTGACCAATTACGCCGTCACCTACTGCGGTCATTCCGTGGAGATGCCCCCAAAGGAACTGGAACTGTTATACTTCCTGGCATCGTCACCAAACCAGGTCTTCACCAGAGAGCAGCTCTTAGACCATATCTGGGGCTACGAATACATCGGAGACACCCGTACCGTGGACGTACATATCAAACGTCTCCGGGAAAAGATCAAGGATCACGCCAACTGGGCCCTGACCACCGTATGGGGCATCGGATACAAATTCGAAGTACGCAAGTAAAAATATAAATCATAGTCACGAAAGGTCCGAAGCAGGCCGGGGTGGTAAAAAGCTGAAATTCCCGGCTTTTGATCAATACCGTTCTGGCTGATTTTATTTCTCTCGTAGCGGGGCCAATACAGTAGAAGCCGGTTATCCCGGCATTCCGCGGAGCATAAATATGGGTATACGTGTCCGGCTATGCAGCGACTGGTGTTTGAGGGAGGCGGACGATTCGTCCGACTATCCGCAAACATCTGTCAGCTGCATCGTCCGAACACAATACCCATATTTTGCGCAGC
>SKEE01001093.1_pt1 | contig 24699 bp, 19 predicted proteins | sample 4826661 | NCBI WGS metagenome assembly SKEE01 (sample SAMN11008817, study PRJNA524170) | human gut metagenome | biome: Human fecal sample; material: Feces; isolation source: fecal sample from pouch patient p20 | host: Homo sapiens | place: Israel: Tel-Aviv | collected 2016-11-14
CTCTCACCGCCCGAGAGGGTCTTGACGCTGCGGCGGGTGCCGTTGTAGTGGTCGATGACGCCGAGGTCGAGGCCGGACTGGCTGCGCTGGTTCTCGGCGCCCACCCGCTCCAGCTCGTACTGCCCGGCAGTCATCTGCATAAGGCGGGTGTTGGCGTGGACGAGGATGGCGTCGAGGTAGTTCATCTGGATGTAAGCCTCGAGGCGTATCTTCTGTTTGCTGCTGAGGGTGCCGCCCGCCGTGGAGGCGAGGGCGTTCACCCACTGCCAGCGGCGTTCCAGCTCTGCCCGGGCGGCGGCGTGCTGACGGTAGAGGTCGGCGGACTTCCGGTTGGGCAGGAGGCGGGCCGTCAGGGCCTTTTCCTGAGCCGCGAGAGCGGTGCGCCGGGCCGTCAGGGCGTCCCGCTGGGATTCGAGAGCGGGCAGGTCGGCGGCTTCGTCCACTTCCGTCTGCTGGGCCGTCAGGGCCGTGACTGCGGCCTCGGCAGCGGCGTAGTCCTGCCGGGCCTTGGCCAGAGCCGACGCGGCGGCGTCCATCCCGGCCCGGAGGGCGCAGCGCTCGTTTTCCAGCCCGGCCAGCGCCCGGCGGGCTTCTTCCCGGCCGGCGGCGGGCAGAGCGGCCCGGGCCTCGGCACACTGGGCCTCCAGAGCCTTGGCGGAGGCAGACTGCCGGGCGGCTTCCTCGGCGGAAGCCCGTGCCTCGGCCTCGAGGGCAGAGCGCTGGGCGGTCTTTTTCTGCCGCTCGTCCTCCTGCCGGGCCTTGGCGGCGAGGGCGGCGGCATTCTGCTTCTGAGCCTTGTCGAGGGCTTCCTGTGCGGCGTGCAGGGCCTCGCTTTCTTCGGCCAGAGCCGTCTTTAAGAGCGAGACGGTCAGCTTCACCGGCCCCTCCGGCGAGGTGAACCGCTCCGGCAGCAGGGCCTCGGCGTCCCGGCGGAGGGTGGCTTTGGCCTCCCGGTCTGCGGCCACAGCCTTGGCGGCGGCCGCACTGGCTTCCTGTGCGGCGCGGTCGGCCTCGTCGGCGGACTGTCTGGCCGCGTCCACCCGGGCCTGTGTGGGGGCTTCGGCGGGCAGAACGGCCCGCTTCGGGTGATGGGTGCTGCCGCAGACGGGGCAGGGGACGCCATCCGTCAGACTCTCGGCCAGCAGGCCCGCCTGCGCGTTGAGAAAGGCCCGCTCGAGGTGGTCGCGGAGGGCGTGGGCGCGCTCCTTTGCGCCGTCGGCGAGAAGATAACGCTCCTGCGCCTGCCGTGCGGCCTGCCCCCGGCGCTGCCCCTCGGCGAGGCTCTGGGCCAGCTGCGCGAGGGCCGTTTCCCGCCGGGTCAGCTGTTCGGCCCGGGCCTCAAGGCTCACCTTCTCGGCCTCCGCGCCCCCAAGGGCGGCGAGGCTCTGCTCCAAGACTGTCAGCTCTCCGTCCAGCTGCCCGAGGGCGGTGCGGCGCTTTTCGGCTCTGGCGTTCTCGAGGGCGGCGGCGTCCCGGGCGGCGGAAAGCTTCTTTTCGAGGCTGTCCAGCCCGTCGAAGGCCGCGAGGTCAGATTTTGCCCGCTCGAGCTTTCCGGCCAGCGCGTCCAGCGCGGCGGAATCCCCGGCGTGGCGGGCCGCTTCGGCCTCGGCGGCGTCCAGAACGGGCCGCAGAGCGTCCTGACGGGCCTGCGCGGCGGTCAGCTCGAGGCGGAGCTTCTCGGCCTGTTCGGCCCGGCCCAGCGTCTGCTGAAGCTTGTCCAGCTCTGCCTCGGCCTCAGTCCGGGCGGCGGTGGCGGCGCTCAGCGCCTGCTCCTGCCCGGCCAGCAGGGCGTCCAGAAGGGGCAGCACCGCTTCCGGCGACGCCTGCCCGCCCGCCTCGCAGAGGGGGGCCAGCTCGTCCAGAACGGCGTCGTCGGCGTCCCCCTCGGCCCCGCTCAGGCCGGAGAGCAGCTGCCCGATGCGGACGCTCTGCTCCTCCCGCTGGCGGGTGAGGGCGGCGTTCTCGGCCTGCAGCCGCTCCTGGAGACGCTGGTAGGGCTGGGTGCGGAACAGCTTGCGGAAGATCTTGCTCCGCTCCTCGGTGGAAGCGTTGAGCAGCCGGGTGAACTGCCCCTGAGCGATCATGGCGATCTGGGAGAACTGGTTGTAGTCCAGCCCGATGATGTCCACCACGGCGGCGGTGACGTCCTTGGCCCGGGTGACGGGCGGACGGCCGTCGGCGTAGGTGAGGCAGGCGTCGGCTTTTTCGGTGGTAAAGCCCTCGCCCCGGGCTTTCGGGCGAAGATATTCGGGATTGCGGCGGACGGTGCAGCGCTGTCCCCGCACCTCGAATTCCAGCTCCACGAAGGTGGGGGTGCCGGGCTCGGCGTACTTGCTGCGGAGCATGGCCCCTTCCCGGACGCCGCCGCTGGAATGGTCGTAGAGGGCGTAGGTGATGGCGTCGAAGAGGGTGGTCTTGCCCGCGCCGGTGTCGCCGGTGACGAGGTAGCGCCCGCCTCTGCCCAGCTGGGCGAGGTCCAGAACGGTCTCGGCAGCATAAGGCCCGAAGGCCGACAGGGTCAGTTTCAGAGGCCTCATGCTTCGTCCTCCTTCCAGATGTCCTCGATGAGCGATTGGCAGAACACCGCCTGTTCGTCGGAGAGGGGCTGGCCGTTCTGGGCTTCGTAAAAGGCCGCAAAATGCTCGAGGGGCGTTTTGCTCTCGGCCCGGGCAGCGGCGTCGGGCGTCTCAGCGGCCCGGGTGCGGCGGTTGTCGTAGTCCAGCCGCATGAGGTTCGGGTAGATGACCCGCAGCCGGGCCAGCGCGTCGGGGACGTCCTGCTCGTCGGTGAGGGTGATGTGGAGGTAGTCGTCCGTCGGCGTGCCGTCGTAGGCCCGGCGGTCGGTGAGCTCCATGTAACTGCCCCGCAGCTCCCGCAGGCCGTGCCGGGGGATGAGAGGCGCGGCCTCGAAGCGGACGCTGCCCTTTTCGCCCAGGGTGACGAAGAGGGCGGCTTTGTGCTGATGGGCCTCGGAGAAGGAATATTTGAGGGGACTGCCTGCGTAGCGGACGGTGTCTCGCCCCACCTTCTGGGGACTGTGGAGGTGGCCCAGAGCCACGTAGTCGAAGCCCTCGAAGAGGGAGACGTCGATGCTGTCCACCCCGCCCACGCTGGGCTCTTCGCTTTCGCAGACCGCCGCCCCGGCCACGAACTGGTGGGCCACCAGCACGTTCCGGCGGGCGGGGTCGGGTGGCCAGGCGTTCAGCACGCAGCCGATGGCGTCGTTGTAGCTCTCGATCTTCTCGTCCGGGAAGACGTGCCGCACGGCGGCGGGCTTCAAAAAGGGCAGGAGCCAGACGTCCACCGGGCCGTATTCGTCCGTCAGGGTGATGGGCGCGGGCGGTGCGGCAAAGACCGGGCTGACGTACCCCCGGCTCCCCGCCAGCAGCCGTGCGCCGAAGGCGATGCGGTCTGCCGAGTCATGGTTGCCGCTGACGGCAAAAACGGGCAGTTCCCGCGCCGCAAGCTCGGTGAGGAACCAGTCCAGCAGCCGCACCGCCTCGGCGGGCGGCACGGGCTTGTCGTAGAGGTCGCCTGCCAGCAGAACGCCGTCCACGGGCCGGGCGTCCAGCAGGGAGAGGACCTGCTCTAAAATGTAGCGCTGGTCGTCCAGCATGGAGAACTCGCAGACCCGCTTGCCCAGATGCAGGTCGGAGAGGTGTAGGAAACGCATGGGGACACCGCCTTTCGTTGGGATGATTTTATTATAGGAGAGTTGGGGGCGTTTGTCGAGGGGGCAACGGCGACGACCGCCGCCAGTGGCGGAAACAGGGAGGAGCTGTTGGGGCCGCGGCCAGCAGGATGCGAGGCCCGCACCAAGGGCCGAAGCAGACGCTGGGAGCCGCAACCCGGGTGCGAAGCACCTCTGGCGAGCCGGGCAGGCCCACGCTGGACGCTGAAAGTTTTTTGATTTCGGAAACAGTAGTGCCCTGCCACAGAGGGAAAGTGTCTTTGTAAACTTTCCGCGCACCGCTTGACTTTTGCGCGGGATGGCATATAATAAACTCAGGAATGTGAATACTCCATTGGTTTCACCCCAATGGAAAAGCCCCCAAGGAGCCGCGAACTCCCAGGGGGCTTTCCTTTTAATTAGGCTTTGCGGTTCTCATCGTATCTGTCAAGCCATTTGCAGATGAACCGCGACGTTACATCTGCTGCGACAGACACCAAGAATGTGAATATATACTCCATTGCTTCACCCCCTCTCCCGTGGATTACGGGGTGAACCGCAAAGCAAGTATATCATAAATTCTGACAAAAAGATATGTCAAATCGAAAAGAGCCTCCCCTTTCGGGAGGCTCTTCCGTCTTCACGTCACGCGGCAGGGAACATCTTTTCCCAGGTGTCTTTGCCCACGGAGCCGTCGGAGGTCAGGTTGTGGCGGGTCTGGTAGCGCTTGACGGCGGCGACGGTGCTGGCACCGAACTTGCCGTCGGTGGTGAGCCGCTCGCCCTCGGTGTTGAGCTTCTGCTGCACCAGCCGGACGCAGCCGCCCGCGCTGCCGCTCCGCAGCACGATGCCGGGGTAGGGAACGGTGAGGCCGTGTTTGGCCGTGTAGCGGGCGTAGAGCACGTTCCAGGTGTTCGCGCCCACTTTGCCGTCCTCTTTGAGGCCGTACCGGAGCTGGAACTCCCGGACGGCCTTCTCGGCGTTTGCGCCGAACTTTCCGTCCACGGTGAGGGCGGCGTACCAGGTGCAGCTGTCCCGGATGCCGTTGAGCCAGGTCTGCACGAGGGCCACGTCCGGGCCGGAGCTGCCGCGCTGGATGAGCGAGTAGTAAGCAGGGATTGCCATAGTGTTGTCACACTCCTTCCGCGCTCATCCTATGCGGCGGGCCGACGGCCTGTTCACCCGGCCAGCACCACGTCCTCCCGGGGTGCGGTGAGGCCGCCCCACCACTCCACGAACCGGAACCGGACGATATACTCCCCGCAGACAAGGTCATTTTCGGCAGGCGTGTCGTACCCGCCGCAGGCTGACCGGCAGAGACCCGGGTAGAGCACGCACCACCAGTTCCGGCCTGCCCGCCGCGTCCCGATGTCCAGCCGCACCGCGTCGTACCGCCCGGCGGGCAGAGCTCCGCCGTCATAGCGCCGGGTGGGGAAGTACATATTCACGAGGCAGGCTTTCACCGGTGTACGGATGCCGAGAGCGGCCAGTGTCTGACGGGCCGTCAGCTCGAAGCGGACGAGGCTTTCCGCCGCCCACGCCCGGGCATCGGCCCGGCTGTCTGCCGGGCAGGCTTCGTCGGTGAGGGCCAGCACGGCGTCCCGGACAGCCAGCTTCGCGCTCTGGTCGCGCACGGAGTCGGTGTCGGCCCGGATGTGGAGCCGCAGAGTGTCGGCGGCAAGCTGGTCGGCGGTGATGAGCTGGCTCTGCGCCCAGCCTGCCCCCAGCGACAGCAGAAGACAGAACAGCAGCGAGGCGCACAGCGCCCCCATTTCGCGGCGGGATAACATAAAAAACAGGCCCCCTCATGGAAAGTTTATCCAGAGGATGGGCCTGTTTCGGGGGATTTATTCCGTCTGCTTCAAAACGATTTGCGGTATCTTTTTGTCGAAAAGTATGTTATAATGACTTTGCGGCCTCGTCCGCCCATTTTTAAGTGGGAGGGAGGTGGAATGAATGCAAAGTTTAGAAGCTTTTGTGCTGTCTGTCGCAGCAAATGTAATTTCTTATTACATCTGTAAGTGGCTTGACGGATGGTTCTCGGGCCGTAAGCACTAAAAAGAAGACCCCCTTTCGGAGTTGCAGCTCCGTGAGGGGGTTTTCTTCTGCTTTGGTGAAATGTTATGCAAAGTTTGCTTTTGTACTTTTATTATATGCTATTCTACGCAAAAGTCAAGCGGTGCGCAGAAAGTTTATAAAGAGCGCTCAGTTCTTCAGCGACTGCATCGGGGCGGGGAGTCTGCCGCCGCGGTTGATGAAGACGGAGGGGTCACGCTGGTTGACCGGCATGATGGGGCCGTAGCCCAGCAGGCCGCCGAAGTCCAGCACTTCGCCCGCCTTGCGGCCGATGGCCGGGATGACGCGGACGGCGGTGGTCTTGCTGTTGACCATGCCGATGGCGGCTTCGTCGGCGATGAGGGCGCTGATGACGGCAGGGGTGGTGTCGCCGGGGATGATGACCATGTCGATGCCCACAGAGCAGACAGCCGTCATGGCCTCCAGCTTTTCAATGGTGAGACAGCCGCACTCGGCGGCGTGGATCATGCCGTCGTCCTCGCTGACGGGGATGAAAGCGCCCGACAGGCCGCCGACATGGTTGGAGGCCATGACGCCGCCCTTCTTGACAGCGTCGTTGAGCAGGGCAAGGCAGGCAGTGGTGCCGCAGCAGCCGCAGGTCTCAAGGCCCATCTCCTCGAGGATGTTGGCCACACTGTCGCCCACGGCGGGGGTGGGGGCCAGCGACAGGTCGATGATGCCGGCGGGTACGCCCAGCTCCTTGGAGGCGAGGTTTGCCACCAGCTGGCCCACGCGGGTGATCTTGAAGGCGGTGCGCTTCACCAGCTCGGCCACCTGGTCGATGGGGGCGTCCTTGGGCAGCCGGGCCAGCGCGGCGCGGACCGCGCCGGGGCCGGAGACACCGACGTGGATCTCGCAGTCGGGCTCACCGGGGCCGTGGAAGGCACCCGCCATAAAGGGATTGTCCTCGGGTGCGTTGCAGAAGACCACAAGCTTTGCTGCGCCGATGCACTGACGGTCGGCGGTGAGCTCGCTGGCCTTCTTGACGGCTTCGCCCATCAGCTTGATGGCGTCCATGTTCAGGCCCGCCTTGGTGGCACCGATGTTCACCGAGCTGCAGACGATGTCCGTCTCGGCCAGTGCGCGGGGGATGGACTCGATGAGGCGCAGGTCGCCCGCCGAGAAGCCCTTGTGGACGAGGGCAGTGTAGCCGCCCACGAAGTTGACGCCCACCTTCTTGCCGGCGGCGTCCAGCGTCTTGGCAAAGTCCACCGGGTCTGCGTCCGGGCAGGCGCCCAGCAGCATGGCGATGGGGGTGACGCTGATGCGCTTGTTGATGATGGGGATGCCGTACTCGGCGCTGATGTGCTCCACAGCCGGAACGAGCCGGGCGGCGCGGGTGGTGATCTTGTGATAAATTTTTTCGCAGGCTTTCCTGGGGTCCGGGTCGATGCAGTCCAGCAGACTGATGCCCATGGTGACGGTGCGCACGTCCAGATTGTCCTGCGTGAACATCTCGATGGTCTCGAGGATGTCGCCGGTGTTCATCATGCTCATAGTAGTTTGCCTTTCTTTTGTAGCAGCTGAAGGCTCTCCCCTTGGGAGAGCTGGCGCGAAGCGCCTGAGAGGGCAAGGCCGGCGAGATGGAGCAGCTATGCAACGATAAGCAGGCTCTTTGTCAGCATCCTTGCCCTCTCCGTCATTGCTTCGCAATGCCACCTCTCCCAAGGGGAGAGGCTTTTGTCAGATGGTGTGCATCGCGTCGAAAACTTCCTGGCGGGTGAGGTTGATCTGCATCCCCATCTCAGCGGCCAGGGCGTTCATCTTCTGGTGCAGCTCCTCGTGGGAGACGCTGCACTTGGAGATGTCCACCAGCATGATCATGGCGAACATGCCCTGCAGGATGCTCTGGGTGACGTCCTCGATGTTGATGTTCAGCTCACAGCAAAGGCCCGAGACGCGGGCGACGACGCCCACGGTGTCGTGGCCGATGACGGTAATGAATGCTTTCATAATTCCTACCCCTTCTATATAAATGTTGACCTTGCGGAAAGGCTCTCCCTTTGGGAGAGCTGGCGCAAAGCGCCTGAGAGGGCAAGCCCGCTGCGACAGAGCCGCCGCGCAGCGATAAGCAGCCTCTTTGTCAGAGCGATGCTATCGCCGCGCCCGCGATTCTCCGTCAGCGTCCTTGCCCTCTCCGTCACGCCTGACGGCGTGCCACCTCTCCCAAGGGGAGAGGCTTTTCGCTCACGGACAGGCTTCCCTTCATACAACCTCTCAGTCTGCTTCGCAGACAGCTCCCCTGGTAGGGGAGCCTCTGGCGAAGAGGCGAGGCTTCACGAAATGCCAAAGCCTCCCCTCGGTAGGAGCAACAGCGACGACCACCGCCAGTGGCGGAAACAGAGAGTCGCTGTTGGGGCCGCGGCCAGCAAGACGCAAGCGGAGCACAGCGGATGCTGGGTGCCGCAACCCGGGCAGTGGCACGGCGAAGCCGTGACGGAGAGGTTGCTTCGCAGGCGTGACAGAGCGCTTTAATCACCCCTAGTATAGCAGATTTCACGAAAAATGAACACTCTTTTTGGAAAAAAGAGCAGGGGAAACGGGAAAAAGAATGTCTATCACCGGCAGAACTTGCAAAAACCAGATGCAAACTGCCGGGCAGTGTGCTATACTTATCTATAAATATCGCCACAGGCTGAACAAAGGAGAGACAACGATGGAACAGCTTCTGAAGATCCTTGAAGACAATGCCCGGATGTCGGTGGAGGACATCGCGGCCATGCTGAATAAATCCCCCGCCGAGGTGGCGGCTATGATAGACCTGGCCCGGGCGCAGGGCATCATCAAGGGCTACAAGACCCTCGTGGACTGGGAGAAGGCCGGCGTGAACCGGGTGGAAGCCGTCATCGAGCTGAACGTCAGCCCCAAGAAGAGCCGCGGCTTTGACGAAATTGCCGCCACCATCGCCTCCTTCGACGAGGTGGAGAGCGTGCTGCTGATGAGCGGCGGCTACGACCTGCAGCTGGTCATCAAGGGCCAGACCTTCCAGGAAATCGCCCTCTTTGTGGCAAAGCGGCTGTCGCCGCTGGACGACGTGCTGTCCACGGCCACCCATTTCGTGCTCCGCACCTACAAAAAAGAGGGCCGTCTGTATCAGGACGAAGAAATCGATGAAAGAGAGTGCACCGTGCTGTGATGGATTACGATAAACTGATCGCGCCTGCCGCTGCGGCCATGCGTCCCTCCGGCATCCGCAAATTCTTCGACCTCGCCGCCGAGATGCCCGAGTGCATCAGCCTCGGCGTCGGCGAGCCCGACTTCAAGACCCCCTGGGCCGTCCGTGAGGCGGGCATCGAAAGCCTCGAGCATGGCCGCACCCGCTATACTTCCAACGCGGGCCTGAAAGAGCTGCGGGCCGAGATCGCCCGCTACCTTGACCGCCGGATGGGCCTGAAATACGACCCGGCAAAGGAAGTCCTCGTCACCGTCGGCGGCAGCGAGGCCATCGACATGTGCATCCGCACTCTGGTGCAGCCCGGCGATGAGGTCATCATCCCGGAGCCGTGCTTCGTCTGCTACGAGCCCATCACCACCCTGTCCGGCGGTGTGCCGGTCCATGTGGCCTGCCGTCAGGAGGATGAGTTCCGCCTCCGGGCCGACGCCCTGAAAGCCGCTATCACCCCGAAGACCAAGCTCCTCATCATGCCCTTCCCCAACAACCCTACCGGCGCGGTGATGGAGCGGGAAGACCTGGAGGCCATCGCGGAAGTCCTGCGCGGCACCAACATCATGGTGCTGTCGGATGAGATCTACGCCGAGCTGAACTACGGCCTGCAGAACCACGTTTCCATCGCCACGCTGCCCGGCATGGCCGAGCGGACGGTGGTGGTCAACGGATTCTCCAAGACCTACGCCATGACGGGCTGGCGGCTGGGCTATGCCTGCGGCCCCGCGCCCATCATCAAGATCATGACCAAGATCCACCAGAGCGCTATCATGAGCGCCCCCACCACCAGCCAGTACGCCGCCATCACGGCCCTCAAGGACTGCGACGGCGAGATCGAGCGGATGCGCAACGAGTATAATATGCGCCGCCGCCTCGTGGTGAAGAGCTTCAACGATATGGGCCTGAGCTGTTTTGAGCCGCGGGGCGCGTTCTATGCTTTCCCCTGCATCAAGTCCAGCGGCATGAGCAGCGAGGAGTTCTGCACAAAGCTTCTGGAGCAGAAGCATGTCGCCATCATCCCGGGCAACGCCTTTGGCGCGTCCGGCGAGGGCTACGCCCGCGTATCCTACGCCTACAGCGTGGAGCATCTGATGGAGGCCATCCGCCGCATCCGGGAGTTTTTGAACGAGAACTGTAAGTGAGGAGGAAAAAACCATGCGCGATCGTGTGACGGTCCTGGCCCCGGCCAAGCTGAATCTGGCGCTGGACGTGGTGGGCATCCTGCCCGGCGGCTACCATGCGCTGGATATGACCATGCAGGCCATCTCGCTCTACGAGCGGGTGGTCATCCGCCGCAGTCCCTACCTCGATCTGACCCTGCCCGGCAGCAATGTCAAGCCCGGCCCGGGCAACACCGCCATCAAGGCGGCGCTGGCTTTCTTCCACTATACGGGCCTGCTGGCGGGTGCAGACATCACCATCTATAAGAGCGTTCCCGTCCGGGCCGGTATGGCTGGCGGCAGCGCCGACGCTGCGGCTGTTCTGGTGGGTCTGAACGAGCTGTACGGCGCCCGCCTGTCCATGAGCGAGCTCTGCGCTCTGGGTGTCAGCATCGGCGCAGACGTACCCTTCGCCCTCATGGGCGGCACCTGCCGGGTGCAGGGCCTCGGCGACCTTATCAAGGCACTGCCGCCCCTGCCCGAGTGCTGGTTCACGGTGGTGATGCCCGGCTACGGCATCTCGACGCCGGAGGCTTTTGCGGCCTACGACAAAGTCGGCAGCAGCGTCCACCCCGACTGCGCCGCGCAGGAAGCCGCCATCCGGGCGGGCGACCTGGACGCTGTCTGTGCCGCTGCCGGAAACGCCCTCGAGGAGTGCAGCGGGGCTAAGGACAACGAGGCCATCAAGGCCGCCCTCCGGGAGAACGGAGCCGTCACCGCCCTCATGACCGGCAGCGGCGCGGCGGTCTTCGGCGTGTTCCGCACCGAAGCCGAAGCCAAAGCCGCCGCCGACGCCCTCCGCGCCCGCTGGCCGCAGGTCTATACGGCCCAGCCCGTCAGGGGAGGGGCTTGCGTAGTAAGAAGGTAAAAGGCTCTCCCTTTGGGAGAGCTGGCGCGTGAGCGCCTGAGAGGGCAAGGCTGCTGGCGGGGAAGCACAGGTGCAGCGCTCGTTTCGCGCTGACAAAGAGCCTGCCCATCGCTGCGCAGCGGCTCTTTCGTGCCGGGCTTGCCCTCTCCGTCATTGCTTCGCAATGCCACCTCTCCCATAGGGAGAGGCTTTGGCAAGTCGGGCCACTTCCTACTGGACGCCCGAGGCGCAATATGGCGCAAAAGGGCGGGCCTTGCTACAGAGGGCAGCCGCTTCTGGACGACGCACCTTGTCAAGCTGCCGCTGGCCTAGACAGCAGGGCACTACAGTCCACGAAACAAATAAGCTTTGCGCGTCCAGAGGAAACTTGACCGGCCTGCCAAAGGCTCCCCCTCTGGGGGAGCTGGCGCGAAGCGCCTGAGAGGGCAAGGCCGCTACAAGTAAAGCACAGGCACAGCGACAGCATCGCTCTGACAAAGAGCCTGCCCATCGCTGCGCAACGGCTCTTTCGTGCTGGGCTTGCCCTCTCCGTCATTGCTTCGCAATGCCACCTCTCCCAGAGGGAGAGGCTTTCGAGCAGCGCTGACCCTATAAAATGCATAACCCTCCTTCCCGTCGGGCATACTGCCCAAAGGAAGGAGGGTCTTTTTGTGCAGACCTTTTATAAAATCTGTCTCATCCTCATGATCGTCGGCGGCATCAACTGGGGTCTTGTGGGCCTGTTCCAGTTCGACTTCGTCGGCTGGCTGCTGGGCGGCAGCGCGTCCATCTGGTCACGCATCGTGTTCACGCTGGTGGGCGTGGCCGCTGTCTGCGGCATCCCGGGCCTGTTCACGGACGAGACCGGGGAATAGAGACAAAAGAAAAAGGCTCTCATGCCGGCAGGAAATACGGCACGAGAGCCTTTTTGAAAACCTATAAAGAATCCCGCCCGGTCGTCTGCGGCAATCAAACCTACCCTTGCGGACAGGTGGGTGCTCTGTCTCCGGTTTCGCGCTTCCTCATCGAGCCTCCATGGTCGACCCATGACGGGGAGGTCTGCAATCCACCGACGAACTCCAAGCTCCCGTTGAATGATTAGTAGGATCATATAAACCGCAACAAATCGCGCCGGGCAGGAAGTCTTTGCTGAAAGATCACTCGATCTCGAACTGGTCGCTCAGACGCTTCTCGAACAGCTTGCTGACTTCCAGCAGGGTCTCATCGTCCTCGACCACGTCGAGATACTCGCCCTCGTCGTCCTCGCCGACGCTCAGGATGACCAGCTGGGCGTCCTCGTCCAGGTCTTCCTCATTCTCGGCGTATTCGACAACGGCCAGGTAATGCACGCCCTTATGGTCCAGAGCGTCGATCACTTCAAACGTGACCTCATTGCCGTCCTCGTCCTCGAGGGTCATCAGGTCGGGCTGATATTCCTCTTCGGTCTCAGCGGCGGACTTGTTCATATCTTCTGCCATAAGTCACGTTCTCCTGTCAAATATCTAAAAAATGGAATAACTGTCACACCCTGCCCGCTCTGCTCCTTCTGAGCTGTGGGTTCCGGGTACGCCTATAGTGTAGCGTTTTTTTGCCCGCTCGTCAAGATGTTTTTCGCATAGAAATCCAATAACAAATTTTCACGCTTTTCCCTCTCGCTTCCCGGGCCGGAATGTGATATACTATAGCGATAGCTTTTGAAAAGCCATCTTTGCTATAATATATGGACAGGGAGGCCCGATCATGAGAGCCTTGAAAAAAATAATGGCGGCACTGGCCCTGACGGCAGTTCTGGCCGGGTGCAGTGCGGACAATCTCCTCTCGAGCATCCAGGGCGGGAAGGCCGACACGGTGCAGACGGTCAGCCGCCCGGCGGTGGAGTCGGCAGAGCTGCAGTTCACCCACCCGGCGGCGGGGGATACCATCGCGGTGTTCGATACCTCGGCAGGCGTGTTCAAAGCAGTGCTCTTTTCCACCGAGGCCCCACAGGCCGTGCAGAATTTCACGACCTTGGCTCAGCAGGGCTTTTACAACGGCCTGACCGTCACCCGGGCGGAGAAGGACTTCGTGGTGGAGGCCGGGCAGGGCGCGGACGGCAGAGGCACCACCATCTGGAACGGGAACCGTTTCTCCGCCGAGACCACCGATAAGCTCCACCACTATTCCGGCGCACTCTGTGCGGCAGCGGACGCCTCCGGCGACTGCGCCAGCGTCTTCTATGTCATGGAGACCCTGCCGGGCAGCAGTTCGGTGACGCAGGAGCTCATCGACCAGATGAACGCCGCCGGCTGGCGGGCCGACGTGGTGAGCGCCTACCAGACGGCGGGCGGCGCACCCTACCTCGACTACACCGATACCGTCTTCGGGCAGGTGTACGAAGGGATGGAAGTGGTGGACACCATCGCCCAGACCGGCGTGGATGAAGCTCAGCGCCCGACGGAGGCTGTCACCATCAACAGCGTGAGCATCACGAAATTTGAATAAGAAGCTGTTTTTCCGCCCTCCGGGCGGTGGGACAGCTGCAAAAAATCACCCGCCAACTGGCGGGTGATCTGCGTTTATGGGGAAATCAGACGAGATGCGGGGAAAATCGGGAAGAGATCAGAGATTCCTGCCCACCCGCAGGGAGATGGCAACATAAGTCTGGCCGTGAATGATCCGGGCCACTACGCCTGCCTTGGTATAGTTGCCGTTCAGGGCAAAATTCAAGGCTTTGTTTTGATCGCTGCCTTTGATTTGATCGATGATCTTCTGCAGCGTGGTATCGTTGTAGTCGTATTTAGCGACCAGAGTGAGGGTGGCGTTCTGGTTGTCAGCATCCCACTTGGCATCCGCCTTGTTGGAGAACTTGTATCCGAGAGCAGCGCCATTCAGCTCAAACTCCAGATCGTCCAGATAGGTGTTGGCAACTTTCTGCATATCAGGGTCATTGGCCAGGGCCACGGCGCGGCCATTCGCGGCGCGGCCGTTGTTGATGGCCTCCATCACCTTGGCTTCGGCTTCGGCTTCGGCTTGGGCCTCCGGGCCGGAAGAACCGCCGCCACCGCTGCAGGCGGTCAGGAGCAGAAGGGTCAGTGCACCGGCCAGAAGCAGGGCAGTCAGCTTTCTCAGTTTTGTCATGTGGGTCGCCTCCAATCGTTTTTGTTTTGGTGAGTCCAGTTGTTTTTTCTCATGAAGAAGCTCATCTCCGGCCATCTGGACAGGGGGTTCTTCTACCCTCATTCTATCGGAGAAGAGCCGGTGCTGTCAAGCCGGAAAACTATACAAATTCGGCTCGGGAAAATTGTGAAAACAAACCGGAAAACGACGATTTTCTGCGGACTTTGCAACAAACTGTCCGGACTTCGCAAAGAAACTTTGCCACAGGGGCGGCGGGGGCGTTCAGACCTCCCCCGGGTGCTCCTTCCGCCACTGGATGTAGTCGTCCAATATCACCGTCGCGCTCACCGAGTCGAGGATGCTTTTCCGCTTCGCGCCGAAGGTGCCGCTCTCGTCGAGGAGGTCAGCAGCGGCGCAGGTGGTCTGGCGCTCGTCCCACATCCGGACGGGCAGGCCGCTCCAGATCTCAACGGTCTTGGCCAGCTTGCGGCTTTTGCGGGCGCGCTCGCCCTCGGTGCCGTCCATGTTCAGCGGCAGGCCGATGACGATGAGCTCGGCTTCGATCTCCTTTGCCACCTCGCAGACCCTGGCGGCAACTTTGTCCCGGGCCTTGACGGTGATCTGAGGCGTGATGGGGGAAGTCAGGAACTCGGTGCGGTCGCAGGTGGCGAGGCCGGTGCGGCTGTCGCCGTAATCTACTGCTAAAATTTTCATGCAGGTGTCCTCTTTCTGAGATGATTTTTTCTTCATTGTACCACAGAATAGATGTCGCTGCAATTTTGTGGTACAATGATAGCTGATATTAAGTCTGAGCGCGAGGCCCGGTCTTTTGCGCCACAGTGGGCCTCAGGCGTCCAGCACGACCAAAACCGGCTTGCCAATGGCTCCCCCTTTGGGGGAGCTGTCACGCCGCGGCGTGACTGAGAGGGCAAGGACGCGGACAGCGAGACTCAGGCGCAGCGATGGTATCGCCCTGACAAAGGCTTCTGCTTATCGCTGTGCGGTGGTTCTGTCATGCCGGGCTAGCCCTCTCCGTCACCTGCGGTGACACCTCTCCCAAAGGGAGAGGCTTTTGGCTCCTACGATAGAAAACTGACCCAACGGAGAGATTCACCATGTTAAAACTACTTTTAGGCGGCTCCGGCAGCGGAAAGACCACCCTGCTGTACCAGCGCATCCGGGCGCGGGCCGAGGCGGGGGAGAAGAGCATCCTGCTGGTGCCGGAGCAGTTCACCTCGTCCACCGAGGGCCGCATCCACCGGGAGATGGGCGACGCGCTGAGCGGACTGGTGGAGAGCTTTTCCTTCACCAGCCTCGCCGAGCATATCCTGTCGGCGGAGGGCGGCTCTGCCGTCCAGACTCTCAGCGACGCGGGCCGTGCCGTGCTGGTGCGCCGCGCCCTCGAGGAACTGCAGGATAACGTCCATTACTATTACCGCCACCGCCGCTCGGCCGCCTTCTGCCAGATGGCCGCCGAGACCATCGACGAGCTCAAGAGCGCGGGCCTCTCGGGCCGGCAGCTCTATGAGCTGGCGCAGGACTGCGGCACCGACAGCGCCAAGCTCAGCGAACTGGCCCTCATCTTTCAGGGCTACGAGACCCTGCTGGCCGGGACAGGCATGGACCCCTCCGACCGGCTGGAACTGGCCGCATCCCGCCTCGAGGCCGCACTGGCCCGGGGCGAACTGCCGGAGTTCCTGCGGGACAGGGCCGTCTTTATTGACGAGTTCGACACCTTCAACGCCCCGAAAAAGCGGCTGATGGGCGCCCTGCTGGCCTCGCTGCCCACCGTGACGGTGGCCCTCTGCGACGACGGCACCCCGCTCGTGCCGGGGGACATGAGCCTTTTCTCCGGCGCAAAGCAGGTGGCGGCGCAGCTGCGCCAGCTGGCCCGCCGGAACGGCACTGAAGTGGCCGTGCCGGAACTGCTGCGCCGGGACGTGCGCCACGCCGATGCCCCCGGCCTCGCCGCTGCGGCCCAGCTGCTGGCCGCGGGCCGGTGTGACCCGCCCACGGCCTGTCCGGAAATAAAATTATTCGCCGCTCCCAGCCGGGAGGAAGAAGCCCGCGCCGCCGCTGCCGCCATCCGCCGCCTCATGCGGCAGGGCGTCCGCTGCGGGAAGGTGGCGGTGGTCTGCCGCGACATCTCGAAATACCGCGCCGCCGTGAAGTACGAGTTCCGGATGGCGGACATCCCCCTCTACTGCGACGAGCCGACGACTCCCGAGTTCAGCGCCCCGGCTACGGCGGTGCGGTGTCTGCTGGCTCTCGCCCGGGGTGCGGAGCTGACGGAACAGCTCACCACCCTGGCCAAGACCGGCCTCTGCGCCCTCACTGAGGAAGAGGTCTGCGCCCTCGAGAACTACGCCTACACCTGGTCGCCCAACGCGGCGGCGTGGCGCGCGCCCTTCGAGAAGAACCCCCGGGGCTTCGGCGATGTGGAGCCCACCGACGAGGACAGAGAAAACCTCGCCCGGGCCGAAAAGGCCCGCGCCCTTCTCATCACCGCCGCCGACGGCCTGCGCGCGAAGCTCCGCTCTGCCAACGCCGAGCAGATGAGCCGCGCCCTCTACTTCTGCCTGAAGGAGCTGGGCGCGGAGGACGCTCAGGCCGCGCAGGTGGAGGCCATCCGGGCCGAGCGGGGCATCCCCGCCGCCGAGGAAGCCGCCCGGGAGTGGAACGTGGTCATGGGCCTGCTGGACGAGATGGCAGGCCTGCTGGGCGGCCAGAGCGTCACCATCCCCGAGTACGAAGAGCTGTTCGGGCTGCTGCTGCGCTCGTCCGACCTCGGCCACATCCCCCAGACGCTGGACGCCGTGGTGCTGGCCAGCGCAGGCAAGATGCGCCTTGACGCACCGGACTATGTCTTTGTGCTGGGCCTCTCCGAGGGCGAATTCCCCGCCGCGCCCGGCGAGACGGGCCTGCTGACCCACGCCGACCGCGACGCCCTGATGGCGCAGGAGATCGAGCTTCCGGACTGCTTCGAGAACCGGGTGGTGCGGGAACAGGTCTGCTTTTATAAGGCCCTCACCGCCCCGGCCAGAGGCCTCTGGCTCAGCTGGCCGAAGGGGCAGGGCCAGACCCTCTGCGCCGCCCTCGAGCCCATCGTGGACGTGCTGAGACCGGGTGCGCCGGAACTCGACCTGACCGACCTTGCCGCCACTGCCGCCGACGGCCTCGACGTGCTGGGCGGCGGCTGGCCCCTGACGGAGATCGAACGCGCCAGCCTCACCGAGGCCCTTCATGCCCCCGGCGGGGCAGAACCCGAGGGCCTCGCCCTCCTGCGCCGGATGGCGGGCCGCAGCCCCCGTCAGGTCAGCGACCTCGAGGCGCTGGAAACGCTGCTGGGCCGGCGGCTCCGCATCTCGCCCAGTCAGCTCGAAAAATACTACACCTGCCGGTACGGCTATTTCCTGCAGTACGTGCTGGGTCTGCGCCCCCGGAAGCGGGCCGAGCTTTCCGCCGACCAGAGCGGCACCCTCATGCACTGGGTGCTCCAGATGGCCCTTGACCCCCACCCCGGCCCTGACAACCCCTGCGTTGGCTTACAGCCCTTCCTCGACCTCGACGACGAGGCCATGGCGGCGCTGGCCGGGCTTCTCGTAGATGAGTACGCAAAGCGCTACCTCCCCGAGGACACGGCCCGCTTCGCCTATCTGCTCTCCCGCCTCAAAAAGAGCATGACGGGCCTGCTTTGCTACCTGCGGGACGAGCAGCGCCAGTCCAGCTTCAAACCGGTGGCCTGTGAGCTGAAGATCGGCCCCGGCGAGGACGCCGTGCGGGGCCAGACCTACCGCCTCTCCGATGGCCGGACGGTGCAGCTCATCGGCACTGTGGACCGCGCCGACGAGTGGATCGAGGACGACGGCACCCGCTGGGTGCGGGTGGTGGACTATAAGACCGGCACGAAAAAGCTCGACCTGCGGGAAGTCTACTGCGGCCTCGACTGTCAGATGCTGCTCTACCTGTTCAGCCTGACCCGGGACGCCGACGGACGATTCACCGGGGCAGAGCCTGCGGGTGTGCTGTACCTGCTGGCCGACCCGGCCCCCGAGACGACCACCCGGGGCAAGGCCGCCCGGAGCATGGAATACAAGCTGGACGGCCTCGTCCGGGACGAGCAGAAAGTCTTTGACGCCATGGACGCCGAGGAGACGGGGCGGTATCTGCCCTTCAGCTTCCGGGGCGGTGTACCCAGCCCCTACCAGAAAGAGAAACGTGCCGACAAGGCCAAGCTCTCCCGCATCCAGCTCCATCTGGACGACCTTGTGACCCGGATGGGCGAACAGCTCTACGGCGGCTGCATCGCCGCCGAGCCGCTGGTCACGGGCCGCAGCCCCTGCCGGTGGTGCGACTACGGCTTCATCTGCTGCCATGAGGAGGGCATCGGAGAGCGGGCGCTGGACGCCCCCGCAAAGCCTTTTGAACCGCCAGAAAATTCAGATAAAAAGAAGGAGGAAGACCAGTGAGCGAGACAAAATGGACCCCGGCCCAGCGTGCCGCCATCGACGACCGGGGCGGTGCGCTGCTGGTGAGCGCCGCCGCCGGCAGCGGCAAGACCGCCGTCCTGACGGAGCGGGCTGTCCGGCTCATCACCGACCCGGAACATCCCGTGGACGCCGACCGGCTCCTCATCGTCACCTTCACCAACGCCGCCGCCGCAGAGCTCCGCGCCCGCATCGGGCAGGCGCTGCTCCGCCGCAGCCAGGCAGAGCCGGGCAACACGGCTCTCCGCCGCCAGCGGATGCTTTTGCAGAGAGCCCCCATCTGCACCATCGACGCCTTCTGCCTCGACCTGCTCCACAAGCACTTTCAGGCGCTGGACATCCCGCCGGACTTTACCCCTGCCGACCCCGGCAGCGTGGAGATGCTGCGGAACGCGGCCCTCTCCGAGACGCTGGAAGCGGCCTATCAGGATGCGGACTTCTGCGCCTTCGCCGACCTCTACGGCAAGGGCCGCACCGACAAGGCGGCGGGGGAGGCGGTTTTGCAGGTCTATGACTTCCTCCGCGCCCTGCCAGACTACGGGAAAAAGCTGGACGAGATGCTGGCCCCGTGGCAGGACGAGAACGGCTTTGCCCGCACCTGCTGGCATGATATTCTGATGCAGGAGGCCGCCCGCTCTGCCCGGGCTGCGAAGGAGCTGCTCTGCGCCGCGCTGAACGACTGCAGGGAGGACTTCGTGACTGCGCAGGCCGACGCCGAGGCCAGCAAGAAGACCCCTGCCGCCAAGGAAAAGGCCGTGGCGGCGGTAAACGAGAAGTTCGCCGAACCCCTCGAGAGGCTGGAAAACTCCGCCGCCCTGCTGGGCGAGGTGGAGCGTCTGGCCGTGGCGGGGGAATGGACGCCCCTCTACGACAGGCTGACGCCCTACGTCCTCGGCATGGAACAGGCCCCCGGCCTCAAAAATATGAAAAAGCGGCTCACCGGTGAGCACAAGGACGCCGTCAAGACCCGGGCCGACGAGGCCGCAAAGCTCTTTGAGAAAATCGAAGACCTCATCAGTTGCAGCCTCGACGAAGCTGAGCTTGACCGGAAAGCCGCCGAACCCTGCCTCCGCGCCCTCTTTGCCGCCGTGCGGGACTTTGACGCCCGCTTTGCGGCCCGGAAGCGGGAGAGAAGATTGCTGGAATTCAGCGACTTCGAGCATCTGGCCCTGCGGCTCCTGCGGGACGCCGACGGCCAGCCCACCGAGCTGTGTCAGGGCATCCGGCAGGGCTACGCCGCCGTCATGGTGGACGAGTATCAGGACACGAACGCCCTGCAGGACGCCCTTTACCGTTGTCTGGCCAGCCCGGCAGGGGATGACCTCTTCCTCGTGGGCGACTTAAAGCAGAGCATCTACCGCTTCCGTCAGGCTGACCCCAGCATCTTCCGGGAAAAGCTGGAGAGCTGGCCCCTCCTGCCCGGCGGCGAGGCCCGCCCCCGGCCCGAAGACGGCAGGCCCGGCGAGAACGCCATGCTGGCGCTGGACGCCAACTTCCGCTCTGCCCCGCAGGTGGTGGCGGGCATCAACTTTATCTTCGAACAGCTCATGACGCCCGCTCTGGGCGACACGGCCTACGGCGACGGACAGCGCCTCGTCTGCGGCGCACCCGGCGCGTACGAGGGCAGTGTGGAGGCCCACTTCCTGCCCGACGATGCCGCCGAGACGGACGCACAGTATATCGCCGGCCGCATCGAGGCGATGGTGGCCTCCGGCGAGCCGGTGCGGGACGGCGGCACCACCCGCCCGGTGCAGTACGAGGACTGCTGTGTCCTGCTGGCGGCGAGAGGCGACTTCCCGGCCTACGCCGAGGCCCTGACGGCCCGGGGCATCCCGGTCTACGCCGACGCCCGGGAGAACCTGCTGGATGCGCCCCACATCCGCCCCCTCATCGCCCTGCTGCGGGTCATCGACAACCCCGCGCAGGACATCTATCTCGCTGCCGCTATGCTGGGGCCGATGTTCGGCTTTACGGACGACGACCTCGTCCGTCTCCGGGCCGGAGCGCAGACACCCGATCAGCACACCCGCATCAGCCTCTACGGCGCAGTCCTGCAGGCCGTCCAGAGCGGGGCGGAGGATGATTTCACCCGCCGGGTGCAGGCGTTCTACCGGCGTCTGACGGCCCTGCGCCGGATGGCCCGGAGCGTGCCGGTGGAGGAACTGCTGGAAGAAATTTTTGTTTCCACCGGCTACCTCGCCGCCCTCGGTGCCATGGAGAACGGCCAGCGCCGCCGGGAGGACGCGCGGCGTTTCGCCTCCTTCTGCGCCGGGGCGGGCGCGGGCGGCATCTCGGCCCTCGTCCGTGCCATCGACGCGGCCACGCTGGCGGGCTCCCCCGGGCAGGAGACTGCCCCCGGCGGGGCGCGGCCCGGCTGCGTCACCATCATGACCATCCACCGCTCCAAGGGCTTGCAGTTCCCGGTGGTGTTCGTGGCCGACACGGCCCGGCAGTTCAACGCCGCCGACACCCGCCAGCCCGTCCTGCTCCACCGCGTCTGGGGCGCGGGCCTCCGTCTCCGTCCCGAGGGCGGCGAGGGGGCCTATAAGACGGCGGCCTACACCGCCCTCTCCACCGTCCACGCCGCCGAGATGCGGAGCGAGCAGATGCGGCTTTTGTATGTGGCCCTCACCCGGGCGCAGGATAAGCTGATCCTGACGGTCCCGCTGGGCATCGGCCGGACGTCCAACCCCTTTGCCAAAGCCGCCGCCTTCCTCGCCGCCGGGGCGGGGGAGACCCTGAACGCTCAGGCGGGCAGCTTCGCCGACTGGCTGCGGGCGGCGCTCCTCGTCCACCCCAACGGCGGGCCTCTCCGCCGTCTGGCCGGAAACCTCGAGCTGCCCTTTGCGGACACCGGGAGCACCATCGCCCTTACGGTGCAGGCCGATGTCCTCCCGCCCGAAGAAGCCCCCGCCGAGGCGGAAGAGCCGACCCGGCCCGAGGCCGACCCGGCCCTTGTGGAGACGCTGCGGCAGGGCTTCGGCTGGCGGTATCCGGCGGCAGCGCTGGCGGACATCCCGGCCAAGGTCAGCGTGACCAGCCTCGTCCACGCTGCGGAGCAGACCACCCTCGAGCGCCCGGGCTTCCTCTCGAAGGACGGCCTCACCGCCGCCGAGATGGGTACGGCTCTCCATGCCTTCCTCGAACACGCCGACTTCGGGGCGCTGGCCGCTGTGCGGGACGCAGAGGACGACGCCGTTCTGGATGCCGTCCGCGCCGAGCGGGAGCGTCAGGCGGCGGCGCAGCTCACGCCCCCCGCCATTGCCGGGAAGCTGGATGTCTATAAGATACTCCGCTTTGTGCGCAGCGAGGCGTTCCGCCGCATCTGCGGGGCAGAGGATGTGCTGCGGGAGCTGGCTTTTATCACGTCGCTGCCCGCCGCCGAGGTCATGGCCGCTCAGGGCCGCGCCCTGCCCGACGGCCCTGCCGCCGATGCCGGGGTGCTGGTGCAGGGCATCGCGGACATCGTCCTCATCTACCCCGACCACCTCGAGCTTCTGGACTACAAGACGGACCGCCGCAAGACCCCTGCCGACTTCATCCGCGCCTACCGCGCTCAGCTGGAACTCTACGCAAAGGCCATTGAGAAGCGCTTCGCCCCCCGGCGGGTGACTTATAAAGGGATATATTCGCTGGAGCTGGGGGAGCTGATAGAGGTATAAATAAGAAAGCAGGGCGCAAAGCCTCTCCCTTTGGGAGAGGTGTCACCGAAGGTGACGGAGAGGGCAAGGACGCTGACAGAGAAGCACAGGCACAGCGATAGGATCGCTCTGACAAAGAGCCTGCCTATCGCCGTGTGTCGGCTCTGTCGTGCCGGGCTTGCCCTCTCAGGCGCTTCGCGCCAGCTCTCCCAAAGGGAGAGCCTTGAAGCCGCCCCTAAACATAAAATTTCAAATTCCCGCATAAAAATGCTTGACAGCCTCCCCGGGGTGTGGTAGAATACTCGAGTAAAGAAAGCAGCTACGGCCTGTGCCGCGCTCGCCTTGAGGGGTAAGGATCCCCGGGCTATACCCTGAACCGATTCGTCTTGAAGACCGAATCGCGCTTTTGAGTGAATTTCGCGCGGCTGTCCCGAAACTGGGGCGGCCGCGTTTTCTACGCCAAAAAACGCAACACTATGGACTATTGTTTGGAGGTGCATTCATTATCGCTACCGCTGGAAAGTCGAAGGAACTGGAGATCAACGGTCAGATCCGTGACCGTGAGGTTCGCCTGATCGGAGCCGACGGCGAGCAGAAGGGCGTGGTCAGCATTCAGGTGGCCATGCGCGCTGCTGAGGACGCCGGACTTGATCTGGTCAAGATCGCCCCGCAGGCTGTCCCGCCTGTGTGCAAGGTGCTGGATTACGGCAAGTACCGCTTTGAACAGCAGAAGAAGGAGAAGGAAGCCAAGAAGAACCAGAAGGTGGTCGAAGTCAAAGAGACCCGCCTCTCGCTCAACATTGACACCAACGACTTCAACACCAAGCTGAACCAGACGGCCAAGTTCCTGGCCGCTGGCCACAAGGTAAAGGCCTCGATCCGTTTCCGCGGCCGTGAGATGGCGCACAGCGCACTCGGTGCTGACGTGCTGAAGCGCTTTGCTGAGGCCCTGCCTCAGGCAAGCATGGATAAGCCGCCGGTCCTCGAGGGCCGCACGATGTCCATTCTGCTGATCCCGAAACCCAATAAGGACTAATTTTAGGAGGATACTAAAATGGCTAAGATGAAACTGAAGACGCACTCCGGCGCTAAGAAGCGCTTTAAGCTGACCAAGAACGGCAAGATCAAGCGCGGCCATGCATTCCGCAGCCACATCCTGACCAAGAAGACCACCAAGCTGACCCGTGGTTACCGTCAGCCCAGCTACGTTGATAAGACCAACGCAGCTACCATCAAGAGCATGCTGCCCTACGCCTAAGAGCGAGCCGCAGGCAAACACATTCTACTGAGATAACTAAAGGAGATATAAAAAATGGCACGTATTAAGGGCGCAACCATGACTCACAAACGTCGCAAGAAGATGCTGAAGCTGGCCAAGGGCTTCTACGGCTGCAAGAGCAAGCACTTTAAGATGGCTAAGCAGCAGGTCATGAAGAGCGGCAACTACGCTCTGGCTGGCCGCCGCATGAAGAAGCGCCAGTTCCGCAACCTGTGGATCTGCCGCATCAACAACGCTGTCCGTCCTCTGGGCATGAACTACTCCAGCTTCATGGCTGGCCTGAAGAAGGCTGGCATCGAGCTGAACCGCAAGATGCTCAGCGAGATGGCCATCAACGATCCCAAGAGCTTCGCAGCTCTGGTCGAGACCGTGAAGAACGCCTAATAGACCTTAAAAAAGACGCCCGCGCGTATCAAATACGCGGGCGTCCTTTTTGTATGTTTTGGTAGTTGGAGGAAAGACGGATGGAGAAGATCACCAGCCGGGAAAACGCAAAAGTCAAATACGCCTGCCGTCTGGCGTCCAGCGGGGCGTTCCGCCGGGCCGAGGGCCGCTTTCTGGCCGAGGGGCGGAAGCTCTGCCCCGAGCTTTGCCGGGGCGCAGAGCTGGAGACCCTCTTCTGCACCGAGTCGGCGCTGGAAAAATGCCCAGAGCTTTCGGAATTGCCGGGCGAACACTACCTTGTGGAAGACCATGTGGCCGATAAGCTGGCCGACGTGGGGACCCATCAGGGGGTGTTCGGCGTCTTCCGCACCCCGGTGCATCCCTTAGAAGAGGTGAAGACCGGCGGGCGCTACCTCGCCCTCGAGCGGGTGCAGGACCCCGGCAACGTGGGAACGCTGCTCCGCTCTGCGGCGGCCTTCGGCTTTGACGGCGTGCTGCTCAGCGACGGCTGCGCCAGCGTCTTTGCGCCCAAGACCCTTCGGGCCTCCATGGGCGCAGCGGTGCGCATCCCCGTCATCGAGGCGGGGAAGATGCCCGAGGCCATCGCCCTGCTGCGGGAGAAGGGCATCACCTGCCTTGCTGCCGCCCTCTACCAGTCCCAGCCCCTGAGTGCGGCGGCGTCCAGCTACCCGGACGGCGTCTGCGTCGTCATCGGCAGCGAGGGTCAGGGCCTCACCGATGAGACCATCGCCGCCTGCACCGGCACCGTCCGCATCCCCATGACCGACCGGGTCGAGAGCCTGAACGCCGGCATCGCGGGCAGCATCCTGCTCTGGCATTTCCGGGAGGAGAGCCTGTGACGCGGGCCGGGGAGGGGCAGCTGAGCCTTTTCC